>Ga0316194_10002670_pt1 | contig 12433 bp, 10 predicted proteins | sample CroRivsedime1_MG_FD_204936 | JGI IMG/M metagenome (GOLD analysis project Ga0316194, IMG submission 204936) | Coastal sediment microbial communities from Maine, United States - Cross River sediment 1 | ecosystem: Environmental > Aquatic > Marine > Coastal > Sediment | place: USA: Maine...
TACTCCCCTGGTGCAGACCCTCGAGCCCAGACTCTTTTATCTGTACCAGGAAAATGAAGATCAGTCCGAACTGCCGAGATTTGATGTCAGTCAGCTGACCTTCCAGTTTAATCAGTTGTTCCGGGACAACAGATTTGCCGGGCTGGATCGCATTGGCGACGCCAATCAGCTTTCCACCGCAGTGACCAGCCGATTCCTGAAGCCTTCCACCGGTCGGGAAGTTTTTCGCGCCAGCGTCGGCACGATCGTCTATTTCGAAGATCGGGAAGTGACCATTGTCGGAAACCCGACCGATGATGACCGGGAGGATACCTCTCAGATTGCCGCGGAGCTGGCGGCAACCTTCGGCAACTGGCGGTTGACCGGATCGATGCTCTACGACCCCCACGACAGCGATGTGGATGAAGGAGGCGGCTTTCTTCAGTACCGGACAGACAATGATCATATCTTCAATGTCGGCTATCGCTACAGGAGTGATGATGACGTTGACCAGACCGACGTTTCTTTCATCTGGCCGGTATCGACTCGCTACTCGCTGATTGGCCGCTGGAACTATGATGTTGAGAGCGGTCGAACCATTGAGGGCCTGGGTGGAATCGAGTACAACAACTGCTGCTGGCAGGTGCGGGTAGTCGGCCGCCGCTTCATAGACAGTCCCTCAGCTCGGGAAATTGTTGATACCGACGCTGAAATTGGCGCTTTTGTGCAGGTTGTGTTTAAAGGGCTCGCCGGAGTTGGAACCAAAATTGAATCGCTGCTGGAGAAGAGCGTGCGCGGTTATCGTTCGGAGAAGTAGACGGCTGTGACTGGAGATGACAGACAGATGAGAGGCTTTTCGGTTACTGCATGCCTGATGGCGTTGCTGCTGTGGTGCCAGGCTGCCTGGGTGCAGGCGGAATATCAGGAAATTGATGCCATTGCCGCCGTTGTCGAAGAAGACGTGATTCTCTTCTCAGAGCTGCTGGAGCGGTTGCGCCTGGTCCAGGAGCAGATCACTGCATCCGGCGCTCAGATGCCGCCGCAGAATGTGCTGCTGAGTCAGATCATGGAGCGCCTGATTGTCGAAAACCTGCAGCTCCAGGAAGCCGAACGGCGCGGTGTGACGGTGGATGATGAGACGCTCACGCGCGCGGTCAGCGAATTTGCTAGTGACAACGGCATGGAGCTCGAGCAGTTCGCCCAGCGACTGACCTCCGAGGGGCGTAACTACATTGAATTCCGTGAGCAGATCCGCAAGGAAATGATGATGCAGCGGCTGCAGCGGGGCATCGTTAATCGCCGGGTCGCGATCAGTGATCAGGAGATCAACGATCTGCTCAACTCACCTTATTACAGTGAATTGCTCTCAGATGAATTTCGGGTTGGACATATTCTGCTGGCGCTTGCGGACGACGCGGACGACGATACCATCGCCAGGGCACAGGCTGAGGCAGACATCATCGTTGACCAGCTGCGTCAGGGTGACGATTTCGCGCAGATGGCCATCGCCACATCAGCAGGATCTCGCGCGCTTGAAGGTGGTGATCTGGGCTGGCGTAAAGCCCCGGCGTTGCCCAGCCTGTTTGCAGAGCAGGTGGTGCAGCTGGAAGTGGGCGAAGTAGCGGATCCCATTCTCAGCGGCAGCGGTATTCATATTGTAAAACTGCTCGATCAACGTGGTGCCGGTGTCCAGACCGAACAACAGACGCTGCTTCGTCACATTCTGGTGATGCCCTCTGAAATCCGTACCAACGACGAGACCGCAGCGCTGGCAGATGACCTGTACCGTCAGCTGCTGGACGGTGCGGATTTTGCCGAGATGGCCATTGAATATTCGGAAGATCCGGGCAGTGCACTCAATGGCGGTGATCTGGGGTGGACGTCGGGAACAGAGTTCGTGCCCGCGTTCCAGACAGCCATGGCTGCAGCAGCTACCGGAGAAATCAGCCCGCCGTTTGAGTCCCAATATGGCTGGCATATTCTGGAAGTTCAGGAGCGTCGTGAACAGGATATGAGCCAGGAAGCCCGTCGTAACATGGCGATGCAGATTCTGCATGGCAGGCGGTTCGAAGAAGAGCTCGAAAAATGGGTCAAAGAGCTTCGAGACGAAGCTTTTGTCGAAGTCCGACTCAATTAAGATCGCAATAACACCCGGCGAACCGGCCGGGGTAGGCGGCGATCTACTCGTCACTCTGGCTCAGCAGGCACGCCAACAGCGCTGGATCGCTATTGCTGATCGTGACGAGCTGGCTTTGGTCGCACAACGTTTATCTCTGCCCCTGTTGTTGAATGAAGAGCTGGATTCTCCGAGTTGTGCAGGAGGCACTCTGACGGTGCGACATGTTGCCGTGAATGAAGCCGTCGTCCCTGGAGAACTCAACGCTGCTAATGCGCCTTACGTGCTGGAGACTCTGAAAATCGCTGCAGATGGGGCGTTGCGTGATGATTTTCAGGCTCTGGTCACTGGACCCGTGCAGAAGTCGATAATCAATGATTACGGCATCCCGTTCAGCGGACACACCGAGTTCTTCCGCGACCGCGCTGGTGTTGATGATGTGCTGATGATGCTGGTGGCCGGCACGATGCGGGTAGCGCTGGTGACGACCCACCTGCCGCTGCGTGAAGTACCGGACGCAATTACGACAGAACTGCTGGAGCGCCGGTTGCGATTGTTGTTGTCCGGTCTGTCCACGCGTTTTCGGATTGAACGGCCGCGAGTTCTGGTGGCTGGTCTGAATCCTCATGCCGGAGAAGGCGGTCACCTGGGCCGAGAGGAAATCGAAGTCATCACCCCGGTTTGTGAGAAGCTTCGCACCCAGGGAGTTGACCTGGTTGGTCCTTTGCCTGCGGATACGCTGTTTACGCCGCGCTGGCTGGATACCGCGGATGCGGTGCTGGCAATGTTTCACGATCAGGGGTTGCCTGTGCTCAAGCACCATGGATTCGGAGAAGCGGTGAATGTGACTCTGGGTCTGCCTTACATCAGAACATCTGTAGATCATGGGACCGCGTTGGATCTTGCCGGGAGTGGGCGTGCGGAGGCGGGAAGTCTCGCTGCAGCGCTTCAGCTGGCGGCGCAATTATGCGCTGTGTCTTCGCGTTCTGATGGTCGCGCCAGCTAATGAGAGCGCGGAAACGGTTTGGACAACACTTTCTGACCGATTCCAGCGTTCTCGACCGAATTGTCGCAGCAGTCAATCTGCGCGGCGACGATAAGCTGCTGGAGATCGGTCCTGGTCACGCAGCACTCACTGAATTGTTGTATCCGCAGGCGGGCAGCATGATTGCGGTGGAGATAGATCGAGACCTCATTGCGATGCTGCGGGCCCGATTCAGTGAGCTTGAAGTGGTGAATGCAGATATCCTCAAGGTCGATCTGGACGAAGTCCTGCACGGGTCGGACTGGCGGCTGGTGGGTAATCTGCCGTACAACATTTCCTCGCCGCTGCTGGCCAAACTTTATGGCCATCTCGAGCGCATCCGGGACATGCACTTCATGTTTCAGCGGGAACTTTCTGAACGTCTAGCGGCGCAGCCCGGCACCAAAGACTGGGGCCGTTTGAGCGTGTTGACCCAGTATTTCTGCCATGTGCAGCCGCTGTTTGATGTGCCTCCGGAAGCCTTCAGTCCGCCACCGAAGGTTGAATCTCAAGTGATCAGGCTGTGGCCGCGTGTTGAACGACGACCTGTTGATCAACAGATATTGGCGCTGGTACTCAGGACGGGGTTTTCTGCCCGCCGCAAGCGGCTCAGCAATGCGTTAAAATCTCTGTCACTTGACTGGGACGCGCTTGAAGCGCTTGGGATCAGTCCTTCGCAACGACCGGATCAACTGAGTGTTGACGACTACGTGAATATTGCCTGTGCGGTCGAGCAGGCGGCTGGCCAGCAGCAGGACGCATCTGAAGGTCATCCCAACGATTAACTGCAGGCGGATCGGATCAAATATGGAAGCAGCAATTACCATCAGCACCGAGACACGGTTTATCGACAAAGAGTCGAACGCTGAACAGTCCCGCTTTGTGTTCGCTTATACGATTGTGATCGAAAACTCAGGAACTCAGCCTGCGAAGCTGCTGAACCGTCACTGGCACATCACCGATGCGCAGGGTGATGTGCAGGAAGTGCAGGGACCGGGGGTGGTTGGCCAGCAACCCAGGCTGGAGCCGGGTGAGAGCTTTCGCTACACCAGTGCAGCGGTGCTCACTACGCCGGTAGGCAGCATGCACGGACACTACGAGTTTGTGGATGATGAAGGTGAGCGTTTCCTCGCTCCGATCCAGGCATTTTCTTTGTCCGTGCCGAACCTGGTGCACTGAATCGGTGGCAACTTATGCAATAGGTGATGTTCAGGGCTGTTATCAGGAACTCCGCGAGCTTCTTGAGAAGCTGGTCTTCAATCCGAAAAAAGATCAGCTGTGGTTGCTTGGTGACCTGATTAATCGAGGACCAGAAAATCTGGAGGTGGTTCGTTACATCATGTCGTTGGGGTCGTCCGCGTGCACAGTGCTGGGTAACCACGATCTGCACTTTCTGGCCATCGTGCTGGGTGGGCACCGACTCAATAAGTCCGACACCTTTAATGATGTGCTTGAAGCATCAGACGTAGACCAAATTGTTGACTGGTACTGTCAGCAACCGCTGCTGATGAAAGACGAAAACCTTGGATTTGTCATGGCTCATGCCGGGGTTCCGCATCTATGGGATCTTGCCCAAGCCGTCGAGCTGGCGGGCGAAGTTGAAACGGTTATTCGTGGCAAACGACGCAGCGAGTATTTTCGTGACATGTATGGTAATGAACCGGCGCGCTGGTCTGACCGCCTCAAAGGTATGGACCGTCTTCGCTCCATCACCAACTACTTCACGCGTATGCGCCTGATGAAACCCGATGGAACACTGGAATTTGCCCACAAAGGTGCGTTGTCGGAAGCGCCAGATGACTGCGTGCCGTGGTATCAGTTGCGGGCAGAATATCCCCTTGAGTTGACTACCTTGTTCGGACACTGGGCAGCCCTTGAAGGGGAAACCGGATACGAGGGTGTGCTGGCGCTGGACACCGGCTGCGTCTGGGGCAGGGATCTGACCGCATTGTGTCTTCAGTCTGGCGAATACACCCGCGTAGCCGCTCAGCGGCTCTGATTCCACGGTCTTTTTTCGTCCATTGTTGGACAACTTCGAGCATCAATCCGCTCATAGCATAGAAACTACCGTTCAGCCAATTTCTAAACCCGTCTCCTTACGAAACTGTGATCCAGTTCTACGATCAAAAGTATATGCGTTAGTAGTTTCTACTCCGTGCATACCGCAATCAGCGAAGGAGAGCTGGCCATGGGTGTATTCGAAAGCTATCAGGAACGATACGATGCGGCTCTTGAAGAAGAGCTGTCCCTCCAGGATTACTTAGAACTCTGCAAGTCTGATGTCAGCGTCTATGCTACGGCCGCTGAACGTCTGCTGTTGGCGATAGGTGAGCCGGAGTTTGTCGATACCAGCAAAGACTCCAGATTGTCGCGGATCTTTTCCAATAAGATCATCAAACGATATCCGGCGTTTGATGAGTTTTATGGCATGGAGGAGGCCATCGAGCAGATGGTGTCTTTCTTCCGACACGCGGCTCAAGGTCTCGAAGAACGTAAACAGATTCTCTACCTGCTCGGTCCGGTTGGCGGCGGCAAGAGTTCTCTGGCGGAGAAACTGAAAGCGCTGATGCAGCGCATGCCATTTTATGCGATCAAAGGCTCCCCGGTAAACGAATCCCCTCTGGGCCTGTTTGACCCGTCTGAAGACGCCGCTCTGCTTGAAGAGGATTATGGCATTCCGCGCCGATATGTCCGCGGCATCATGAGCCCCTGGGCTGCCAAGCGGTTGAAAGAGTTCAACGGTGACATCACGCAGTTCACGGTCGTTAAAAAATATCCCTCGATCCTGGATCAGGAAGCGGTCGCGAAGACAGAGCCTGGAGATGAGAATAATCAGGATATCTCGGCCCTGGTGGGTAAAGTCGATATCCGCAAACTCGAAGAGTATGAGCAGAACGATCCGGATGCCTACAGCTATTCAGGCGGGCTGTGTAAAGCCAATCAGGGACTGCTGGAGTTTGTCGAGATGTTCAAAGCGCCAATCAAGGTGCTGCATCCGCTGCTGACTGCAACTCAGGAAGGCAACTATAACGGCACCGAAGCCATTGGCGCGGTTCCTTTTGATGGCATTGTGCTCGCGCACTCCAACGAGTCGGAGTGGACAACGTTTCGTAACAACAAAAATAACGAAGCGTTTATCGATCGGGTGTACATCGTCAAAGTGCCCTACTGCCTGCGAGTCAGCGAAGAGGTGAAGATCTATCAGAAGCTCATTACCGGCAGCTCTTTGAGTCGTTCTCCCTGCGCGCCGGATACGCTGGATATGATGGCCCAGTTTTCGGTGCTTTCGAGAATCAAAGAACCGGAAAACTCCAATGTATTTTCCAAGATGCGCGTCTATGATGGCGAAAACCTGAAAGACACCGATCCGAAAGCGAAAAGCATGCAGGAATATCGGGACTCTGCCGGTGTTGATGAAGGCATGGACGGGTTGTCCACCCGATTTGCTTTCAAGATCCTCTCCAAGGTATTCAATTTCGACGCAACTGAAGTTGCCGCGAATCCTGTGCATCTTATGTATGTGCTCGAACAGCAGATCGAGCAGCAGCAATATGACCAGGAAACGCGGGACCGGTTGCTGCGCTACATCAAAGAATTTCTGGCGCCGAAGTACATCGAGTTCATTGGCAAAGAGATTCAGACAGCTTATCTGGAATCCTATTCAGAATATGGCCAGAACATCTTTGATCGCTATGTGACCTATGCGGATTTCTGGATCCAGGATCAGGAATACAGAGATCCGGAGACCGGAGACATTCTCGATCGATCCACGCTGAACGAAGAGCTGGAGAAAATCGAAAAGCCGGCGGGTATCAGTAACCCCAAGGACTTCCGCAACGAAATTGTGAACTTTGTGCTGAGGGCGCGTGCCAATAACGCAGGCAATAACCCGTCCTGGCTGAGTTACGAGAAACTGCGGACGGTGATCGAGAAGAAGATGTTCTCCAATACCGAAGATCTTCTGCCGGTCATCTCGTTCAACGCCAAGTCATCGAGTGATGAACAGAAGAAACACAATGACTTTGTTGCCCGGATGGTAGATCGAGGCTACACCGAAAAGCAGGTGCGTCTGCTCGCCGAGTGGTACCTCAGAGTTCGGAAGTCGCAGTAGGAACTCTGCCAACGACAGCCAGCATGGGGGTGACAGATGTCTTACATCATCGATCGACGGTTGAACGCCAGGAACAAGAGCACCGTCAACCGGCAGCGCTTCCTGGACCGCTATAAGAAGCACATTAAGAAAGCGGTCGCGGATGCGGTTGATTCGCGCAGTATCACCGATATGGAGCGTGGCGAAGAAGTCACAATTCCTGCAGACGATATTTCTGAGCCGGTCTTCAGACATGGTCAGGGAGGTAGACGCAGTGTTGTGCATCCCGGTAACAAAGAGTTTGTTGCCGGTGATCGTATCGCTCGACCTGAGGGTGGCGCTGGCGGAGGAGCCGGTGACGGAGATGCATCGGATAGTGGGGAAGGTGAAGACGACTTCGTGTTTCAGCTCTCCCAGGAGGAATTCCTCGAATTTCTGTTTGAAGATCTCGCCCTGCCCAATATGACCAAACGGCATCTCAAAGGAAATGCCAGCTTCAAGTATGAGCGGGCTGGCTTCAGCTCCGACGGTGTCCCGGCGAAACTCTCTGTTGTCCGTTCGCTTAAGGCGGCAAAAGCCCGGCGTCTGGCGCTTAGCGGCGAAAGCCGCAAGCTGTTGCGAGCGGCCAGGCAGCAGCTGGCCGAAGCGGAAGAAGATGGTAATGAACTTCTGGCCTATCGACTGAAAGAGGAGGTGGCACGTTTGTCGCGCCGGGTGGAACGGGTGCCGTTTCTCGACACCACGGATCTGCGCTACAACCTGCATCTCAAAAAGCCGGTGCCGACTTCGCAGGCGGTCATGTTCTGTCTGATGGACGTCTCAGGCTCAATGGACCAGCACATCAAAGATATGGCCAAACGTTTTTATCTGTTGCTGTACATGTTCCTAAAACGCCACTACGAACGTACGGACATTGTCTTCATTCGGCATCACACGGTTGCTAAAGAAGTGGACGAGCAGGAGTTTTTCTATTCCAGAGAGACGGGTGGAACGGTGGTTTCCAGTGCGCTCAAGCTGATGCAGGAAGTCATTGCCGAGCGATATTCCTCTGACGAATGGAACATCTATGGTGCTCAGGCTTCTGATGGTGACAACTGGAACGATGATTCCCCGGTCTGTCGCAAGCTGCTCGAAGAGCAGCTGCTGCCGCATGTACAGCATTTTTCATATGTCGAGATCACCAAACGCGACCATCAGGCGCTCTGGCGTGAATATGAGCATGTTGCCGCACGACATCCTGAGGCTTTTGCCCAACGGCACATTCAGGATGTAGGCGACATATTTGGTGTGTTCCGGGATCTATTTCAGAGGAGGGATGCTGCATGAGTACGCACAAGCCCCTATCAGAAGGCAGCGCCTGGACGTTTGAGCTGATTGAGCGCTACGACCAGGAAATTGGCAGGATTGCCGAAAGCTTCAAGCTCGACACTTACCCCAATCAGATAGAAGTTATCCGCTCGGAACAGATGATGGATGCTTATGCGGCGATCGGGATGCCAGTGGGCTATAACCACTGGTCTTTCGGTAAACACTTCGTGGATGTTGAACGCAATTATCAGCGCGGACTGATGGGGCTCGCCTACGAAATTGTGATCAATTCCAACCCGTGCATCAGTTATCTGATGGAAGAGAACACGATGACCATGCAGGCTCTGGTAATTGCCCATGCCTGCTACGGTCATAACTCTTTCTTCAAAGGCAATTATCTTTTTCAGACCTGGACGGACGCCGGCGCCATTGTCGACTACCTGCTTTTTGCCAAGAATTATCTGCGTCAGTGCGAGGAACGACATGGCGTGGCCGCTGTTGAGGAGATTCTGGACTCCTGCCATGCGCTGATGAATTACGGCGTTGATCGCTATAAGCGGCCTTATCCCATCTCCGCTGAGGAGGAGAAGCGACGTCAGTGCGAGCGGGCTGAATACGTGCAGCGGAACCTGAATGATCTCTGGCGGACTTTACCGCAAGCTCGCAGAATGGATGCGGATGATGAAACCAGATTTCCATCTGAACCGCAGGAAAATCTGCTCTACTTCATCGAGAAGAACGCGCCGCTGCTTGAACCCTGGCAGCGGGAAGTTGTCCGGATTGTTCGCAAGATGGCTCAGTACTTCTATCCCCAGCGTCAGACTCAGGTCATGAACGAAGGCTGGGCGTCTTTCTGGCATTACACGCTGCTCAACGAGCTTTATGACAAGCGCCTGGTGACAGACGGATTCATGATGGAGTTCCTGTCTTCGCATACCGCAGTTCTGTATCAGCCGGACTTTGATCATCCGGGTTACAGCGGCATGAACCCTTATGCTCTGGGCTTTGCCATCTATTCTGATCTGCGCCGGATGTGTGAGTCTCCGACTGATGAAGATCGCGAGTGGTTTCCAGACATCGCTGGCGGCGACTGGCTTGAGGTGGTGCATGCGGCCATGCGTGATTTCAAGGATGAGTCGTTCATACAGCAGTTCCTGTCACCGAACGTGATGCGGCAGTTTCGTCTGTTTGGCATCCTCGACGACGACAAGGACAACGAAATCGAAGTCAGCGCCATCCACGATGCCAGTGGCTTCAGAGCGGTGCGGAATCTGCTGGCCAGCCAGTCCAACCTCGGTGATCGCGAACCCAATATTCAGGTTGTTAACGTGGACGTGCGTGGGGATCGGAGTCTGACTCTGCGACACACCCAGCATGCCCGTCAGCCACTGGCTGGTAATACAGCCGACGTGCTTAAACACCTGCATCGGCTATGGAAGTTTCCTGTGCATCTGGAATCTTCCTGGGAAGACGAAGTGGTGTGGGCGCAAAGTGTGCCGGAAGTTGAGGAGGCCTGATTGGGATTGACAGCAGCGGATATCTGAATGCGATTACTCGCTGGATCAGGTACCCGCTCTGCTCAGAACACCACTCTTACTGGTCAGTATGAGGGGCCGACGATCACGATTCCGTTGTGGCTGCCGGGGTAGCCGTAGAGCTGCGGGACGAAAATGAAGCTACCCGAGCCAGACGTACGGTCCTTTATCGGGGCATCGAAGTAGGATTGGCCATAATCGAGCTCCGGCGATAAGGGCAGATCGTCTGTTCGACCTACGATCAGATCGCTACCCGAAGGGATGGCCGCGTAGGTGTGTTTGTTACCGGTGTCCGAATACACGGCAATGCTGATCTCCGGAGAGAACATCACGAACTCCGTACTGATGATTCCCAGGTTAATATTGATCGGTGTGTAGATTAGTGTGTGATTCAGGTCCACCATTGCCCAACGGTCTGCACGATTGCTGATTTTCAGTAGATTGCCCTGACTCAGCGATACCCAACTGTTCTCGCCAAAAACCTGATTGAATGCAAAGTTTCCATAATCTTTTGGATATAGCTGTGGGTCGCGGCATTGCAGACATTTTATTTCCATGGGCCCGGCGAAGGCGTCAACCGCTGCCAGCAGAAATACGATCGAGAGGAATTTAAGCATTTTCCATGGCCTCCCGAATGTGGGTATCACCAGTAATTTGCGTTTGTATCTCGGCAAGATCCTCCAGAATCTGTCTGCTTTTCTCTGCCAGGGCGTCTAGCTCTTTGTCGTCGAGACCTGCTTTGCTCAGTTCCGCTCGATAGATTTCGGGTGTCATTGAGCCTGGAGAGACGGTATTGGAGACGAGGCTCAAGGTATAAAAGCGCTTCACGTTCGGCACGTCGACTACCCTGTCGGATGAATTTTGAGTAGACGAGACGAGGCTGTAACGGGCGTTAATAGCGATAGCTATACCCCGGCTGTTGTTAGATAACGCCACCGACCTCAATAGCAGTTTCAATCCTTGTGCTTCAACTTCCGGATCTGGAGATAGCAGTTTGCGTAAACCCAGAACTTCCGCTGCATGGGCATTGCCGTAAGCCATGCCGGCAAGGGTTTCATCGGGGTATGTTGTGTAGGGATCAATTTCCCGCGGTGAATTCGGGATGCAGGAGTAGATCTTGCGGCTCTCACCGGTGCTGGAGTCGACGGCGTAGGTGACCTCCACGGTGCAATCCCTATCTTTACGGACTTCGATTCCCAGCACCATCTCGAATGGATTGTTGTCCGCTTGGGCAACGGGCGCAGTAATCGGATCGCTGGCGCTTGGCAGTGCTCTGAAGGGGTCGGCGTCGGTAAGGCTGTGTTGCGGGAGTGAGATTGGTGAAGATTCAACCTCGGGCGGGGTCTCGGCGGGTGGGCCGAATTTCCAGATTATGATCGCAGCGGCTATAAGCAACGCTGCGGTTATGGATGTTTTCAATTGACCAGACTCCATTGATTGATGGCGCAATGAGTAGAGCATCCGGGCGCGGTCAGGCCGGCACGTGGTTGTGCCTGGTGCCTGTGCGAATGTGTTGTCGGTTGCTGCAGGTTGGTGGCGCCATCGCCTCGAGCCGGGAAAGTTACTTCCGGCTCTGCTAACTTCTCTCCCATGGAAGTTTATCTTGTTGGTGGCGCTGTTCGCGATGAGCTGCTCGGGCGGAGCGTGCACGAGCGTGACTGGGTGGTTGTCGGCAGTACGCCCGCTGAAATGACCCGTCTGGGTTATCGGCAGGTAGGACGGGATTTTCCTGTGTTTCTGCATCCCGAAACGGGCGAGGAGTATGCGCTGGCGCGGACCGAGCGTAAGTCGGGCCCGGGTCATACCGGTTTTATCGTCCACGCTGACACGGATGTGACGCTGGAAGAAGATCTGATCCGTCGAGACCTGACCATCAACGCTATCGCGCGCGACGGTAACGGCGAACTCATCGATCCGTATGGCGGCCAGTCGGATCTCAACGAAAGAATCCTGCGGCACGTTTCGCCTGCGTTTTCTGAAGATCCGTTGCGGGTTTTCCGGGTTGCCCGTTTTTCAGCACAGCTCGACGGATTTTCCGTGGCACCGGAAACGCTGCAGCTGATGCGCGAGATGAGCGGACAGGGTGCGTTGGCGGAGCTGTCAGCTGAACGGGTCTGGGTAGAACTCCACAAAGCCCTGTCCAGTGCCCATCCGGAAGCTTTTTTCAGCGTTCTGCAGGAAACGGGTGCTCTTGAACCCTGGTTCGCCGAGCTGGTCGATTGCGCGATTCGGATCCCTGAGTCGCTGCTCCAGCCGGGTGATCGCTATGCAGCGCTGGTGGGTCCTCTGGGTGCAGACGCTGTGCAATCGCTGGGTGAACGGATCAAGTGTCCACGCGGCCCGGATCGATTGGCGGTTCTGGTGGCAAACTTTGCCCGGGT
>Ga0316194_10002671_pt1 | contig 12433 bp, 10 predicted proteins | sample CroRivsedime1_MG_FD_204936 | JGI IMG/M metagenome (GOLD analysis project Ga0316194, IMG submission 204936) | Coastal sediment microbial communities from Maine, United States - Cross River sediment 1 | ecosystem: Environmental > Aquatic > Marine > Coastal > Sediment | place: USA: Maine...
GAATTAACTCGGATATAAATTCACTGTGCAGGGGAAAAGGCTGGAGAACCTGATAAAAGGGAACCGTCTGCCACAGGCCCAACTCTTTTATGATTTCTTTACAGTGCGCAGCAGCTACACCCGACGATACAATTGCTTTGGGCGCATCCGCTTCAGGATTGTGTCGAAGTGGGGCCGTCGGCTTGTGCTGCGCCATGGCCGCCAGTTTATCTTCCACCTCATTGTGCAAATGAAAGCGAAATCTCGGGGTTGCCGCCCAGCGGCTGGGGTCTTTTTCGAATTTCACTTCCCGTCCCTTGCGGGGAATCTTTCCCAATAACACGTCCTGACGGGAATGACAGACCCGTGTCGTGGGCCGCAACATCACCGGCGAATTGAACGTTTCGGAAAGTTCGTAGGCCATGCCGATCATCTCTTTGGCCTGGTGCGGTGTGTCCGGATCCAGCACGGGGATTCTCGCCATCATTGCCATCAATCGGCTGTCCTGCTCGGTCTGGGAAGAGATGGGTCCGGGGTCGTCAGCACTCACCACGATAAAGCCGCCTTTGACACCCATGTAAGCAGCACTCATCAGTGGATCGGAGGCCACGTTCAATCCGACCTGTTTCATGGCCACGGCCGTGCGCAACCCGGTCTGGCAACCGGCATAGGCAATTTCAAAGGCGATTTTCTCGTTTACCGCCCACTGGGTATGCATGGAAATCTTATTTTCTTTTTGGAAAAAAGCCACGGCCGCCAGTATCTCGGAAGCCGGTGTACCCGGATACGAGGTCGCAACGGCACATCCGTTTTCCACCAAACCGCGCGCAATGGCTTCGTTTCCCAACAACAATCTGCGTTCAGTCACTATGCTTTACCTCCGCGAAATGACAGTTGAATAGTTGATTCGTTAACTCGTTGAATGGTTGAAATATGAGCGATATCTTGTTCTATGCGCCATGCCCCATGCTCTTTGCCCTATGCCTTTTGCCCTTTTTGCCAGCACCCCGCAACCCGTTATTACAGATATCATTGATTGGTTGATTAGTTGATTGGTTAAATGGTTGCTAATATGGATTTATCCCATACTTGCAAAATAATTGGACACTTCATGTTTTAACAATCGGAACTTTCTAAAATTATGACTATAATTTACCTAATCAACCATTCAACCAGTAAACTATTCAACGAGGTCCGTATTATAACTCAAACGCCGTCACCGTTATGTTCAGCGGCAATTCCCGCAGTTTTTCCAGGACCTCTTCAGAAACTTCGGTATCTGTTCGGATAAATATCATGGTCTTGTCACCGCCCTCTTCCTGGCCGACCCGCATTCTGCTGATATTGATTCCATATTCGGCCAGCAACGTTCCGATACTGCCGATGGCACCCGGTTTGTCATGGTTATGGATTAAAACGAAACGGTCATGGGGATGAAGCTCGAGCCGGAAATTATTAATTTTAACCACCCGGGGATCTTTGCGCCCGAAAATAGTGCCGGCGACTTTGGCGGTTCCTTCCGCCGTCACGGCGCTGACGGTGATCAAATTAAGATATTCTTCAGTCTCGGCAAGGGTGGTTTCGGTAATTTTGATGCCTCTTTCCCGGGCCAGGACTTCGGCATTGACGGAGTTCACGGTATCTTTGACCATGGGGGTCAACAATCCTTTTATGACGGCGGTCTTTACCGGCGATAGATCGAGGGCCTGGAAGTCCCCGGCATATTCAATCACGACTTCTTTAACAGGACCCCTTGCCAACTGGGCCAGCAGACATCCCATCCGGTCCCCTAAAGTCAGCAGCGGTCCGATTTTCTCAAGCAGCTCCCCGCTGACTGCCGGCACATTGACGGCATTGATGATGGTGCCGTTTTTAAGATAGGCAATGATCTGTTCGGCCACCTGTACCGCCACGTTGGTTTGAGCTTCCAAAGTTGAGGCCCCGAGATGCGGCGTACAGATGACTCGATCGATCTCAAACAGCGGACAGGCTCCGGGGGGTTCGTGCGCGAACACGTCCAGGGCCGCACCGGCGACCTTGCCGGCAATCAAGGCTTCGTTCAGATCGGCCTCATCCACAATGCCGCCGCGGGCACAGTTGATAATCATGACGCCGTCCTTCATTTGATCGAAGGCGGCTTTGTTCAGCAAACCGACGGTGTCTTTCAGTTTAGGAACATGTACGGTGATATAGTCCGCTCTACGATACAGTTCCGCAAGCGTCACCGGTTCAAAGCCGGCCTTTTCGATTTGCTCCGGGGCTACGAAAGGGTCATGCACAATCACTTGCATTTTCAAGCCTCGGGCACGATCGGCAACAATGGTGCCGATCTTTCCTAATCCGATAACACCCAGGACCTTGTTGAATACTTCCCTTCCCTGAAGCTTTTTCTTTTCCCAGCGACCGGCCTTTAAGGTCGATGTGCCCCAGGGGATGTTGCGGGTTAGCGCCATCATCATGGCGATCGTATGTTCGGCAGTGGTGACAACGTTGCCGGTGGGGGTGTTCATGACCACAATGCCCCGCTTGGTTGCCGCCGGGATGTCGACGTTATCCAGTCCGATCCCGGCACGGCCGACAACCCTCAGGTTTTTGGCCGAGTCCAAGATATCTTCGGTGACTTTGGTTGCACTGCGAATAACCAGGGCATTGTATTTTCCGATGATACTTTTGAGTTCATCGGGCGCCAATCCGGTATGGACATCTACTTCGATCCCCGGTTCTTCCTGAAACATTTTAATGCCGATATCTCCGAGAACGTCGCTGACGAGTACTTTCATGATATCCTCCCAGAACAACGGATGGCCTTTTAACAGAATATCCGCTAAAAGGCCATCGTCAAATCAGTGTTGCAATCTTATTTGGAAAAGTTGCAGTGCCGCTTAGCTGTTGCGTTTTCTGGCCTGTTCGATCAATTCGATCAGGCTAGAGACCTTGGGTTTGGGTCGCGCCTGCAACAGATGATTGAATTGATCTTCGGTCAAATTGTCTTTTAGATACTGAACCACATCAAAGTGCTCCCACCAGCAGTCCAGAATCTTGAAGCAAGGCTGCTGTTCGTCACCGCAGATTTCACAGTAATCAAACGGTACGGAGTTGCCCAATCTGGGGCAACGCCGCACCATGCTGTTTTGTCCCTTTTCCATGAGGCATCCAAATGAGAAATATGGGATTTAAAAGCTTTTTAGAATCGCCGGTTTGGGATAGCTTTCCAGCACCTTTTCGGCCTCTTCAATGTCATCGGCCGGAAATTCATAATCTGTAAGCTGGCCGCTCAGATATTTGTCATACGCCGCCAGGTCAATCAGGCCGTGCCCGCTCCAATTGAAAAGAATGACCTTTTCCTTGCCCTCTTCCTTGGCCTTTTTGGCTTCATCCACCACACAGGCTAAAGCATGATTGGTTTCCGGAGCAGCGATGACGCCTTCGGTCCGGGCACACAGAAGTCCGGCTTCATAGGTGGCGATTTGTCCGAAAGCCTTGGGTTCTAAAATACCTTCAACGATTAGCTGACTCACGGTGGGGGCCATGCCGTGATAACGCAGTCCACCGGCGTGCAGGGGCGGCGGAACGAAGGTGTGGCCCAGACTGTGCATGGGAAGCAGCGGCGTATAGCCGGCCGTATCACCATGGTCATAGGCAAAAGGCGCCCGGGTCATCGTCGGGCAGGCTTCCGGTTCAGTCGGATAAATGGCTATATCTTTGCCGTTGATTTTGTCATAGACGTATGGAAATGCCAGTCCGGCAAAATTGCTGCCACCGCCGGCGCAGCCAATAACGATGTCGGGGTATTCGCCGATTTTTTCCATTTGTTTTTTGGCTTCAAGGCCGATGATGGTCTGATGCAGCATGACGTGATTGAGCACACTGCCCAGAGAATACCGGGTCTGGCCGGATTCATCGGTGACGGCCGCTTCAACGGCTTCACTGATGGCGATACCGAGGCTGCCCGGAGTATCCGGATCTTTTTCGAGGATTTCACGTCCGGCTTTGGTCTCCGTGCTGGGACTGGCGATACAGTTGGCTCCCCAGGTTTGCATCATGGATTTGCGGTACGGCTTCTGATCAAAACTGATTCGAACCATGAAAACCTTGCATTCGAGCCCGTACTGGGAACAGGCAAAGGCAAGCGCACTGCCCCACTGACCGGCACCGGTTTCGGTGGTCAGCTTTTTAATGCCGAATTCCTTGTTGTAGTAGGCCTGGGCAACGGCCGTATTGGGCTTGTGGCTGCCGGGAGGACTGACACCTTCATATTTGTAATATATTCTGGCAGGGGTATCCAAGGCTTTCTCCAAACCGTAAGCCCTCATCAGCGGAGCCGGGCGCCAGATGCTCAAGACGTCCAGAATCCCATCCGGGATGTCAATCCATCTTTCCGTGCTGACCTCCTGTTCGATCAGGTTCATCGGAAAAACCGGCGCCAGCTGATCCGGGCCCACCGGGTTGCCGTCCGGACCCAGGGGCGGATTCATTTTGATGTCCGCTAAAATGTTGTACCACTGGCGTGGCATCTCGTCTTCAGTTAGAACAACCTTCCTATTTTTCATGGCCCCTCCTCGCTGATGGTTAATGATTCGCTTTGCTGCAAATTTAAGATTCCTGCAATCATAAATTTGAGTAATATTAACTGTTTATGGCTTAATAATTGGTCCACAAATTGCCTTGACTTCATTTTGTATACGGTATACAAATTGAAGTCAAGAGAATAATCGACCTCGCTTAGAAATCACACCGCAAGACTCTTGAAAAAGAAAGGAGCGGCAACATGGCCACTGAAAAAAAACTCTACAGCTCAGCCTATAACCCATTGCTCATCCGACCCGACCGTCCATTACCGGATGAAGTTGCCGTTATCGGGGCGGGCACCATCGGCCCGGATATCGGTTACTATCTGAAAAGCGCCATGCCGGATTGCAAACTATTCCTGCTGGATGTCGTTGAAGAGCCCCTGAAACGCGCCGAACAGCGGATTGTCGGCTACACCCAAAAGGCCGTCGACAAAAAAAAGATGACGCCGGAAAAGGCCGCCGCCGTCAGCCAAAATATTGTGTATACCACCGACTATGAACAAATAAAAAATTGTAAGCTGGTCATCGAGGCCGCCACTGAAGACATTCCGCTCAAACAAAAAATATTTGACATGGTGGAAAAAATTGTCGACCAGGACACGATTATCACTTCCAATACTAGCTCGATTCCGGCGGATAGATTGTTTTTGAAAATGAATAATCCCCAACGCACCACCGTTACTCATTTTTTTGCCCCGGCATGGCGCAGCCTGCCGGTGGAAGTGATTTCCTGGGCAAGTGTCAGCCAAACGGTGCTGGATTACCTGTTCTGGTTTTTTGCAGCTACCGGCAAAGCCCCCGTCATCACCGACAATGCCATCTGTTTTATCCTGGATCGTATATTCGACAACTGGTGCAATGAGTCGGTTTATCTTCTGGACGGCGCCACCGCCAGCCAGGTTGACAAGGTGGCGGAAGAATTTGTGTTTGCCGGACCATTTTTTGTTTTGAATATGGCCAATGGCAATCCGATCATCATTGAGACCAACTCACTTCAAATGGAAGAAGGCGACCACTACAAACCGTCTCCGATCTTGGGTTCGGTGGATCGCTGGCTGACCCATCGCCCGGGCAGCCCCGTAAAGGTGGACGATAAAATTAAAAACAGCATCCGCGACCGTCTGCTGGGCATCCTGTTCTCCCAATCCTTTGACATCATCGATCGGGGAATCGGTACCAAAGAAGATCTGAATTTTGGTTGTCAGGTGGCCCTGGGATTCAAGAAAGGGCCGTTGGATCTCATGCGCGATCAGGGCGAAGAAGAAGTCCAACGCATCATGAAAAGATTTCAGCAGGAGAGACCGGGCTTCCCCCAGCCCGGGCAGGCACACGCCGCCTACCAGGACTTTGACCGCTTTATTCTGGTCGATGAACGCGAAGGCGTCAAAATTATCACCATCCGCCGCCCCCAGGCCATGAATGCCCTCAACGATGAGATGACCGCTGAAATTCTGGCGGTCTTAAAGCGGTTTGCAGACGATCCCGACGTGAAGGGATTTGTCCTTACCGGCTACGGCACGACGGCCTTCTCGGCCGGCGCCGACATCGGCAAATTCCCTTCAATGCTGGGGGACCCCGATGCTTCCGCCCAGTATGCACGGGACTGCGCCAAAGTTCAGATGTTTATGGACCAAATGGACAAACCGGTGGTGGCCGCCGTCAACGGCCTGGCCTTGGGCGGCGGGCTGGAGATTGCCATTCGCTGTCACGGCATGGTGGCAACCAAAAACGCAAGATTGCAGTTTCCGGAAATCTCCCTTGGGATCTTGCCCGGCATCGGCGGTTGTGTCGTACCGTACCGCAAGTGGCCGCAAGGGGCGGAATTATTCCATGATATGATCTGTCTGGCCAAACCGGTGGGAGCACAAGCGGCTGCCGAGATCGGCATGATCTCCAGAACTGCGGATGACTACCCTTCCCTGATTGCAGCCGCTATTGATGAAGTCAATAGCTTGCAGGGAAAAATCGTCAGAATTCCTGCAGGGAAAATTCAGATCCCGGAAATCAAGGTCCCCGCTGAACCCAAGGCCGGCAAGCAGATACTGAGCAAAGAGGCCGTATCCATTGCCGTCAAAACCATTCAAGATGGAGCAGCCACGGAAAATTTAAACGAAGCATTGGAGATCGGTTACAAAGGATTCGGTGAAATTGCCTGCTCCGCGGCCGCCAAAGAAGGTATTTCTGCGTTTTTAGAAAGGAGAAAACCGGAGTTTAACAAATGATAAATAAACTGCCCTGCGGCAAATCGCAGGGCAGTTTATTTATATAATTATTTATTGATTTAATTATAAAATTATATTCTATAGATAATAATTATTTCTTTAATTATATATTAACTTAATTGATTTATTATTTATTATAGGAAATATTTATTATAATTTTATTTTATATAAAAGTCTGATAAGCTATTTTATTTGATATTTGAAAACCTGGTCCTTTGGGCCTGGATTCTTTACTTTACCGCATAGTATTCCCGGTACCACTCTATGAACTTTTGAATGCCGGTTGTGATGGGCGTTGCCGGCCTAAATCCGACATCCGCTATCAGATCATCCACATTCGCATAAGTCGCGGGCACATCACCGGGCTGAATATCGAGAAACTCCTTTTGTGCTTTGCGGCCCAGCGCATTTTCGATCACTCCGATAAATTCAAGCAGCTCAACCGGATTGTTGTTGCCGATATTATATATTTTATAGGGAGCATAGGAAGTGCCCGGATCGGGATCGTCCCCCCGCCACTTGGGGTTGGGTTTGGCAAGTCGGCCCATTACCCGGAACACCCCTTCGATGATATCATCGATATAAGTGAAATCCCGCTGCATTTTGCCGTGGTTAAATACCTGGATCGGCTTATTTTCCAAAATCGCCTTGGTAAACAAAAAAAGCGCCATATCCGGCCGTCCCCAGGGCCCATAAACGGTAAAAAACCGCAGCCCGGTGCAACTCATCCCGTATAAATGACTGTAGGTGTGGGCCATCAGCTCATTTGCTTTTTTTGTCGCCGCGTACAGTGAGACCGGATGATCGACATTGTGATGAACTGAAAACGGCATTGCGGTGTTTGCCCCGTATACCGAACTGGATGAAGCAAATACCAGGTGCTTCACGCCGGTATGTCTACAGCACTCGAGAATATTGACAAATCCGACCAGATTCGAGTCCACGTAGGCATGCGGATTTTCAAGGGAGTATCGGACCCCGGCTTGGGCAGCAAGATTGACGACGACATCGAAATGATTCTCGTGAAAAAGTTCATCCAGGCCGTTACGATCGGTCAGGTCCATTTTAGCAAGAGTGAAATTGGGGTCTGATAAAATATTTTTCAGACGGGCCTCTTTGAGCCGCACATCATAGTAAGGATTCAAATTATCGATACCCGTAACCCGAACACCATCGTTTAACAATCGTTGACACAAATGAAATCCAATAAATCCGGCAGCCCCGGTTACAACTACATTTTCAAATTCAAAATCCATATCATTTCCCTTGTGTATTCTGTGGTTGGTTTAAAAGGTTTGGGTCGTTTTATACGAAAGTAGTTTAACCCAATTGCGCCGCACTCTCCGAGGCGCAGGATCTGCGAGCCGTAGGCCAGGTGGGCCGAATTCACTTATCTCCTGTCTTCTGTAATCTGTCGTCTGTTTTCTGCCCTCTGATCTCAGCCTTCCGTCATCTGTCCTATGCTCTATGCACTCTGCCCTATGGGCCATGCACTCAGCCCTATGCGCTATGCTCCATGCCATCTGCTATCTGTCCTCTGATTTCTGCCTTCTGTCATCTTTTTTATGACCGCTGCCCTTTATACCAGTCAAACGTCATTTCAAGTCCCTGCTCCAGGGTAAAATCGTTTTTAAAATTGAGAATTGATTGGGTCAATTCCATACCTGCAACGGAATGCAAAATATCTCCGCTCCTTGCAGGTTCATACCTCGGCGCCGACCGCTGTCCGCCCAACGAGGCAATCAAGTCCCACAGCCGATTGATAGGGACGTAGCTGCCGGTACCGATGTTTAATACATTTCCTGCTGAATTATTCGAACCGGCGGCCAGCAGATTGGCCTTGACCACATCTTTGACATAAATAAAATCTCTGCTCTGATTGCCGTCGCCATATATTACCGGCACCTGGTTTGATACCGCCTTGGCCATAAATATTGAAATGACCCCTGAATAGGGCGAGGATGGATCCTGTCGCGGTCCATACACATTAAAAAATCTGAGGCTGACGGTTTCCAGACCAAAAAGGTCGCAATACACCCGGGCGTAGTGTTCGGCAGACAGTTTATGAACCGCATATGGGCTTGCCGGCCTGGGCGTCATGGTCTCTTTTTTGGGTAAGCGGGGATCATCACCATAAACAGCACATGAGCTGGCCAGGACCACCCGCCGTGCGTTGTTTGCCCGGGCTGCTTCCAGAACATTTAGGGTGCCAATATCATTGATCATTGCAGATTCAACCGGATTGCTGATCGTCTGCTGCACCGCCACCACGGCAGCAAGATGAAATACAACATCACAGCCTTCTGCGGCCTTCTTCAGAATCTCCAGTTCGCGGATATCGTTTTTATAAAAAGTGATCTGGTCCATTACGGGTTCCAGGTTTAAAAGATTTCCAGTGGATAGATTGTCCAGTACCGTTACCTTACACCCGGCAGACAAAAGAGCTTCAACCAGATGGGAGCCGATAAAACCGGTACCGCCCGTTACCAACGCGCTATTAAAGTCAAGATGCATATGTTTTCCTCTGATTCTAAACTTTCCGATTCAGCCTGGGTTGACTGTAAATTATTATTTTATCTCAGATAAGGAAAGATTTCCACTAATAGTTTACCGCGAAGGTCGTAAAGCGCACCGCGAATGTCACAAATCCAAACAAGTAGATAAATCGAGGGACCGAATCGAAACCCTTGAAGGGTTGGTTTCAGATGTCATCGGCGCAAACTTACTATTTCTTGACTTTAAAGCTTTTAAGATCTAATGTTTAGTATCGAAGAGGAGAATAGGTAAAAGTGAAATCACATATTCAAATCAAATTGTTTGCAACCTTGCAACCGTTCATGCCGCCATCGGGCGAAAAGTATCGTATCAACCCCGGAATCAGCATCCGCGGTTTGCTTGAGCAATTGAATTTACCCGAAGAGAAAGCCAAACTCATTTTCATTGACGGCATCAAGGCGAATCTTTCTTCAACCTTGGATGGCGGTGAACGGGTCGGTATCTTTCCTCCCGTGGGTGGAGGATAAGTAAAAACTCCTTTCGCAGAGCGGGTGGCTTCAGGAAGCCCCCTGGAAGTGGGCGAAGACAATTCACTCGATCATTTAAAACCGAAATCCCTGGCCCAGAACTGGACTAATAAATATTGAATTCTTTGATACATATTAAATCAGTTTAAACGTTACAACTTTTTTGTACATAGACATTCGCGCCGGGGCGGGCCGAAACACGAAGCAATTTCGAATGACAAATATACCAATGACAAAAACATATTCTTAATTGGAGAAACATTATATGAAATTCAGCAAACGCTGGTTATTCACAATCCCGGCACTGGTTCTTGCATTTTTTGCAGGTGCCTGTACGCCCAAACCATTTTTAAAAGTGCAATATCAACTGCCATCGCCGTCAAGCACGTTGGAAGGGGAAAAGGCTGCCATAACTGTTACCGACATGCGGGGCAAGAATACTTTTTTAACCGAAAACGCAAAGAAGTCCTTGAAAAACTTTAACGAAACCTTTTCTCTGGTTGTCCTGGCTGAAGACGGTAGCGGAAATTTAACCGGTGTCTATGACATTGTCCCGCTTTTCACCGAAGTTTTCCAGCAACGATTGAAAAATGAAGGCATTCAGGTTGCTGCGGTTGTCGATGATGCTATACCTGAACTCAAAATTGAAATAACGGAATTTCAGCTTGACCTGGTCGGTCGAAAATGGGTTGTCAGTATAAACTACCGGGCCAGTCTTTTAGATAGTGGGGACCTCCTTTCGATGGAATCCGTCAGCGGTGAGGCCGAACGTTTAAAAGTGACGGGCAAAAGTGATGCCGAAAAAATCCTGGCTGAACTCCTCACCGACATGGTGAACAAATTGAATTTGGTGAGACTGTTTCAGCAGGCCCGACAATAGATTACCGAATTCCCCCTAACCCATTGAAACTTAATAGGTAAATTAACAGAGGCGACCGTCAGGACGTTGGAGTGATTTTTTTGGCCCTGAATCAAAATCAGCAGGAGATCATTCGAGTCTATATCGCAAGCAACCATCTCAATTGGAATGAAAGCCTGGATCGTTAATTTCGCTTTTCAGAACAATTTCAACAAATGGTAAATTTTTTGCTGATTTTTACTTGTTTCAGCGATAATCCCTTGAAGATCATTTTCCGACACATTTATCCGTTTCAACACATCGCTGTAAAACCTGTAGCTTAACCCATCGGTTCCGGTACAGATCCCCATCATCATGCAAATAATATCGGCCAGGTAAATCAGTGTCGTTTCGAGATCCTGCCGGGCAGATTCATCGGTCAGGTGATGGTGGCGGATGATATAAATCAGCTTTTCACTAAAAGACCATTTTTCCCCCACCATCGCACCCAATTCTTCGTGGTTCATGCCGATGACATTTTTCTCGGCATCATTAAAGCTATAACCCTGGCAATTCACCCGGATATTAATTTTTTCCGAAGAAAACGCAACGAACCGGCCTAAAATCAGTTTGCCGATATCTTTTAATAATGCGGCAGTATAAATGAGATGCTTACTTTGAGAAGCGCCGTAGCGCTGTGCCAGGCTTTTGGCAACATGTGCCGATGTAACCGCATGACGCCAGAGTTCACCTTCTCCAAGACCATAGCCTTCCAGGCCTTTGTTGAAATTATTAGATACGCTCTTGGTTACAACCAGTTCGACAATTTGATCCAATCCGACCCAGGCGACAGCATCCTTCACGGATTCCACTTTCCGGGGAAGACCGAAATAGGCGGAATTGCAAATTTTCAACAAATTCGCGGTCAGGGCTGGATCGTTGACAATGAGATCGGCAATATCGGCCAGCGAACTATTCGGATCTTCGGACTTGGTCATAATTTGAGAAGCAATCGCCGGAATTGGTGCAAGCAGATCGATCTGTTCAACGATGTCATTGAGGCTGGTCATACCATCTCCTCTCCTTCCCCATATGTCTTGATGAGACTCCTGCCACTTCCGATTTCCAGGCTGATGGCCCTGCTTTGGGTGCCGCCGCAGGCTTCATGATGAATCTTTACATCATAGTCAGCCAAACTGGTTTTGAGGGCTTCCAGATTTTTTTGGCCGATGTTGAAAACCCCTGTCTGATCCATGATATGCGCACCGCCGGCGATAACGACTTTCAGATTCTCGGCCTTTGCTCCCTGCTCAAATAGCGCCTTTAAAAAGGCCGTTATTCCCGTATCGGCAAACATAAAGGGGGTTTTTGCGGGATTGGTGCCATTGGTTTTGGTGGAATCCGGTAGAATGAAATTTAAAATCCCACCGACACCACCAATCGGATCGTGGATCGTCATCCCGATTCCGGAACCGATGGAAAACGCCACCAGGGTTTCCACCGGATTGCTGCTGATTTTCATGTCAGAAAAATTAACTGCGGTCATAGAAGATACCGCATTTGCATTTCTTTGATTTTTTCCCATGATTTTGCCCTCAACGCCCCTATTTTCAGTCGCCTAATAGTGCGTTGTATGTTATCCGTTGAAGCCAATGAATCCATGGTATATATCGGCATTTCGAACCGGGGACTTGAGAAGGTGAATGGAAAAAAATTCTGATTATATCGGAATTTGGGGAGGGCTACGATACCCTCCCAAAGAAGCCGAAATGAAAAGATTATGCAACCAGTTATCATGAT
>Ga0316194_10002673_pt1 | contig 12426 bp, 12 predicted proteins | sample CroRivsedime1_MG_FD_204936 | JGI IMG/M metagenome (GOLD analysis project Ga0316194, IMG submission 204936) | Coastal sediment microbial communities from Maine, United States - Cross River sediment 1 | ecosystem: Environmental > Aquatic > Marine > Coastal > Sediment | place: USA: Maine...
ATTTGCTGTTAAGCAATTTTTTCGGGTTAATTTTATTCAACGCCGCTCCCTTTAATATCATCTAACAGTTATTAAGGTGTGAACGTCATGCTTCTACTGCTTTTCGTCCATTCAAGCACGTAGCACGAGTCGTCTGTAATGACTGGTTAGATGGCTTTCTTAAAAACGAGGCTGACTAACAAAAACATATAGGGTATCCCTAAGGCACTGCCGATTGTCACCAGAACTGGAACCATGACCATTTAGCAAAAAATAGACTCTCTTTGAGAACCGAGAAATCAAGAACAGGCCAGATAGAATTATCCAGGTCACAACACAGGTTCTTACACCAGGGAATCCGACTAGCAGAGCTCCCATAGTTCCCAATATCAAACCAATGGACTTAAGAAACTTTATAGCCATCACTGCGTCGAAGCAAACCCTGGTTAGTGTTACCAGGGAATCGACTGCCCATCACGAAAGAAACCGCCGCTCGGACCATCTTCAGGCAAGCACGCCGCCCATACAATACCCGCGGCACCTTCCGCCACCGAGCGTTCGGCATTGGATCCTCCCATGTCAGTGCGCACCCAGCCCGGACACACGGAGTTGATTTTGATTTTCGTGTCCTTGAGCTCATCCGCGAAAATGCGTGTTATCGCATTCAGTGCTGTCTTTGACAAACGGTAAGCAGGGCAACAACCGTTCATATCCGACAGCTGACCCATTCCGGATGAAACATTAACGACGTTACCCCGCCCATTCATCAAAGGAATAAGTAACCGGGCAACACGCAGGGCGCCGTATGTGTTGGTCTCCAGCGATGTCCGGATGGTCTTAATGTCCGCCTGAAAGATACTGGCAGAATCTGGGTTGGCCGGGTCGTAGGGATCGCTGAAGATCCCGGCACAGTTAACCAGCATATCCAGCTGCCCGTATTCATGTCCTATAAAATCGGCAAGCGCCTTTACCGAGGACGCATCGGTCACATCAAGCACATGGAAGTGCACATCCAATCCTGCTTTCTGCAATTGCTCGGCTGCCGACCGGCCCTTGTCTTCCGTTCGGCTGGTTAATAGTACCTTAATACCTTGTTGGGCGAGCTGGCGGCAGGTCTCTAACCCCAGGCCGCGGTTGGCGACAGTGACCACCGCAACTCGATTTGTTTTTGATTCCGTCATGATTCCTTAGTCAAGTTTTGATTATCTTTCATTTCCACCAAAGGGAGAAATGACAGACAAGAATCAGTCAGTGTTCCCCTGGGCCAATATGGGCATTTAGCTCGTTTAAGGCCACCAAGATATCATTGATCGGTTGAACTATCACTGCCTTCCAGACATTCAATCAAAGACGTACAAATTCCAGTTCGGATCGTCTCCTGTCCTTTAGTCAATTCATATTTTGAATCAGTCTGCCAGGTCCGGATTTGAGCAGTAACTTGCCGTTCGTGGTTGGGAAACAGACACACAGGTGTTGCCGCATACGGTGAAAACCGGCCACATTCGGTCATTCAGGGGTTTATTATTAGCATGCAACTGAAAACACAATTGGCATATGATCACTGTATTCCAACCATATCTCAGGGCTGCCCACATCATTCATATTTTTTTTATCACAAAGTAAGTCCTTTGAGATAAATACGTAATCAATATGGTATGGCCTTTCAGGCTTACGATGCATGAACAGAGTGGGCTTGCTTTCGTTTCCCTGTTCTTCCCCCATAATTTGGTGATACAGACTGTGGATATTTACTTCTTCCAACTCGCTCACAACATCACTGTGATTCCACCAGCGATCCCATTCATCCCATTGAACGTTACTGTTCAAGTCGCCACAAAGAATTGTGCTGCCTGAACCGTTCTTTTCTCTGTGCAGTTGCAAATATTTCCATAGCTGGCCTATGTAGCGAAAATTTGGCGAACTGGCATATTTTGTCCATACACCAACTACATTTACTGAGCCCCCAATGCGACATGGCAAAAACAATTGAAGTCCATCATCGTTCCAGTTTAATGCCTCCAGCTCATACCTATTCTTCGAAAATACTCCAACTCCTTTGTTTTTATTTTCACCTACCCACAAGTAATCTCCGGCCCATTCCCGATATTTTATTGTTGAGCGGGATGGATCTTCGCACTCCTGTATAACCAGTATATCTGCACCAAATTCTTCAAGCGCATGATATTTTTTACGAAAAGTACCGTTACAGTTCCATGTGACTATCTTCATTATTCCTGCAACGTGTTGTAAGCAGTCATGCCTTAAACTTCTCAAAATAGGCTGGATCGACATCGAATACCGTTCGCTTTTTCACTCCGAGTTCAACGCGCTCGAACATCTCGACCAGTTTTATTCCGTCAACGAGCTCAACCTGCGGTGCGCCTTCCCGATTTGCCTCCTTAACTGCCGAATTGGTAAATGAAGACGTGGTGATAATAATGCCCTTCTCAGCACGTCCAATCATGGCATTCCGGAAATCGGCAACATGAGCCCGAGATACCAAATTGCCCTCGGTGTAACGCTTGCACTGAAAAAGTACTTTGAAACTGACGAATGGATTGATTTCGAGCGTACCGTAACCGTCGATACCGCCATCCGCAGAACCGCCCGTTATTTCTACGTTCTCAAAACCAGATTCCCTCAAAAGTTCCCGGGACACTTTCTCGAATCCGACCGGGCTAAGCGCACGCAGTGTGCTAATGAGTTTCAATTTTTCCTCAGGCACTAATTCCTCTGGTGCTGTGTCCCCCTCTTGAGGGTGATCAGATTCATTCGCCTTCTTTTGTTTACGAATTTCTGCGTGAATTGCCACCCATTTCTTAAAAATATCCGCAGCCTGAGCTTCAGTAATATGCGCTGTTCGGCCTTTTTCTGTAAGCGTCCAAGTTCCATGCTTCGAGGAATCTAGCAGACCTTCCCAGACCATATACTGACGTGCCCATGCAACCTGATTGTGAAATCTACCGCCTCCAGACTTGAGTGTTTCGTCCAGAATCTGGTCCGATAGGTTCATGTTCTTTGCAATTCGGTCTGACACTTCGCGCGGGCGACCAGAATCACCAAGGTCTCGAAGGGCATCAAGTAGCGGCCCAAACCATTTCACGAACTCAGCCTGAGATTTTTTTGCCATTGGTTATTCCTAAGTATGAATTTAGTTTAATCCTACTGCATAATCGGCTTTGTCTGACAAAAACCTGCAAGCGGTATATCACCAACTGCAAACGGTATATCACCAATCGCTAAATGACCGGAGTGGGTCGACTCCTATCGTTAAGTGATTGTTTATATTAGAAGCGACTAAACGTCTTCTTTGGCCGGATGCAGACATTCCCGACAATATTCAGTGAACCACCCCCGGAAGTGCAAGGGCCACCCCGAAGGATGGCCAGTGTGTGTATCAGCCATCATTGCCATTTACTCAGTCTTCCTGTTCGTAGCTATCTAACTCGTTATCTTCACGCGATCTGCCAGGGCAGCAGATAGGACACCTGTCAGTGTAATTTTTGAATATATAGCGCGTACCGCAGGCATCGCATGTTGTAGTGTCGGCTTTGGTCATCTCCACCCCCCAGGGAATGAGCATATAGAAACGCTCCGGTAGCGGGCAGTGTCTCGCTGGTGATGTTGCGCCATCCTACTGCTCTTGCGAGTGTCGCATTGCCGAGGCGTCAAAAATTCAAGAGGTCAGAGTACTCGAACACCCTAATAAAATGAATTTATCCGAGGCAGAGGGTAACTACAGGATCTATTTTGTAGATGCGGGAACGTCCACTTTCAGTCAGAGGACTGTTCAGTTCAGAAGTCAATCAATCCCAGTGCTTTGCGCGTGATCACTAGTAGATCTCCCACATTGATCCCGTCAACCGGTGGGTACTGCGGCTTCCCGTTGGCAAGTGGTGCCACGTTAGCGCGAGTCTCCTGGCCAGTGTCAAGTGAATACAGACCAAGGATTGCCCGGGATGCCAGCAACACATCTGTCGCGTTCACAACACTATCGTTGTTGATATCTCCCCAGGTCGGCGAATCAGCATTACTCAGTGGGTCACGCTGTGCAAGCACCTCCATTCCATCGAGGAAACCATCGCCGTCGGTGTCGTCATTTAATGGATCAGTATCCTGATTTGGCGTATATATCCCCGAGTCACCATCATAATTCACCTCTTCATAATCACTAAGGCCATCCCCATCACTATCGATGATCAGTCGATCAGTGCCGATAGTCAGCTCGAAGCTGTCATCAAGTCCGTCGTTATCATCATCGGCATCGCAGGCATCGCCCACGGTATCACCATCAGTATTTCGTTGGGATATTCCATTATCACCAGGGTCCAGAAGCAGCGGACCATTAGGGATACCGGGACAATTATCCATATCGTTTGTGACCCCGTCGTTATCGTTATCGTTACCGCAAGAATCGCAGCTGGCCCAGCAGTAGGTGTCCGTTTCAATGGCACCGGCGCCGTAAGGTACTGACACACCATAATTGGCGTATTGGTCGCATGGCGAGAAATCGCAGCTACTCCCCAGTGGTGCACCGCCAATTTCGCCGCTCCAGCCGTTTACCGTAAACAAGTATTCGTGCTTGCCGGCGGGCAGCGACAGGGTCAGTTCCCAAATATTATCGCCGTTACTATCGGACATGGGGTTGCAGCTTCCACACCAGCCGTTGAACCCGCCATTGAGGTAGACAACGTCGGACGGGGACAGGCTTAACGAAGTGGTGTCAACGCTAAAATGCACCGGGCTGCTAGTGGAAACCAATGGTTCGGTCATATCCAGCCGTAGTTCACCGTCGACAGTGGTGACGTTGTTGGAAATGAATGTGCAGTAGTTACCGCCAAATCCCCCGAATTCGCTGACTTCCCACCGGCTTGTCTCGAGGGGTGCGTCGAACTCGTCGGTCCACTCCTGAGTGAAGTTATTGTTGGTGCCAGCATCGCCGCTGCCTGGCGTATAGGCGTAGTAGCGAACGTAGTCATAAGAGGACCTGGCGGGCAGGACAGCGGGATCCCACACGCCCACCCAGCTCGGGGCGTCCGCCGCCCAGAGATTCATCATGATACGCATGGGATAGATGAGGCCATCGACATAGGGGGCATCCTGCGTGTAGGCCAGGTTGCCGTCAATGAACCAGCGAACGACGCCCGGCTCCCATTCGAAGGCATAGTCGTGCATGCCAGCGTGCGGATTAAAAGAGGTCGGTACGATTTGCGTGACATTCCACGGCCCCGGATAGTGCGTGGTGAACTGGACCGACGCATCCAGATTGCCCGTCATCTCGATATCGATTTCGTTATTTTCCTCGGGCCAGTTGCAACCGAGGTCTCTGTTGTAGAGAAAAAAGGAACTGACGATACCGTCGCCCTGTGCAGACTGCATGCGCGTCTCAAAACGGCCATACTGGTATGCCTGATGCGTCATCAGTGCTCCACTGGCGCAATCCTGCCCCTGCACGCCGACCGGGGCAAATAGCAACATTACTGCTATGACGGTTTTGAGTCGTTTCATCACTGTCCGTGGATCTGTCTGCAATCCTGCTATGCCGGGAGAGGACGCACATATAGAAACGCCCCGGTAGCGGACGGTTCCTCACCGGTGGACTTGGACCACCTTACCGATCTTGCGAGTGTCGCCTTGCCGAGGCATCCGAAGGGTGAATGCTCGTTGCCCTTATGGCTCTGGCAACCTTCCTGGCTTGCCCTCTCTTCTTTTCACCCTCCTGTTACAAGTATAGCAACAGATTCCCAGGGCGTTGCTTTCCCAGTCCTTCTCGGCTGCCCATTTGCCGCTTCCTTGACCCACGTCAACGGCCCCTCCCCCGAGATGCGGTAGGGTCATCCCAATCGGCCGTCGACGAGAACCCATCGGGCCGGCAATACAAATAACAAGGAGGGGGACCATGAAGAAGTCACGTCTGTTGGGGGCTGTGAACAGCTACACCGTATTCATTTTGGTAGGTCTTGCCTTGAGCAATTCGTCATGGGCGGTGAGCTACACGTTTACCTAGTGTACTGTAACGAATAAGTTATACTTTTGAGAGCGCGACGCGTGCGCGATTTATCTTTGCCATAATCTTGTCTACTGGTTTCGTCCACACAAAAGGTTTGGGGTTCTCATTGTGCACTTCGATAAATTGCATGATCTTCTTCTCCAAGTCTGACACCGAACTGAACACACCTCGACGAATCTGTTTTTCCGTAATTAACCAGGTCTATCACGTCACCTGCGACAACATGTTCGAGGGTGACCTGTCGGCGGACGCGCTGGGGATCACTGCATGTTTGTACGCCTACAGTCATCTGTCGTTCAGCAACGGGAGGTTCGCCCGGGTGAGCGCATGTCATTATCACAAGCTGCGAGAGTTCATGTTCGAGCACCCCGAGGTGAAAGCCATTCTGGGGGCCACTGACTGAGCAGCTTTTCACCCAGACGCCCCGTGGAACTGAAAACCTGAAAAACTGGAAACCTGATGCCCTGACTGCCCATCCGGGTCCCGGGGTGTCAGGATTTCAGAATTTCAGGTTTTCGCCCTGCCCCAGGATCGCATCTCACGACGCCCGGACATGGCCCGAAATGCATTGAAGCGCATGGAAAAACTGCTGAGTGGCGGCTTCGGCGGGGCATCTCAGGCCGAAAACCTGAAAACCTGAAAACCTGAAAAGCTGGCATCCTCACCGCCCGACATGCAGCGAATGTCCGGATCTGGGCAGAGTTGCCATTTAGCGTTTTCTAATATTAGTGGTTGGTGTAGCTCTGAGAACAACCCTAAACGGTCATCCAGCGTAAGTTACTGAATGTCTTGTATGTACTGTAATAGGTCGTTCCCGTACCGAACCCTGGTCGGAAACTTCCGATCCTAGGCGGTCGTTTAGCATTTGGTTATATACAACAGCCCGGTTTAGACTTTGACCAATAGCTAGGAATGAAGAATAACGTTCTGGCTGAATAAAACAAAACGAATTTACGGAGAGATCACAATGAGAAAGTTACGTCTATCGGGCGCATTCTGTGGTTGCATGTATCTTTTTGGTTTTCCTTCAGCGGCAGATGCAGCATTAATCCATTGGGGAGCTCAAGCAGGAACTTCAGTTGCAGACTGCCCAAGTTTTTGCACCAGTTTTAACTTTGGACCGACCCTTGGTGGTGAAAACGTAGCGAACTCCGGGATCAGCTCGGTCTCTGAATTTCGTGGCGACGCCCGTGCCAGCGCCTCTCTCACGGGTGGACTCAGCACGCCTGTGCTCAAAGCTGAATCTGCAGCTAACCCCAATACCAATGGTGCGTTTGCAACTGCTTTTGGCGTACAGGGTTACACATACAATGGTGCGGGCGAAACGCTGACATTGGATATCGTCCTAGATGGCCTGGTTTCCGACCCCGAAATGGATCCATTTGACACCCGCGCTTACCTAGAAGTTGTCCTCTACGCCCCGGACCCTTTCGGTTTCTATTTTGATCGTGGAACGCTTGATTTCGAGGTCGGAGCAACCCCGTTAAGTCAGCCGGATAGCTCCGAAGCTTCAGTATTCCTACAACTGGATCACACCAATACAACTAATGGTAGCGGCCAGATATCCATAGAGGCAGCAACTGGTGATGAGTTTTATATCTGGGCTTTTCTGAGAGCGGAATCTGAATCTGGTCTCGCTGCCACCAGTGCAGATGCGTTCAATACCGGTTCTGTGAGTTTCGTGGGCAATCCCGATCTTACAGCTGCAAGCGCGGTGGTGGTTCCATTACCTGCCGCCTTATGGCTTTTCGGCTCCGGTATGCTGGGTCTGATCGGAATATCCGGGAGGAAGAAAGCAGCTTAACAATTCAGAAATACGGCCCGCCCTTCGGGACCGTTTTCTTTTGGGATTGAATGTTGTTTTATGCGGCATTTTCACCGTTCGCCAATCATCGGGGAATGACCGTTGTTGGCCGAAAGTGTGAGTACAGATTGCATGACGGGAACGTCCGTAGTTGCGGCATTCATGTCCTTCGCTGGCCGCCAGGGAACGGCAAGTTACCACCCGATCTCGGACCTTCCCAGGCGAATACCTGAGTAATTTACTCAGATGACCGGTGTTGATCACTAACCGGTCATTCCCCGTAAGTCATTGTATGTCAGTAACGTACTGAAAGCAGTCCTTGCCATACCTGACTATGCTCATATTCATTCAAGCATACCCGTATACACCAATTCCGCAACATCGGGTCATTGGGCCGGTATGCAGCACTGTCGCGGCTGTCTGAACTTGATGTCTGATTGGCATCTCGACCGTGACATGTGCTTAACATATAATCCCTTGCCTATGAAGCGTTTTAGCCGGCTGACTCTATTACTGGTTGCCTGCCTGCTGCTCGGACAGCTGGCGCAGCTGGTGCATGCCTCTGATGTAGCCGCCCATGACGATGGTGGCACTTGCAATATCTGCCTGTCATCGCAGACCCATGATCATGCATCGTCGTGTCCGAATTACGGCCTGTCGCAGCCGCTTACCCATGAACTCAACCTTGCCCCTGTCTTTGCGCGGCAGGGCCTCTCAACGCACTTCAGCTATCTGTCCCGCGCCCCACCCCAGTAATTACGAATAACCAGACAATCTCTTTGTCTTCGTAATATTCCCTGCCGGCTATGACACTGCAGTCGCCCGGTGGGTTACTGGAGGTGATTCATGAAGAAGCTGTCCCTATTGGCAGTCAGCGTATGGCTGCTGGCGCTGCCGGCAATGTCCATTGCTGACGACCTGGCTGAGATTCGCCGGCAAATCGACGCTTTGCAAAAGGAGTATGAGGTTCGCATCCGTGCGCTGGAAGAGCGCCTGAACGCCGCAGAAAAGGAGGTAGCCGAGGCACGTAGCCAGGCGCAGGATGCCGAACAGGCCGCCGAGGTGGCTGTCGCTGCTGCACCTGTTGAACAGGAAAGGTCCAACACGTTCAATCCTGCCATCTCGCTTATCCTGCAGGGCAGCCTGAACAGTTACTCACAGGACCCGGACGATTATGGCTTGTCGGGGTTTCAGCTGGGCGGAGAGGCGGGTCTGCCCGCAGAAGGCCTGACGCTGGACGAGACCGAACTGGTGATGTCGGCCTCGGTCGATCATTTGTTTTATGCCCGAAGTACCATCGGGCTGCACGATGACGGCGATGGCACCGAGGTCGAGATCGAGGAGGCCTTCGTCGATACGCTCGCCTTGCCGGCCGGCACCAGCCTGCGCTTCGGGCGCTTCTATTCGGACATCGGTTACCTGAACCGGATGCACTCGCACGCCTGGGACTTCAGGGATCAGCCACTGGTGTACCGTGCCATGCTCAACAACCAGTACACCGACGACGGTGTGCAGTTCAGCTGGGTGGCACCCACCGACCTGTATCTGCGCCTCGGCGGCGAAACCTTTCGTGGCGCGCGTTTTCCAGGGGGTGAGGCCACGGACACGCTGGGGAACATCCAGACTGTGTTTGCCAAGCTCGGCGGTGATGTTGGCAGCAGTCACAGCTGGCAGGCCGGACTATCGCAGATGTGGGTGAATGACGTTGATCGCAGCAGCAGTGGACATCTCCATGGTGATTCAGGCCAGGAGGACGGTGATTCCTTCACAGGTGACTCCAACCTGACCATCGCCGACCTTGTGTGGAAGTGGGCGCCTGACGGCAACCCGACCGATCGCAACCTGATACTGCAGGCCGAGTATTTCTATCGCCATGAGGATGGCACGGACACATTTACCGAGGGGGGTGACAGCGCTCTGCTCGACTACGATGGCCGGCAGCAGGGATTCTATGCGCAGCTGGTCTACCAGTTCATGCCACGCTGGCGCATAGGCGCGCGCTATGACTGGCTGGAATCGGACAATGACCTTGCCGTCATCAATACTGGTGGTCTCGATCCGAACGAGGTACTCGAGGAGACCGTGTTCAACAGTGATAGCCATGATCCGAGTCGCTGGAGCCTGATGGCCGACTGGTCGCCCAGCGAGTTCAGCAGGTTACGCCTGCAGTATAACCACGACAAGTCGCAACCGTTCACTGACAATCAGTGGACACTGCAGTACATCATGAGCCTTGGCGCACACGGTGCGCACGAATTCTAGGGGGTGGCTATGAGATTCGTAATCAGGCAATTACCGCTTCTCTGCCTGTTGCTGCTGAGCCGGGTTGCCACAGCACAAGTCAGCGTGTTTGCCTGCGAACCGGAATGGGCAGCGCTGGCGCAAGAGATCGGTGGCGAATATGTCAGCACCAACAATGCTACCACCGCCCTGCAGGATGTACATCATATCCAGGCCAGACCGAGCCTGATCGCGAAGTTGCGCAAGGCCGACTTGCTTGTGTGCACAGGCGCGGGGCTGGAGTCAGGCTGGCTGCCGGTACTGCAAAGGCGTGCGAACAATCCTGCAGTGCAGACGGGTGCAGTGGGTTACCTGGAGGCAACGCAATACGTCAAGCTGCTGGATCGTCCGGCAAAGCTCGATCGGGCCGCGGGTGATGTGCATGCGCAGGGCAATCCCCACATCCAACTCGACCCGCGTAGCTACCCACCGATTGCAAAGGCTATGGCCGGACGCCTTGCAGAAATCGACCCGCAGCACGCCGGGGACTACGAGGCTGGCCTGGCCGATTTTCTGCAGCGCTGGGCGTCTGCCATGGACGGCTGGAAGGTTCAGGCGCAGCCGCTGCGGGGCATTCAGATCGTGGTGCATCATGACTCCTGGCCCTACCTGAACGATTGGTTGGGGCTGCAGCGCGTTGCTACATTGGAGCCAAAGCCTGGCGTACCACCGACTAGTGCACACCTGAGCAAGTTGCTGCAGCAGCTGCAGGAACATGATGCCGCCGTCATCATTGTTTCGTCCTACCAGAATACAAAAGCTGCAGAGTGGCTCTCGCAACGGACTGGCGTGCCTGTCGTCGAGTTACCAGCCACGGTTGGGGGTAATACTCAGGCACAGGACCTGTTTAGCCTGTTTGGCGACATCCTGCAGCGCCTGCTGACGGTCACGTCATGACACTGGAAGGTCTTGATCCAACCATACTCGGACCAGCCATGGCAGCCGGATTGCTGGTGTTGTCGACCCATGTGCCATTAGGTCGCGAGGTGCTACGCCGAGGTATCATCTTCATCGACCTCGCGATCGCCCAGATTGCCGGCGTCGGTGTGCTTGCAGCCCATGTGATGCATCTGTCCGACAATACACTGGCGGTACAGCTGGTCGCCTATGGCGCGGCACTGGTCGGGGCGATTATGTTGTATGCGTGCGAGCGTAACTGGCCGGCTGTGCAGGAAGCCATCATCGGCAGCGCGTTCGTGGTGGCGGCCTCGGTCGGCGTCCTGTTGCTCTCTGGCAATCCGCAGGCGGGGGAACACCTCAAGGAACTGCTGGTTGGCCAGATTCTCTGGGTAGATTACCAACAGTTGTTGCACGTCGCTGTCATCTATGTTGTCGTGCTGTTGCTCTGGCAATTGCTGCGCGGCAAGCAGAGTCGTCTACTGTTCTACCTGCTGTTTGCAGTGACCGTGACGGCCTCGGTGCAGCTGGTTGGTGTCTACCTGGTGTTTGCCAGCCTGATCATTCCAGCGCTTGCCGTGCGCCACCGTGTTACGGGTGCAACGTGGCTGGGAATGCTGACGGGCACGGTTGGTTACGCAGCTGGGCTGCTGTTGTCTGCACTGCTGGACCTGCCATCGGGAGCCGTGATTGTGCTGTCGCTGACTGTGCTGGGTGTGTTCGTCAGCCGCGCGTGTGCCTCGCGGGCACGCAGGAATACTGAGTGTCTAACATGAACGGCAACAATTGCGGCTACCCGGTCATAGCCTGGCCAGCTGGGTACGGCATATATCCGATCAATCTCATACTTTCAGTCGGGACTAATATAAGCGGCCGCTAAACGGCGCAGTCCGCAGGAGAATGGATATTCAGATTAATCCCTTTTACTTCCGGGATGTACTGATAGCCGTCATATGCAACACAGCAAATGCGCAGATCGATGTGCCCACAGAACGGTAAGTTCGAGTTCAATCTTGGGCCTAGCCTCTGAAAACACTTGATGATATACAGTAACGTTTGGGCTGCGCGTCTCGTCCTCTGAATGCTGCCGACTCTGGCGCGCGCTACATTTCGTCTATCCCATCCAGCCCCATCTGACGTGCACGCCTGCGCCACAGGCGCCGCGCATGGGCCTGCATGTCCGTCGTCTGGTCACTTTCATCGATGATCTCCATGCCAAGCAGGGTTTCGAGAATGTCCTCGAGCGTGACCAGCCCGATGGTGCTTCCGTACTCATCAACGACGATCATCAGATGGGCGCGCTTTTCCATCAACGAATTGAAGGCTTGGGATAATGATATTGAGTTGGGTAGAGCATGAAGCTCGCGGCAGTAGTTCGCCAACGGGGTGCCCGTGTTGCCACGTGCTTGTGCAAGCAACAGGTCATTACGTAACACGAAGCCGTTTAAATTCTCTG
>Ga0316194_10002675_pt1 | contig 12423 bp, 10 predicted proteins | sample CroRivsedime1_MG_FD_204936 | JGI IMG/M metagenome (GOLD analysis project Ga0316194, IMG submission 204936) | Coastal sediment microbial communities from Maine, United States - Cross River sediment 1 | ecosystem: Environmental > Aquatic > Marine > Coastal > Sediment | place: USA: Maine...
GCCCCATGACATCGTCGGCGGAGACTTTTATGCCGTCAAAGAAAATTATAGGGACGAGAAAATTATAGGGACGGTCATGATTTTATGCATATCCTAAAGGAACAAGAGGAGAGGTGCTTTTTTCGATCGCATATGCCTTAATAAAAATGTGCCCAAATTGTGCCCGTCAAGGTCAAATATTTCCAAACGTTTCCAAACGAAACCAAAAGTTAGTTGAAAAAGTTAGATAGAATCAACTGGTTGAAATTACGACGTTTTTGAATTCTGAGATTCCTGGTCTTCGAATCCGTAGACCGCAGGTTGAGCGTCAGCGAAATCCCGCCGCTTTTCAGGCGGGTTTCGAATCCTGCCCCCGATAATCGGGACTACACGTCTAATTTTAAGAAAATTATGGTGTTTAACGAAAAGTAGGCTTCGATTTCAGAATGGACCGCCATTGGTATATACAACTCATTGAAAATCGCTTTAAGCGATTTCCATCTGGCCCAAGTGAAGAAAATTACTTATGGGTGTTGTATTGCTGACAATCTCAAGGCTTGTTCCAAATTAGACAAGTCCCTATCTAACTCATCCGGATCCCCGTGAAACGCAATTTCGTGCTCCGCCAAGAATCTTTCGAAAGAAACCCGATCCTTCTTAAGCAATGAGGCGCCATGAGCGGATGTGATAATGCCTTGTTCATAAAGACGGAGCACAAGTTCCTCCATAAGCATAATCTTGGCCTGCTTTGGGGGAAGCTTAATTTGAGACGCGATTTCTTCTGGAATTTCAAGCAAGATAGATTGCATATTCTTCTCCGTTGGTTGTGGTCTTTTATCATTTTTTATAATCAGGTAAAAAAAACATCATAAATACTATAGATTTTCAAATGCTATCGCTAAAACCAGTTATGCCGAACGAGTATTTAAAACAGGGGGCTGGAGACAAGTTAGGTCGTGAATAAAGATCAGGCCTATTTCACCTGCTTCAATGCCTACCAGATAGCATTAACGTGGGGGTAGGAAAGAATTTTTCGGTAATGCTTGCCTATATTTTCTCAAACCTGCTTTTCTTACCCTGCTTTTTTACTAAAAGAAGGCCCGGGCTGTTATGCAAATACATTAAGGGCGACGTGTGCCCGGCTTCCAAAAAATGTTCCTCAAGCTCATCAAAGAGCACCGGCTGGTCCGGCCACGTAAACTGCTTTCTTCGGTGTTCGAACAACTCCCATTCTTTATGAAGTCGGGTATTTTCGCCGAACACCTGTTGTTTTGCCTGGTCGCAAAGAAACATTTCGCAAACAATCGGTTTAAGGCGCCATCGGCAGCCGTTTTCGGTCAGATAAACGCATTTAAAGCCGTTATTCGGCTTCGTCAGAATCTCCATTAAGCCGTCAATTTCATTGCTGTCTGAAACCAAGACATCGATGACAACATCCGCAAAAAAAGTGATGATCCCCTCGCGCGAGCAGCAGGCACTCCGCCGACTGAGATAGCACCTGTGGTTGCATAGCCGGCTAAAATAATTGGATAAGAAGACATCGACTTCAGATCGAAAGGCAAGATAGTCACTGACAGATTTCTTCAGCGCCCCTCGTTTTGAGTCATCCAGACCTGTGAGGTATTTTTGCACCGTGGCAAATGCACTGAATTGCTCTTTTTGATAATCGTTCATAGCGCTGAGCCTCTATTACGATCCTCACTCCCGCAAAATGATTCCCTGGGGCAGCGACTCGCCGAACATGGTGTTTTGATCCTGGTAGGCCAGCGGCACGATTTCCCGGACCCGCCGCTTCCGATCCTGCGGCATGTCATGTTGCGCCATCCAGTCGAGTACGTCGGCTTGAATTTTATCATCCAGGTCCCGTGATCGATCCCCTGTTTTGCGGGCCAACTGTGAAACGGTTCGTCCGGCGGTATTCGGATTGGACCAGGAATAGCCGATCAACTGGTCGATCCAATTGGCGACCTCGGCGGGCGGGATGACCCGGTCGGCCGGGCCGTATAACAGCTCGCGTGCTCCCAGACGGGAAAGGGCCCAAAGGTGCTGTGCTTTTAACTTTTTGGCGGAAGTTACCGCGAGCAATTTCCGTCCCAGTTCGATTTTTTCCTTATTGTAAAGCTTTTCCATGTTGGCAACAGCCATCCAGATTTCAAGATGTTCCTGGGGGCTCACTTTCTTGATCTCGCCCTTTTTGCCTAACAAAAAAACAGAAACATCTTGAAAAAACTGGCGTTGCTGGCCGGGTGTCAGACCGGCTGCCACCCGCCGCCACATGATCCACCATTCCAGTCGAACTCGCGGATGTCTGGCAAATGCAGCACCGCCCGGATACAGCCGCCAGAGCTGCCGCATGCGCTGCTGATCAATACTTTCGCCGATCCCGGGCCGCAGGCAAAAGCCCAACAGGTTCATCCAGATGCTTTCAAAAATCGGTCCTTTCTTGCGAACCTGTAAAAGCGCCAGCAATTCATCGGCCAGTGTGCGGATAAACCCCAGGGGCCACTCATTGCGGGGAAGATCAACGATCCCCCCGATACCCTTGACCAGTTTCTCCACCTGCTGCTTATTGTTGCCGGTTAGAATAGCGCGCACATAACCCAGGACATCATCGGTTACCGAGGCTTCCAGGATTTGGGCATCGGCCACCGCATCGGGTACGGGGATGTCGCGCAGTTGAAACTGCAATTTCCAGCGATGGTCGCTGATGCGGGAACGACACCACAGCGCAAGGGTGCCCAGTTCGGTGTACTCTGCCTCGATTTTTACCGGTATTGTCTTGCGGACGCCCTTTTTACCGTACTGAATCACGGTTTGCAGCGGCGGCAGTACGGCGAAAGAGTCATCAACCCGGATGACATCGCCGTGGCGATCACCGCTGCGATAGCTGGAACTGTATAGATCGAAGCTGACCGGTTGATTGGTCAGCACTTCAAATGAATTGTCCTTTAGGCCGATGGTGCTGCCTTCTTCGAGGCCCCGTTCCACCACGCAGAGCGCTTCCCGGTCTTGAGGGTCCGGCACAACGGCATCTGACCGTGCAATACCGAGATAGTATCCACGTGGACTGCCGCTGCCGACCCTTACCCCTTCCCCGACTTTAACCAGGCCGTAGTAAGCGGCCCCAAGGGCGACGGCCAGGTCCGGATCGGGATTCTCCAGCACCCTGGGGCGTTCCGGATCCGTTTCCCGGTACCAGTACTGCAGCGCCGCCCGAATGCGCTGCTGTATTTTTGCCGGCCTGAGAGAACCGCCGTTGTACAGGATTAAATCGGGTGCGGATGACTGCCGTTGTAATGTCTGGAAGATATCATCGCGGTGTTGCTCCAGAAACCGTCCAAGATGCCGGGTAATTGCCGGCTCCTGTTCATAGGGCAGACCGAATTCCGTAATACCCTTACGTCCGGCAGTGTTAGGCGCGGTGTCCGCCGCAACAAGCGGGAAAAAGCCCTCAAGAATGGCATCCGTGACCTCCTCTTGGCCCAGTTCCGCCGATAGCGTACCGGCAATCAAGCGGCTGCCTTCCCCCATCAGCGTAACCTTAAAGGTTTCGGCGGACCCGCCCAGAATCGACTCCTTGGCCTGCCGACATTGATGGCACAGTGCTTTCCAGCGGTTCGTACTCATGGAACGGCGCGGTCCGGTGAGGCCGGTTTCTACCCTGCGGGCCAGTGCCAGATCGATGTTGTCGCCGCCCAAAATCAGATGATCCCCCACGGCGATTCGTTCAAAGCGGGGACTGCCCTCGGACTCCTTTAAAATGATCAGGGTAAAATCGGTGGTGCCGCCGCCGACATCGCAGACCAGAATCAATTCTCCGGTTTGGACAAAATCCTGCCAGTCTTTTTCGTGGCGCATGAGCCAGCTGTAGAAAGCGGCCAGTGGTTCTTCCAGTAAAATTACATTGTCTAAGCCGCCTAGCTTGGCGGCTTCCAGGGTGAGCTCGCGGGCAACTTCGTCAAAGGAGGCCGGTACGGTTGCGACGATGAGCTGATTTTCCAGATGCAGGCTTTCATCCGGACCCCATGAATGGTTCCAGGCCATGCGGATGTGTTTCAGATAGGCCGCCGTGGCCATAACCGGTGAAACCTTGGGGACTTCCTTGTCTGCTCCCCACGGCAAGATGCGTGCCTGGCGATCTACCTTGGCGTGGCACAGCCAGCTTTTGGCCGAAGAGACCAATCTGGCCGGCACCCGGGCCCCATGATCTCTTGCAAAAGCACCGGCAAAATTGGATTCAGCACCATCCCACAACTCAACGATGGCTTCCCGGGAAATATCAAACTCGCCCGGGATGTATAAAAAAGAAGGCAGCGCCGACAGGCGGTTCACCTCTCCGGAGCCGGTCATCTGCGGAATCTTAAAAATCCGGATGCGTTTGGCCGTCGATCTTTTTGCCTGCAGATCTACATACGAGACGGCACAATTGGTCGTACCCAGGTCGATTCCGATGATAAAGCGGCGATCCGCAATGTCAGTCGTCATGGCTTTTCCCGTACGTTGAATTCAAGTTTCCAGCGCTTGTCGTCCTGCCTGGAAACACACCAAAGCTCCAGGGTACCGATTTCAGTTACCTTGATTTGGATCGATACCGGGATGACGCTGCCGTATGTTCCGTCCAGGGTTGTTTCGATGGTCGTAATCGGTTCGATATCCCCTTCCCAATCTTCAATGCTGGTACCCACGGCATCGTCTGTTCGCACGGCAGAGCCGAGAAAATCAAATTTAGCCGGCTCACCCACCACCAGATTAAATTCGCGTTCGCTCAGCTCGGTTTCCGATCCTTCTTCCATGCCGAAGGGCGCTACGCACAGAGCCTTGATCGGCGCAGGCATTCCCGGCACTGCCGGTAATGCGGCCGCAACGCCGATATAGTAGGACTTGTTCAATCCGCTGCGAATCCGAATACCGCGGCCTCTGCGAGCCAAACCATAGTAAGCCGCTCCTCTGGCCACCGCCAGATCCAGATTCGAAGCTCCCAAAACTTTCGGTTCAACCCCGTCTTGCCAGGAGGATAACACGTCAACAATGCGTTTTCGCAGTAAAGACGCTTTCATCACCCCTCCGTTGAACAGCACCGCGGTGGGCAATTCTGAAGGGCGTTCCGCCTGACGGCTGAGAAACTGGGCCAGGTGTTGGGTCACGGCCGGATCGGCTTCATACGGGAGCCCGGTTTCCTGGAGGCCGGCTCGAGGAACCGCTGCCGGCCGGCTGGTGGCGTCACAAAACGGAAAAAACCCATCCACAATGACCCGTTCCACTTCAGCGCGGTTAAGGTCTGCCCTCAGCGTACCGCCAATCAAACTGCTGCCCCGGCCCAGAATGGAAACAGGAACCGTGTCGTTGTCGGAAAGTTCGAGCAGTTTTTCCTTGGCAGCCCGGCACCGGTGCCACAGTGCGCGCATCTGCCAGGAATCCAGTCGGGTTCCTTTGTCAGAAAAACCCTTGGCGATGGTGTAGGCCAGGGCAAGGTCCATATTGTCGCCACCGATCAACAGATGATTCCCTACGGCAATCCGCTCCAGTTCCAGTTCACCCGAGGATTCCGATACACGGATCAGGCTGAAATCGCTGGTACCACCGCCCAAATCGAACACCAGCACCAGATCTCCCGGAGCGATAAGATCGCGCCAGCGGTCGTGGGATGCCTCGATCCAGGCATAAAACGCCGCCTGGGGCTCTTCCAACAGGGTAATGTTGGGCAGATGCGCCAGTTCAGCCGCTTTGACCGTCAACTCACGGGCCACGGCATCGAATGAAGCCGGTACGGTGAGGTAAATATCCTGCAGCTCCAATGCCAGACTTTCATCCTCATGGGCCATGGAGAAGTTCCAGGCCCGACGAATGTGGTCAAGGATGGCGGCGGAGGCTTCCACAGTTGAAAGCTTGGGCACTTCCGGGGATGCGCCCCAGGGCAAAATCGCCTGATTGCGGTCCACCATCGGATGGCAAAGCCAGGATTTGGCCGAACTGATCAGCCGCTGGGGAAGCTCGGCTCCCCGCTCCCGGGCAAATTCTCCAACGACCTGTTTGACATCCTTTTCCCAGGGCAGGCTCAGTACGTCCGGGGACATGTCTTTTTCGCCCGGCAGAAAAATGAAAGACGGCAGCATGGGTCGCGCGGCAACACTGCCCGGCCCGATAATCTGCGGCATCTCGAGTATATGGATTTCAGATTCTGCCTGGTCATCCATCTCGGCCGGTGTATAGGCCAAAATACTGTTGCTGGTGCCGAGGTCGATACCGACAATATATTTCGAATCAGTCATTATGTGATCTCCACTTCCGCGGGGGCAATGATTTCAGCGTTTTGGCTTCCGGACAGGGTCGGTAAGTTCATTTTGCCCACTTGCCAGCCTTTATGACGCAAAATCCCGCTAAACGGCGGTTCTCCGACGACATTACCCGTCAATTTGATGACCCCGGGATCGAAATCGACCGGAACTTCCACTACCGCACCCTCATGCTGATCCAGCACCGGCTCCGGATTCAGATACTCCTGAACAAGCTGCCGGCAGCCGGCATGAATGCTTCGGACCGCCGAACCAATTTGAGCATCGTCGTACCCGTCAAGGTCTTCATTCAGAAAATCCATCAATCGCCCTTCCCGCTGCATCAAAGAAAAGAGATGCAAAAAGAATCGACGGTCGGAGAGATCCTTTTCTTTTCTATCACCCCCGGCGTCAGCCTCGGCGTCGGTTTCTTCCGTGGACAGAGCCAGCTTTTTAATGCTCGCTCGCGCCATCAGCCAGGCCAAAATCCCCACAATCAGGGAAAATATCATCACCGCCGGAAATATAGTGTACCAGAACTTGGGATAATATTCTAATACGAGATTCCACGTAACTTGGACGGCGGCGGGGTCCGCCTTACTCTGTAATATTGGTCCGATCTCCGCTATCAGGTTTGTGACACCGAAATAGGCAGCTACGGCCAATGCCGCGCCGACCAACAGCATGAAAAATATGATGGTAAATCCAACTTTTTTAGAAACCCTTTTTACGTTAGGCATTGATTTTAGCTCCTAAGATGACCGCATCCTGTATCGAATTTTTGCATAAGAATAGGTAAAAAAACTCCAAAACCCGTCTTCCCTCTAATTGGTGAAAAAGCACTATTTTTCCCATGATTGTAATTTAGACGGATAATTTAAGACGCAACCCCGTGGGTTGTCAAGCGTCATACCAGTGTTCTATTCTTACGGGTTTACCTTCACAAATCATGAATCAACGGTTCTGATTTGACGTGAACCCTGAACCTCTAAACTCGGAGCCCTTCAACGGTTACGCTTTATCCGGCCAGGGACAAAGTTTATGAAGAGGACAGATAGGGCATTTCGGTTTTCTTGCCGCGCATGTTTCTCTGCCAAAGTAAATAAGATGCAAACAGAAGTCATGCCAGGCTCTTTTGGGCATAATCTTCATTAGATCGAACTCGATTTTAACCGGATCTTTATTTACCGTTAAACCGAGCCGGCCTGATATTCTGCCCACGTGGGTATCCACCACAATCCCGGGAATACCAAAAGCGGCGCCCAGCACGACATTGGCGGTTTTGCGCCCGACACCGGGCAGTTCGACAAGTTGCTCCAGTGTCTGCGGAACCCGCCCGTCATGGACCTCCAGCAATTTCCGGCTGCAATTTTTAATATTTTTGGCTTTGTTGTGATAAAATCCCGTCGACCGGATAAAACCTTCAATGGATTTGATCGGCGCCTCGCAAAAATCAGCCGGCGTCTTCAGGTGATTAAACAGCACCTTTGTCACCCGATTGACCTGCTTATCGGTGCATTGGGCTGAAAGAATGGTGGCCACCAGGAGCTGAAAGGGCGTCTTGTAATACAGCTGGGTCTTGACGTCGGGATAAAGCCCTCGCAGGATTTTACGAATCTTGTCAGTTCGGGTTTTCAGTTTCATTAGGCGCTTTGCAGAGTTTATCTAACAATATGTTGTCAGAAAATTGGGGTTTCAGGTGTCAGGGAAAGGAGATGCTAGATACTGACACCTGACACCCGACACCTGAAACCTATATAAATTATTAGCGTGCTTGCTGGCTTTCAGGGGCCACTTTTTCCGAGTGCAGTCTCGGAAAAAGCTTTGCCTGTTTGTTGTCAGTGGCTAGCGGTCGGTTGAAAAAAAAGAAATCGTACCTAATTTATTTGAGCAAAATATTGCGGATATATGCTGCTTTGGATAATTCGTCAAATCAGCGACCACCAGCAGAGCTGGGGGTATGAGGATGGCCCCCTGGAAGGGACCTGGGCCACCTCTGCTGGTGACCGCTGATTTTTAAAAAGAATTTTTCTGATATGTCTGACATTAAACCAGCTGCCGCTATACCTCGAATATTTTCATGACATTGACTGATCTCTGTTAAGCGGATCTGTCTGTTTTGATGACGACTTGACCGATTCATCATTGCCAAATATCTGGTTGCTCTCATGGCCTATACCAGCAAATTGCAAAAGATTACACAAAAATTCTTTATCATCTCAATTCATAAGCCACCGGCAGTAATCAGATTTGCGCCAAAAAGCATGCCCTCGCCGTAACGGTAGAACCTTTTAAATTCTCACCGGACAAAGCCGGTGGCTTATGAATTGAGTCAGATAAATCCGCCAACCTAGAACGGGCCATAGACAACGGGCTCTAGTTTGCGAAGCACAGGGATAACACGGACGATAAGATATGGAGAAAAAAAACAAACCAACCCGAGCACTCGGATTATGTTCCGGTGGTCTTGACAGTATGCTGGCGGGTCTGGTGCTGCGCGATCAGGGTATCGATGCCGCCTGGGTAACGTTTGAAACCCCGTTTTTCAGTGCCGCCAAGGCTCGTAAAGCCTCAAAGATGACCGGGATTCCGCTCACGGTCAAACCCATTTTCAACGTTTATATGAAAATGTTGAAAGATCCGCCCGCCGGATATGGCAAACACATGAATCCTTGCATGGACTGCCATGCACTGATGTTTAGACTGGCGGGAAAATTAATGCAGGAAAGAAACTTCGATTTTCTTTTCAGTGGCGAAGTGCTCGGCCAGCGCCCCATGTCACAGAAAAAATCATCGCTGGGTTACGTGGAAAAACACTCCGGTTTTAAAGGGTATATTGTACGTCCGTTGAGCGCCGGAAACCTGGCGCTAACCATCCCGGAAAAAGAAGGTCTGGTAGATAGAGACCGACTTTTGGATATATCGGGCCGGGGCCGCAGCCGTCAAATCAAGCTGGCGGAAAAATTCGGGATTACAGACTACCCCGCCCCCGCCGGCGGCTGTCTGCTCACCGACAAAAATTTTTCCAACCGGCTCAGAGACCTGTTCAAGCATCAGGATAATTGCACCGAAGAAGAGCTGCATCTTTTAAAGCACGGCCGCCATTTTCGATTAAACCCCGACGCCAAGTTGATTGTCGGCAGAACCGAACAGGACAATGAAAATATCTTAAAATATCACAATCCGGCAGTCGATACGGTTCTTGATGTCAAGGATTATGCCAGCCCCATTGCCTTGGTGCCCCGGGGTGCCGAAAAAAACTCTATCCAGCTGGCGGCGGCCATTTGCACCGGGTACAGTAAGGCGCCGAAGCTGTCACCGGTGGAGGTCCTGATCAAGACTTCCGGAAAAAAAAAGGCGATTCAGGTGATCGCCATCCTGCCGGAGGATGTGGCTGGGATGCTAATATAATATATTGAGAACCAGACATGCAGGAAACGATACCCATTTCAAAGTTCAAGGCCACCTGTTTACGCTTATTGGATAATGTCAATAAAACGGGAAAATCGATCATCGTAGCACGCAAAGGAGAACCGATTGCGCTGGTCACCCCACCTCCTCCACCTCCCAAACCTGATCCATGGCTGGGCTGCATGAAAGATCGCATAAAAATTAAGGGTGATATCATATCACCTGTTCTGGATGAAACAGAATGGGAGGTCTCAAGTGATCATACGGTTAATTCAAAATAAATGATCCTGATGAGTTGACGGTCTTCGAAGGGCGATCGTATGGTTGCGGCTTCCAACAATTTATTTTAAAGGTAAATTATGGCTCCTTGGGGGTTAGTTGTATCGTGTTGGATCCTTGCTCATAGTCAAAACAGACCATAAAGCGTTTTAAGAAACTTCGTCCCAAAAGACCATCTATGCCGACCTTCTTTTCCGGAATTGCAATCCCGGGCACATCCTGTTCCTCCATTCCCAGAACGGATATATATGGAAATACGAGTTTTTGTCCCCAGGCGGTTTTGCCGGCGGCCAGGCTTAAATCGGTGACTTCGCCCAAGCGTTCTTTTAAGCCTAAAACTTCGACCATCTCCGGCGTGAGGCTGACATAGCTAGCGCCTGTGTCAACAATGAAATGAAATTCCTCTTTGCGACAGATGATTCCCGCGATAATGACTAATCCGTTTTCCTGAGACCTCGCCTGATCGATTGCGTAGGTTCCCAATTCCTTGCGTAGGTCCCGAATTTTTTGGATCTGCTTATTCAACAGAAGATTATTATTGCCGGCGCGTCTTTTTTGATGCAAATTTAAATACGTTCGATTTAAATCCAGCCAAAATTCTGAATCCTTATTTAATCGCAACCAATTGCTGTGATGCTTGATTTCCAGCTCCAAAGCAGTATTAAGTTTATCAAGCTTTGCCTTTTCGGCATCTGTATTCTGGTTTGTCTGTTTGACCCATTCGTTAAATAGCGTGATCTCATTTTCGAGCTGTTTGAGTTGGCGGTTATAGCGCTTAACCAAGGCATTTCTCTGGTCGATGAGTTGGTTATTGGATTTTTCGGCCAATTGCGCATCATATTTCCCAATCTGCTTTTCTAGTTTCTCTAAAGCCTTCCCTTTCTTATCAATTTCCGATTTTCTGTAATTTTCCCTGGTGTTTATGGTTTGAACCAGCGCATTGTATGTATCAACTGCCGATTTGTATGTATTTTGAGCTGTGGTCACGGGGTTTTGGCGAAAATACCGATCCATTATTTGTTCGTACTGGCCAATGCGTTCTTCGATAATCTGCAGACTTTCCGGGTCATTTTCCTTTTGGCCGTCGGCAGAAGCAGATATGAAAAGCCAAAAGAAAATGACCAGCGTCCATCCAAACCGCTTCATAGTGGGTTCGCTTCGCTCAGTCATTTTTTGTAAAATAGACAGAATACCTTACTTCGACATTCGATATTCTCTTTTTCAGAGTTTCTTTCTCGATCAAACCGGCCGTTTTTCAGGCCGGCGGCGGGGCTGAAACCAGTCTTCTGTTTTCGCCTTCCCCACGCTTCCATCCTATGCTCTGTGCCCCACGCTGCTTGCACGCAATTGCCCGCAAGCGGCCGAAATATCCTGCCCTTTACTCCGGCGGATAATGACCGTATAATTTTGGGCGAATAAAATGTCATAAAATGCCTGAATAGCCGCTTCGGCCGGACGCTCGAAGTCACAGCCGGCATGCATATTAAAAGGTATGAGATTGACTTTACAGCGGATCGGCCGCAACAATTTTGCCAGGCGTTCGGCATCATCTACGGAATCGTTTATCCCTTTGATAAGAATATATTCGAATGTAATTCTGCGGCCGGGAGCGGGTTCATATCGGCGACAGGCTTCCATTAATTTTTCCAGGGGATACTTGCGGTTGATAGGCATCAGCCTGTCGCGGGTTTTATTATCGGTTGCATTTAGCGAAATCGCCAGATTCACCCGGGTATCCCGCCCGAGGGCGGTAATTTTAGGCACCAGACCGGCCGTCGAGACCGTCACCCGGCGGCTCGCAAATCTGAGTCCGACATCGTTGTCGGTGAGAACGCCGATGGCAGCCACGAGGTTTTTGTAATTGGCCAGGGGCTCTCCCATCCCCATAAAAACGATATTGGTCAGACGTTTTTCGTCACCCAGATCCTTTTTGATATCGCGCGCCTGGGCGACAATCTCTCCCCGGGTCAAATTCCGCTCGAAACCTCCCACGGCGGTCAGGCAAAACCGGCAACCCTGAGCACAGCCCGCCTGGCTTGATACACAAAGGGTATAATGATCCCGTTCGGGAATCAGGACGCTTTCAATGTATTTCCCATCTCTTAATTTAAAAAGATATTTGCGGGAACCATCCCGTGAATTTTCGATCTTCTCGGCTTCCAGCCGTCCGATCACAAAGTGCTTTGGCAACAACAACCTGATATTTTTAGATAAATCGGTCATGACATCGAAGTTGTCGGCCTGGCGCAGATAAATCCATTTTTGAATCTGGTCCGCGCGATAAGCGGCAATTTCGCGCTCGGCCAACCAGGACAACAGCTGATCGCGGGTAAATTCAAGAATGTCTGCTTTTTTTCTGTATATGGCCATCAGTAATTTCAGGGCTCCTGACCCCAATCGTGAATATTTCTCGGGAGGCCTTGATATCGAAACAATCTACAAAATTTGTAGTAAAAATAAGCGTAAATTCAAGGTGCAACAG
>Ga0316194_10002676_pt1 | contig 12422 bp, 5 predicted proteins | sample CroRivsedime1_MG_FD_204936 | JGI IMG/M metagenome (GOLD analysis project Ga0316194, IMG submission 204936) | Coastal sediment microbial communities from Maine, United States - Cross River sediment 1 | ecosystem: Environmental > Aquatic > Marine > Coastal > Sediment | place: USA: Maine...
CGAGTCAAACTGGGGTCTTTTCCCTGGGGTTCATCCTTCCGCTGGCGCTGCTCGCAGGCGTCGCCGGCGCCCGCGCGGCGGAGGTCCCGGCCGACTCTCCCGCCGGGCGACTCGGCGCGGCGGGCCTCACGATCGAGAGATCATCTCCCACGGAGATCATCCTGCGCTGGGGCGATTCGTGTCTGGCTACCGACTTCGACTACGCCGTTTACGAGGGCGTGCTCGGCAACTACGGGAGCCACGCCATCGAGCGGTGCTCCACGGGCGGGGCGACCGAGCAACTCCTCCCGATGGCGACCACGGACGTCTACTACCTGATCGTCCCCCGCAACGCCGATCGGGAAGGATCCTACGGAAACGACGGGGCCGAGAGTGAGCGCCTCCCCTCAGCCTCCGCCTGCCTTTCTCAGGAGATCGGCCCGTGTCCGGCGAGCGTTCCGCTGGCCGACCTCGACGCGAGCGGGTATCGGTGGATGGACGTCGCCGACCAGGTCTATGCGGCCAGCTATCGAGGCGACTACGACTACACCACGGCGCAGGTGCTCGTGCAGTTCTTCCCCGGGGAGACGACCTTCCGGGGGATCATTCGCGCTCGCGGCCTCAAGCCGAACTTCACCTACCAGGTCAAGCTCGCCGGAAACTCCGGAACCGCTTCGAACGAGGCCATCGGGCTGACCGGACGGTGGTGGCAGGAAGAGTGGAACGGTTCGGCGTGGGCCAACGGCCGTAACCTCAACGACAAGGGGGACGGCTCTTCGCCCAATCCCAACGACCAGACCTATTTCGCCCGGCGCGACGTCCCCGACTCATCGAGCCCGACGGGGCTGAGGTATCGCTTCACGGGCTACCTGGTCTTCGAGTACTTCATCACCGACGCGCGAGGCGACGCGCTGCTGACCTTCGAGGCCCACAGCAGCTACCACGTCCTCTGGAAGACCTCCCAACGAGCGCATACCGCACAGGACGGTCCCGTGTACGCGGTCACCTTCGACGTCGAGCTTCCGGATCCGGTCTCGGCCTACGACGTGGACTACCCTGAAGCGACCGTCGGGGTCTTCGGGGAGTGGGAGCGATTGCCGGTCGGGGGCGTGATCCTGCCGCCAGGCTTTTACGATGCGCAGCTTGTCGTGACGGAGGAGTCCTTCCACGGCAGTGGCCTGGCCGGCGCATGGGCGGCGGCCATGGGGGCTTCGATCGTCTTCGACGTGGCGGCTCCTCCGGACTGACGGAGCGACCTAATCGCCGGTTCCCGAGGCCGCCTCGACGCTCCGCCGGAACGCCTCGATCTCGGCGCAGCGCGGCGAGCCTGACGGGCAGACCTTCAGCGCACGGTCGAGGTCGTCGAGGGCCTTCTGGTTTTCTCCCCGCTCGCTGTGGACTCTGCCGCGGAAGTACCACGGCGCGGGGTTCTGGGGATCGGATCGAATCGCGCCGCTGAAGTCCTCGAGCGCGGCTGCGCGCTCGCCTGCGGTCATGTAGGCAATGCCGCGGCCGGTGTAGGCTTCGGCGTAGCCGCGGTCGGCCTCGATCGCCCGGGTGTAGTCCTCGATGGCGCCGTCGCGGTCCCCCTGGGTGAGCCGTAGCGCCGCACGGTTGTACCACGCCTGGGGCTTGTCGGGGGCCAGCTTCACGGCCATGTCGAGATGCTCGCGGGCCTGGGCAAGACTGCCTCGCTCGAAGAGAATGTACCCCAGGTTGGCGTGCATCTCGGCGTTGTACGGGTTCAGTCGCAACGACTCCCGGATGTGCGCCAGGGCGCGATCGTTCTCGCCGGACTGCAACAGTACCTTGCTGAGGCTGTCGTGGATCCGCCAATCATTGAGCCGCCACTCGGCCTCCTCGCCTTCCAGAGCCTCCTCGAACGCCGCGACCGCCTCGGGGCGGCGCCCCTCTCGCGCCAGCTCATTGCCCCGCGCGAAGTGCTCGTAGTGATCGACGGCGGGAACCGTGATCTTCTGGAAATCGTCATACCCGGTCTTGACGAACTCGGGGATGTTGACGGCGCGGTTGTCGGCCGTCGCCCCCTCGATCAACACGGCAGGGCTGTCGTTGCCGTGGTCGTCGATGTGTGTCAGGAACATCTGCGTGTAGGGCGTCTCGGCCTTCGACGAAAAGACCATCCAGCGACCGTTGGGCGAGAAGCTGTGCCACGAGTTCATGCGCGGCGTGTTGCAGCGCATCCGTCGGGGCCTACCCCCTGCGGCCGGCGCGATCCACAGCTTGCCGTCGCGACGCATCAACATGCCGTTGGCGCTCTGGACCCACACGAGCCACTTGCCGTCCGGCGAGATCTTCGGGAACGAGTTGCTCATGCCGTTGCCGGAGGCTCCGGCGATCGGCTCGGGCGTGCCGCCGCGGCCGTCGTTGAACGGGATGCGGTAGAGGTCGTACCGCATCTGGGTTTCGTTGGGGTCTCCCGAGTAGGTAGCCACAGGACGGTTGCGATCGTAGGGATCCTTTGCCTCGCCACGGGCGAAGACCAGATACTTGCCGTCCGGCGACCACACCGCGTTGCACTGGACGTACCGCGGATCGTCGGCTCCCGGCAGGGCCTTGATCTCGCCGGTGGCCCGGCTCCAGACCGCGAGAATTCCCCGGGTCGGGAAAAACACCTGGAGAAAACGGTAGTTGGAGAAGTTCCGGACGTACAGGGCCTCGTTGACCGTCGAGACGACGTGCTGCCCGTCGGGGCTAACCCGCGACAGGAAGCCGAAGATGATGTGACCTTCGGTTCGCCCTTCGAAGGCGTTCCAGGTCATGACCTGCTCGTCGCCGATGACGACCTCCGGCGCGACCGGCGCGACCGCGTAGGCTCCCTTGTCGCCGTCGGGACCGTCCACGTCGATCCCGATCGTCCTGCCGTCCGACGAGAAGCTGTGACAGTTGGCGCAGGTCGGCATGTCGGTCAGCAGGGCGCGGCTGTCGTCTCGTGAGATGTCCTTGAGGCGCCAGACGATCAGTGGCAGCGCCGACTGGTCGAGGGGCTTGATGATCCCTTCTTTGGTCTGCGAGGGCATCAGGGGAACGTCGCGGTAGAAGATCGGAGCGCCGACGGGATCGGACGAGGTGCTGAAGGTGAACGTTCCCCGCGACAGCACGCGGTCGGGAGCGTCGCCGCGGTAGCCCAGGACGGTGACCGTCACGGGCCGGTCGACGGTGTGTTGCTTGAGCGCCGACCACAGCTCGGCACCGGGCTTCCAGGTTTTGGCGGATGCCTGATAAGCGGTCGGCTCGTAGATCTCGTTGGTGATGGAGACGCAGCGCGGGTCGATCGCGGCTTCCGAAAGCGAGTCACCGTGGACGATCGCCCGGACGTGGGCCGGTCCGGTTTCGAGGTCGAGATCGAAGTCGAACATCCAGCGGTCGGCCTCGGGAGCGTCGTCGTGCCAGCGGAAGGTCGGCGCGGCGATCTCCGGCGGGAAGATCGTCTCGTCCTGGGGATAGTCGACCGTCAATCCGCCGAGGCCACCTCTCCTCCCGCCGGCGAGCGCAAGGCCGATGACTACTCGCTGCTCGCCGTCGGTGGCGGTCGTGCAAAGTGGGATTCCGGCGGCGACGACCGTATCGGCGTAGGTCGAGCCCTCGTCGCAGCGCGGGCTCGGTGTGGCCTCCGGGACCGCGGCACCGGGCAGCACGGTGCTCGCGAGAACGACGATCACAGCTCGGACCAGAAAATGCACGATTCCCGACATCAGATAGGCTCCCCTGCGGGAAACAGCCTATCTCGATTTGTCGTGCGGTGCCGCTCTGTCCGCTACGGCAAGCTGGGGCAGACCGTCGCGGTCGCCTTGATCGTCGAGCCACACAGGTCCGCCGCGCGGTGAGGGAGGCGGGGGTTGCCGGCGCTGTCCACGCCCCAACCGCTCTCGTAGATCCCGGAGCTTTCTCGCCCGACGATCAGGAAATACAGGGAACCCGCCGGGACATTCGTCCAGTTGAACGAACCGCTCGTCCCGATGCCGCATTCTGCGCCCAGCAGCGCGAACGAGGGCACGTCGACGAGATCGCCGTAGATCAGATCGTAGCCCCAGGCCATGCACGTGGTCTCGTCCCACGACACGTCGATCGCGGTATCGGAGACCCTCGACGCCACCACCGAACCCTGCGGGACCGGTTGCGCCGCCGTGAACGTCTCGATCGGATCCCCCGGGGTCAGGTCCCTGCCGACGAATCCGGGGAAATCGGGCGAGTAGCGTCGCACCTTGAAGACATTGGTCGCAGGCGGCGCCTCGCCCTGCGCGACGCCCCCGCCGCTGCCGACCGGGTTACGGTATTCCCACACCACGCTGCCGTCGGTTTGGACCTCGATCATCCGCCCCTTGGGGCCGTCGCAGATCAGCGTCGTTCCGTTCTCGAGACGCTGAGCGCCGGAAAACTGTATGGCGTAGAACTCCGACGGGCTGCTGGAGTAGGACCAGACCGCGGCGCCGGGTTCGAACGCCTCGCCATCCTCGAGGGTGTAGTGCCCGTTCTCGTCGACCGGAGGCACGAACTCGTCGACGGACGAGTACTCCGGAGTGGGCCGACCCTTGCCATTGTTGAACACGAGGATGTTGCCTGCCCCGGGAAGACCCTCAGGAATCCACGTAGCGTCGTGCTGAGAGAACAGCGTGCGGTCGGTCTCGGTGCCTCGCCCGTATGTCTGGGGATTACCCCAGCGATAGAGGATGTCCCCACCCACGCCCGAGTTCCCGCCGGTGTGACCGGCGGCCTCCGCTGTCGTCGTGCTGTGGTCCAGGATCCAGACCTCGCTGAGCGTCCGGGAGCTGACGATGATCTGGTCCAGGTCGGCGTTGTAGCTGACGCCGTTGAAGTGGGTCCAGTTCGCCGGGGTTGTGCCCCCGGTGTAATTGATGTCGACCAGCTCGGGGTGATCGGCGACCACGCCGTAGTTATCTTTGGACGCGTCGTAATCCTGGATCAGGTGGTCCCAGACGTGCCACTCCCACACGATGTTGCCGCCGGTGGGCGGTACCGGCTCGACCTCGATGATGTGGTCGGGCCACAGCTCTCCAGGGATCGTGCTCGGGTTCCGTCCGGCCTGGATCGCCTCGGTCTGGGTCTTGGTCTCGTACGCGATCATCAGAACGTTGCCGTTGGGCAGCGGCTCGATGTCGTGGTGCGAAACGTTTCCCCCACTGGTGTACTCGAACGACCAGATCAGGTTGCCGTCCCAGTCGTACTCCTCGACCAGCCCGGCCCCGCCGGTGCCCGACAGCCGCCCGGCCCGCACCAGGTTGCCGTTGTCACGGAGGTATCCCATCAAGCCCGGGGGCACCGTGGTGGCCCACGAATTGATGAGCAGCCCGCCGTTGTTGATGAGGTACGTCGTCATCTCGCCCTGGGGCGAGAAGAGCGTGTAACCCACCCAGGCCTCGTCGCTGTTGTGCAACAAGCCGACGGTCGGCTGCTGCGCGATCACCGGGACGCCCGCGAGAATCGCGACCGAGAACAGGAATATGGCAAACCTCACCACCGCGCGCATGAATTCTCCCCTCGGACGCTCTTTACTCGTCCGAGTTCACCGGATCCACGCAGTTCACTGCCTGCGTGCACTCACCCAGGTGGATCAGGGCTGCCGCTTCTTCGATCAACGCTCCGACTCGGGTCGAATCGCACCCCGGGGTCGACACCTCGGTCGGGCAACCCTCGACCAGACGATCGGAACACACGTTCAGGATCAGCGCCGTGAGCTGCTTCAACGCCTTCTCGCACTTGTCGTTGGCCGGATCCGCCTCCATGCCGTCGCAAGTGCTCGTACCGTCGAATCCGAGCCCCGCCAGGTAGGCTTCGGCACAAGGCATCAGAGTCTCTACAAAACCCGGCTCGGTCGGCCCCTCGACGAACAGGTCGGTGGCGATGCCGCCGTCATCGGGTGACACGCCCGCACACTGCCGGTGCCAATACCCCTGACCCTCCGGCTGAGGGTCTTCCGGGCAGAACGGGCAGCGCTCGGCGCAGTTCACCCCGAACGGTCCGTAGGCCAGGCCCGGCGCAGGGGCCCCGATCTGCCCGATCGGCAGTCCCGCCCCGGTGTCCGTATCGATCTGGTAGAGCGTTCGTGCGCTGTGCCCGTAAAGAGTTCCATCCGGCGTTGCGGCGAGCGCTGTATACGTCACCGCCCCGTTGCCCACCGGGGTCTGGGCGCCGTCGTCCGGGTCGATCCGGATCAACCGCGTCCGCGCGGTCGAGTAGAAGTCGGCGCACGTGTCGGGGTTCATGGTCAGGGACGATCCGTTGTTCGACAGGCTCGAGGTCACCGGGATGATCGCTCCGCTAGCGGGGTCGAGGATCAGTAACTCCGTACCGGTACGCCAGTACAACGTTTGGTCGTCGGGCCCGAATTCCAGGCCGACCCCGGGGGGGAAACCGGCGACGTCGAACGTCTGCACGACGGTTGCAGCCCCGGAATCGATGTCGATGGTGTACAGCACCGCGACGTCTACCTGGGTTTCACTGCGGGAGAACGCCCAAAGCGTCCCGTCGCACGCGAAGTCCAGCCCACCGCCATCGATGTTGATACCGAGCGGGCCGACCACCTGGCCTCGTCCGGTCACCGTGTTGATCCGGATCAACGTGTCTTGGACACCGTTGACGGCGTACAGAGCCGGTTCCTGGGCGGAGGCCGCGTGGCCCACGAGAAGAATCAGAGAAAAAAGGAACACCACACAAAGCCTGGTACGCATATAAACCTCCCCCTTGGGAATCGCCGCCCAAACCTCTGTCCTTACTTGTGCCGCAGTTATGCCGCACCCGCAAAGGTACGTTTCTGGAAATCTTGAAATGTAAAAGTTTTGTCAAAACACCATGGGGCTCCCGCCGCTCGGCGGGTGGAATCCGAAGGGACTCGGCGGTTCAGCGCCGCTGGAAACGGAACTCGCCGTAACCCGACTGAACCGAAGGCGAGCCCTGATGAAGAGCGCCCGTCAGGGAGCGACAACCGGCACCGGGCCCGGTAGGACCTGCACGGCTGGGGCTCGGGATTCGCAAGGCGTGGGCGTGCAGCAGAGATTGGAGCGGGAAACCGGGCTCGAACCGGCGACCCTCAGCTTGGGAAGCTGATGCTCTACCAACTGAGCTATTCCCGCATAAGGACTTACGCCGACTCAGCCTCCTGGGGTGACCCTATAGTGTCCAGTTGGTCGCCCCGCAGAAGTATAGCATCGAGGGCGTCGATCAGCGGTCGCAGGTCGGCGGCGACGAAGTCGATGTAGTTGGCGGTGACGTTGCGCCCCGTCCACGGGTGGCTGAGGAGCGCGGCGATCTGGATCTCGGAGAAGCCCCGCGTAGCAAGCCAGGTCGCCACGCTGGTCCTCAGGCTCTTGAACGACCCGCCTGCGATTCCAGCCCGCCTCATGGCTGCCCTCGTTCGTTGGCTTACGGTCTCATGAAAGCAATGGGTGACGTGTCACACAATTGCGAAGCGGCTGCAGTGACGGAATAGTTGGTCGCTACACCAGCGCAACCCGATCTAAACTGCTTCAGCGGGCTTGTAGGGGTTGATGGGATTCACGATGAAGAAACCGACAACGTATCACCGGCTGCTGCTGATTTTGACGATGCTCACGATCGGGGCATGCGCGGGAACGAGGGAGTCCGGTGACCCTGCGGTCAGCATGGTCGAGATCCTGCTCACCTCGGAGTCCGGGCACAAGTTGGCCTCGATGGAAGTGGTGTCGTTTCGACCGGGCAGCGCCGATGGCACGGTCATCTCCGTCTATCCGGACCGCACCCGACAGACCATCGACGGAATCGGGACATCGTTCACGGAGTCCTCCGCTTTCGTCCTGGCGCACCTGGAGCCCGAGAAGCGCCGGGAGGTCATGCAGCAGATCTATGGTGAGTCCGGCGCCAACTTCACACTGACCCGAACCCATATCGGGTCGTGCGATTTCACGGTGGAGGGCAAGTACTCTTACGCCGAAGAGCCGGATGACCGGGATCTTACGGCCTTCAGCATCGCACCGGACGTGACGGGATTCGACCGCGCAAACTATCCCGGCATCAAAGATACCACTTACGACCTCCTCCCCATGATCCAGGAGGCACTCGCGGTGAAACGGGGACAACAGGACCGCGAGCTGCGGATCATCGCATCTGCATGGACGGCGCCGCCGTGGATGAAAGACATCGAGTCCTGGTACATCCCTGCATCTCCGGAAAACGACTGGCAAGGTAACGGCGGTTGGCTGAAGCCGGAATACGTTTCGACGTATGCCGACTATCTCCTCGAGTACCTTGACGCCTACAAGAAAGCCGGGGTCGAGATCTGGGGTCTGACGCCGGTGAATGAACCGCATGGCAACGGCGGGAATTGGGAGAGCATGCATTTCTCGCCGGAATCTCAGAACGACTTCGTCAAGGATCACCTGGGACCTCGCCTGCGCCAGAGTGAGCACTCCGATGCAAGACTTCTGATCTACGATCAGAATCGCGATGGCATGGAAGACTGGACGAACGTGATTCTTGCGGATCCAGTCTCTGCGAACCATGTGTATGGCGTCGCCGTGCACTGGTACGCGAGCACGGTCAAGGTCTACGAGGACACCTTCGACCTCGTACACACCACCTTCCCGGGACACACCCTCATCCATACCGAGGGATGTATCGATAATCTGGGGATCGACGCGCCAGGCGGGATCGAAGATCCGATCCGTTTCAAGGAATCAGGCTGGTTCAACAACGATGCGTTCTGGTGGAACCCCAATGCGACAGACTGGGCGTACAGCGCAACCTGGGCGGGGCCAGCCGCCGCGGACCACCCCGTGTACACACCCGTGCATCGCTATGCCCGGGACATCATCGTCAGCCTGAATCACTGGGTCAGCGGCTGGGTGGACTGGAACATCGTCCTGGACCACGAAGGCGGGCCCAACCACGTGGGAAATTTCTGCGGTGCCCCCATCATGATCGATACGGCGACGCAGGAGGTGTATTACACGCCGATCTACTGGGTACTGGCACAGTTCAGTCGGACCATCCGCCCCGGCGACAAGGCCGTCCGGACCCACCGCACGCTCGATGGGCTGGGCTCCGATGCCCTTCATGCCTGTGCCACGATCAACGACGACGCACTTCTCAGCGTACAGCTGTTGAACACGACAAAGGAAGCTATCGCTTACAAGCTGCAGCTCTCGGACCGCTACGCGGAGATCACGATCCCGGCGAACTCGGTTCAAACCGTACGGGTCCAGTTATAGGAAGGGTACGGGTCAATGCCCGATGTTCGTCATCCCACCGGCCGGACCCGAAAGCCCGACACCGCGCCCTTCGTTCGAGCCCACTTGTACCGGAAGATGGCTATCACGGGTCGTCCCGTTGCCGAGCTGTCCGGACTCGTTACCGCCCCAGCAGTAGATAGCGCCGGCTCGAGTGATACCGCATGAGAAGTCCCGACCGGCGTCGACCGTCTGGAATGTCGGCCCGATGGGCAACGGTAGCCGCGTCGTGCTTCCCCCAGGGGGCGGCTGGCCCAGCTGCCCGGCGTCGTTGCGCCCGGTGCAATAGGTCACCCCTGCGTGGCTCAGGCCGCACGTGTGCGCCGTGCCGGCAGCCACGCCCGCCATGCCGATCTCACCTTCCATGCGCACGGGGAGCGAGACGTCGGCAATCGTGCCGTTGCCCAACTGTCCGTCGCCGCCGCTTCCCCAGCAATGAGAGATACCGTTGACCGTCGTCGCGCAGGTGTGCGCCTCACCCGTGTGGATATCGGCAAACGCGTAGGACCGATCGGGAGCCACGGCGACCGGCGTGCCACTCCCCGTTGTCGACCCGTGACCGAGCTGACCTTCGGTGCCTCGTCCCCAGCAGAACGCCGTGCCGGCCGTCGTCAGGCCACAGGTGTGCTCTCCGCCGGCACGGATCGTGGCGAACAACATATCGCCGCCGGCCCGCTGCGGCGTGTCGGCATCGGTGTTCGTTCCATCACCGAGCTGACCTTGGTCGTTGGCGCCCCAGCAATAGGCTTTGCCCTGCCGGGTCAGACCACACGTGTGATTGCCCCCCGCAGCAATCGAGGTAAAGAACACGCCGTTCGCCACGGGAAGCGGCGCGTTGGCCGCGGGATTGAACGGTCCCTGAACGCCCCAACAGTGCGCCTTGCCGTGCCGGGTCAGACCGCAGCCATGGTTGCCACCCACGGCGATCGACACGAAGGCGGGGGCACCCGTTACGACCACGGGTCTCGGCGTGACGGCGTCGCCGTCCCGACCGAGCTGACCTTCTTGTCCACGACCCCAGCAGTACACCGTGCCGGCGTCGTCCAGACCGCACGCATGCTGCCCGCCGACGGCCACCTGTACGTACGGACCCCGCGTCATCTCCCGTAGCGTGACGCTGCCGACGCCGGTGATTCCGGAGAGGACAGGGGTCGTCTCGGGCGACGCGCCCTGTGCCGGCTTCATGCTCACAAGCCCCGCACCGATGACGCGCAGGTCGCCGAGCACGGTCGGCACATCGGGGAACCAGAACGCCCCGCCGGGATCCGTCGCAATCGATGCGCCCCGCCCGCTCTGGAAGAGCACCAGCGGTCGGACGACCTCTCGCTCGCCGCCGGCGAAGCTCATGGCGAGCTGCAGCTCGGCGTCGCCGGAACCCTGGAAGTACTCGATCCTCAGCGAGTGATCGCCGGCGCGCAGATCGACACCCGCCCTCGCCTCGGAGAACCCCTCGCTCGCCCCCGTGTCGGCGACGAGGGCCTCGTCAATGAACAACGTCGCGCCATCGTCCGCGCCAAGCGCGAAGACGTAGCGACCGTCCGCGACGATGTTGAGGTTTCCGGTGAACCGCGCCGAGAAGTCCTCCCGCCGGCCGATACCGAACGTATCGTCGGTGAAGTAGCCGCCGGGGTTGACGAAGTTGACCGCCGATACCATTCCCTCGACATCGGGTACCGCGACTGCGGAATCCGGCGGCGCCGCCGCCGGAGCGTCGGAGAAGAAGTACTCGGCCAGGAGCCCGCCGAGCTTCACTTCCACCGTCGCGGCCACCGGAAGGCCGGCGATGTCATTGAGCTCTCCCTCGACCGTCGTGAACGGCTCCCGAAGAACATCGAAGACCTGCTCGTCCGCCGTTCCGACGTTGCCATTGACGTCGGCTGCGGTGGCGCCCAGGGTCAGCTCGCTCAACCCGACCGGGACGGTGAAAATCGTCTCGTATGGCGGGACGTCATCCGTGGTGACGAGGTCATTGACCGAGATGCCGACCGTCGCGACGTCAACGTTGTCGACCGCATCGACGCGAATGACCAGCGTCTGTCCCTCGACAACCTCTCCGTCGGCCGTCGCCTCGCCCCGAGCCGTAGCGATCAGAACGGACGGCAAAGTCGTCTCCGGCACCAACGGGTCCTGATCGGCAAGCGCCAGCTCGACGTCGTCGGAGAGCCCGTCGCCGTCGGTGTCCTTGCTGTTCGGATCGGTGTGGTGGAGGGCGACCTCATCGAGATTGCTGAGGCCGTCGCCGTCGCTGTCGACGTCTCCGTCGGCGATGCCGTCGCCGTTTGTGTCCGGCCGCAGCGGATCGAGCCCGATCCTGCGCTCGGTTCCGTCGGGCAGGCCGTCGCCGTCGGTATCCGCATTGAACGGATCGGTCCCGGCGGCCAGCTCCTCGCCGTCGGTGAGCCCGTCGCCATCCGGGTCCGCGATCACTGCCGTGGTGCCCAGAGCAAGCTCCTTGGCGTCGGGAATGCCGTCACCGTCCGTGTCGGCGGCATGCGGAGACGTGCCCGCATCGTACTCCTGGAGCGCGCTCAACCCGTCCCGATCGTCATCGCGAGCCGCGTCGGCGGGGTCGTTCGGGTCGAGGCCGTTGGCAAGCTCGTAGTCGTCCGGCAGGCCGTCGCCGTCGAAATCGTCGCCCAGATCCACGGCGACGCGAACGACGCTCAACAGTCCCTGGTGCCTGGCCGAGATCAGCGCGGCCCCGCTGGAGACCGCCGTGACCAGTCCCGTGTCATCGACGGATGCGATCTCCGGGCTGCTGGAGGCGTACACCGTCCTGACATCGTCCGTGACAATCCCCGGGGGCCCAACCGGCCGGGTCACCGTGGCGATGAGCTGCAACGGCTCCTGCTCGGAACGCATCATCGCGTCGGGCGGGACGATCTCGACGAGCAGGGTCTTGGGTATTTGCTCGTCGGTCGGGAGGTTCACCACCTCAACCTCGGTTCCACCGTCGGCGACCAGCAGGAAGAGGTCCGAGGCTCCCTGCTCCATGGTGCCGTCCTGTTGCAGACAGACGACGCGCACCTGGCGCACGCCTTCGTCCACGGGCACGTTGGGGATCGCCACCGTTCCGGTACAGGTCGGCTGATTGCACGAGTCGTTACGCTCGTTGATGCGGATGAACTGGTTGTTGACGTGCGCAAAGCAGTTGTCGCCGGGCAGCACCGGATAGAACGAGTGGACGATCAACGGATTGTTCCT
>Ga0316194_10002677_pt1 | contig 12418 bp, 10 predicted proteins | sample CroRivsedime1_MG_FD_204936 | JGI IMG/M metagenome (GOLD analysis project Ga0316194, IMG submission 204936) | Coastal sediment microbial communities from Maine, United States - Cross River sediment 1 | ecosystem: Environmental > Aquatic > Marine > Coastal > Sediment | place: USA: Maine...
GATGCTCGTTCAACCCCATTTCGTGGTACCGGGAAGCGGCATCTCAGAGCCCATCGGAGCCATGCCGGGAATCGACCACCAGTCGGTCGACCGGTTGGTGGAAACGGTTGGCCGCGATCTCGAGCTTGGAATCCGCGCGTGCCTCCTCTTCGGTGTCCCGGACGAAGGCGTCAAGGCGCCCGACGGGAGCGGAGCGGCGGCTGAAGACAATCTCGTCTCAAAGGCCGTGGCAGCCCTCAAGGATGCGTACGGCGAGCGGCTCCTGGTGATGACCGACGTCTGCCTCTGCGCCTACACCGACCATGGCCACTGCGGTCTGGTCGTCGACGGAAAGATCGACAACGATGCCACTCTGCCCCACCTCGCGGCAATGGCGCTGGCTCACGCGCGTGCCGGCGCTGACGTGGTTGCACCGTCGGACATGATGGACGGCCGGGTTGCGGCCATCCGCGAGTCTCTCGACGATGACGGCCTGGTCGACGTCGCGATCATGTCCTACTCGGTCAAGTACGCCTCCGCCTATTACGGCCCCTTCCGCGAGGCCGCGCACTCGGCGCCGACAGCGGGCGATCGCAAATCGCACCAGATGGACACCCGCAACCGGCGCGAGGCGTTGGTCGAGGCGGAGCTCGACATCGAAGAAGGGGCCGACATCCTGATGGTCAAACCGGCGCTGGCTTTTCTCGACATCGTCGCAGACCTCCACGAGGCATTTGCGAACCCGCTCGCGGTCTACAACGTGTCGGGCGAGTATTCGATGGTCAAGGCGGCGGCGGAGCGCGGTTGGGTTGACGAACGCCTGGTGGTGCTCGAGAACTGGCACGCCTTCCGTCGCGCCGGCGCCGACATCATCATCACCTACCACGGCCGGCAAGCTCTTTCTGAGGGTTGGTTGTGACCGATCGCGCGAAAAGTCGGAAGCTCTATGGGCAAGCCTGCGAGTTGATGCCGGCTGGCGTCAACTCACCGGTACGCGCCTTCGGCTCTGTCGGCGGCGACCCGATCTTCCTGCAACGGGGCCTCGGTTGCCACGTCCTCGACGCCGACGGCAACCAATATATCGACTACGTCTGTTCGTGGGGCCCACTGATTCTCGGCCACGCATATCCAGACGTTGTCGAGGCGGTGGCGACAACTGCCGCCGGCGGGCTCAGCTTCGGTGCTCCGTGTCGGCAGGAGGTCGAGCTGGCCGAGCTCGTTGTGTCGGCAGTCCCACATCTGGAGATGGTCCGATTCGTTTCCTCGGGCACCGAAGCCGTTATGTCCGCAATCCGTCTCGCCCGCGGCGCCACCGGACGCGACACGATCGTCAAGTTTTCGGGCTGCTATCACGGTCACGCCGACCATCTCCTGGTCTCGGCGGGCTCCGGTCTCGCGACCTTTGGCACCCCGTCTTCGGCCGGGGTGCCTCCGAGCTTTGCCGGCCACACCGCTGTCCTGCCCCTCGATGACGATCAGGCGTTCCTGAAGCTGATGGAAGATCGCGGAAACGAAATTGCAGCGGTGATCATCGAGGGCGTGCCCGCCAACGCCGGTCTCCTCATCCAACGTCCCGAGTTCATGCATATGCTTCGCGACGAATGCAGTCGTCACGGTGCCCTTTTGATCTTCGACGAGGTCATCACCGGCTTCCGACTCGGAGCCAACGGCGCGGCCGTCCACTACGGCATCGAGCCCGACCTCGCGACCTACGGCAAGGTCATCGGTGGCGGCATGCCGGTGGGTGCCTACGGCGGCCGTCGCGATCTCATGGAGCAGCTGGCGCCCCTCGGTCCTGTCTATCAAGCTGGCACCCTCTCGGGAAATCCGGTGGCGATGGCCGCCGGCGCTGTGACGCTCAGGACCCTGCTTGCCGACGCCGGCGCGGCCTACGCCGAGCTCGAGAAGCTGGGCGCCCAACTCGAATGGGGCCTCCGCGAGGTCCTCACACGGCTCGGCGTCAACTGGTCAGTCGTCCGGGTCGGGTCGATCCTCTGGCTGGCCCTTCAGGACGGTGATCCGCCACGAAAGTATGAGGACATCCGACCCGAGTCGGCAGAGACCTACGCAGCTCTGCACCGGGCCATGCTCGACCGCGGGATCATGCTCGCGCCATCGGCCTATGAAGTGATGTTCGTATCCCTCGCCCACGACCCAGGCATCATCGAAGAAACAGTGGAGGCGTTTGAAGACGCGGTGAAGGCGATCACCTCATGAAATTCGGAAGTCGGAAGTCGGAATTCGGATTCTTCCTCCGCCCGCCTTCTAACCGCCGGGGGGGTGGATGGGAATTCAGAATTCAGAATTCAGAATTCAGAATTCGGTCCATCGTGTTACTCGGTGGGTGTCGGCGATGAATCGGTTCCTTCGCGCCTGCAGGAAAGAGGAGGTAGACCGCCCGCCGGTGTGGGTCATGCGACAGGCCGGTCGCTATCTGCCGGAGTACCGCGAGGTGCGGCGTGAGGCGGGCGACTTCCTGACCATGTGCCACACCCCCGAGATCGCAGCCGAGGTGACCCTCCAACCGATCCGGCGATTCGGGCTCGACGCGGCGATCGTTTTCTCGGACATTCTCACCCCGCTCGTTCCGATGGGTGCCGAACTCACCTTCAGCCCAGCGCCCCACATCAGCAACCCGGTGCGCTCCCCGGAGGACCTCGACAGGCTCCAGGTTCCGGTGCCCTGGAACGGAACCGAGTACCTCTCGGAGACCCTCGAACGGGTGCGTGCCGATCTCGACGATGCAACCGCACTCATCGGTTTCTGTGGCGCGCCGTGGACACTGGCCTCCTACCTCGTGGAAGGCGTCACCTCGAAGTCGTTCACCAAGGTGAAGTCCTTCGCCCACCACCACCCGGAGGATTTCGACCGATTGGTAGACCTGCTGGCGGACGCCATGGCCTCCTATCTGAAGACCCAGGTCGAACACGGTGCCCAGGCGGTGCAGATTTTCGACTCCTGGGTCGGTGCACTCTCTGCCGAGGACGCTCGGCGCTGGGCCCTGCGCCCCGCTCGACGCCTTCTGGAGGCAACAAACGACCTTGGTGTGCCCCGGATCTACTTTGCCAACGGTGGCGCCCACCTCCTTCACGATCTGCCGGAGCTTCCGTGCGAGGTCTTCGGTCTCGACTGGAGGGTCGACCTGCAGCGCGCGGCCAGGGCCCTGCCCGATCACGCCCTTCAGGGCAATCTCGATCCCGGAGTCCTGATGGGGCCCGATGCCGAGATAGCGCGGAGGACTCGCGCGATGCTCGAGGCGGCCCCTCGACGCGGCTACATCGCGAATCTCGGTCACGGCATCACGCCAGATGTTCCCGTTCATGCCATGGAAACTTTTGTGCGGACGGTGCAGGGGTTCCGCTATGGCGATTGAATTCGGAAGTCGGAATTCGGAATTCGGAAATCTCCCCCACCCGCCCTCTGAGCGCCGGGGGGGTGGACGGGAATTCAGAATTCAGAATTCAGAATTCAGAATTTCGCGGACCAGGCGCCCTTCATGACCACATTTTTCGATCTCTCCGGCCTCTCCCCCGAACTTCTAGAGAAGTACGATCAGCCTGGTCCGCGATACACGTCCTACCCGACAGCGCCCCAATTCTCACCGGAGTTCGACGAGGCCGCCTACCGGGAACGTCTCGAAATCTCCTCGAGGCACCCGGAAGAGCCTCTCTCGATGTACGTGCATCTTCCGTTCTGCGAGGAGCGCTGCACCTTCTGCGGATGCAACGTGGTGATCTCGCCGCGACGAGGCCCCGAGGTGGCCTACCTCGAAGCGGTCGAGGCCGAGCTCGATCTCCTTCGTGAAGCCCTGGCGCCTCGCAACATTCTCAGCCAACTCCATTGGGGCGGAGGCACCCCGACCTACCTGTCGCCCGCACAGTGCCGGCAGCTCTTCGACGCCATCACCTCGCGCTTCGAGCTCAGTCCGGACGCCGAGGTCGCGCTGGAGATCGACCCCTGTGTAACGACGATGGAGCACCTCGCGACACTGCGGGATCTCGGTTTCAACCGGCTATCGATGGGACTCCAGGATCTCGATCCGGCCGTTCAACAGGCGGTGCAACGCGTGCAGCCGCTCGAGCTCACCCGTGAGCAGGCCGAGGAAGCCCGCCGGCTCGGCTTCACATCCGTCAACGTTGACCTCATCTACGGTTTGCCGCTGCAAACCGAAGACTCCTTCCGAAGCACCGTCCGCCGGGTCATCGACGAATTGAATCCCGATCGAGTGGCATGTTTTTCCTACGCTCACGTACCCTGGATCAAGCCCCATCAGAAACAGCTCGAAGGGATGACCATGCCTGGAGGTTGGGAGAAGTTTCGCCTCTTTGTCGGCGCCGCCGAGGAGTTCACGGACGCCGGCTATCGTTTTGTCGGCTTCGATCATTTTGCCCGGCCGGATGACGAGCTCGCCACCGCCCTCGACCAGGACCGGGTGCATCGCAACTTCATGGGCTACACCGTCCAGCCAGCCTCCGACCAGGTGGGGGTTGGTGTCTCCTCGATCGGTGACGTTGCCGGCGCCTACGCCGCCAACCAAAAGAAGCTCGTGAGATACCAGGAGAGTTGTACCACCGGCCACCTCCCGATCGAGCGCGGCATCCTTCGCAGCCCCGAGGATGAGCTCCGGCGGACCGCGATCCATCGCATCATCTGCGCCCTCAAACTCGACTTCGGTTGGATTGAGGAACGATACCCGGTCGATCCCCGCGTCCACTTCGCGGCCGCACTGGAAGCGCTCGAAGAGATGGGTACAGACGGGTTGGTCGAGATCGACAATGCTGGAATCCAGGTCACGAGCCGAGGCCGTTTCTTTCTCCGCAACCTCTGCATGCCCTTCGACAGCTACCTCGGCTCGACAACTGGCGGACCTACCTATTCGCGAACGGTGTAAGCGCGGCCACTACCAATTCGCGAGGTCCCCGGCACCCATTCCGTCAATTGAGCAGGTCGGTTCAAGCCGGTAGAGACTGACCCCGCGTTCACTCCAGATCTCCTCGAGGCAACGGTGCGAAAAAGCCTCGAGTTTCGCCGCTGTTGCAGGATCGGAATACTCGAAATACCTTTCCCTTCCCTGCATCTCTGCGATTCGCAGGGCTTCCCAGCGGTTGGTCAGCACGTGGGTGACGCCGCCCGCTGAAAGCGCGGCGGCGATCTCCCCCGGATCCTGGCTCTGGCGGGCAAGCTCCAGGATGAGGGGCGCCCCGAAGGGATGTTCGATATCGACCGGCCGCTCGAACCCTAGAGCCCTGGCCTCTGCAACGAGGTGGATCCTCGAGCCCTCGGGGAGGCTCCTGACGGCATCCAACGCAATGTATGAGCTCACCCAACGGTGGAGAGTTTCTTCTTCGTCAACGACCCCGAGGGTGGACCCCAATCGATCCAACCCCTCCCGAGAGACGGTCGTCGAGAGATTCCAGGAAATCGCAACGGCCAGCAGCGCTATCAGACCCGCACGGGTTCTTCGTGTTGCGCCGTCCACGGTGGCAGCGAGCGAAGCGCCGATCAGCACGGCTGCGGGCAGGAGCACCGGCACCACGTATCGGTGGACGTGGAGGTTGACAATCCAGAATGCAAACCCCGCGATCGCCCCGACGAGAAGCGGCGCCCTCAAGACCGGATCGAGTCGGCGCCAGCACACGGGCACCAGGAGGACCAGCCCCAGATACAGGAGCCCGATGGTCGGGAACCCGTCCATCTGCCCCCCAAACGTGCCGAAATCGAGCCCATCAACGATGTGGCGCAGGGAAAAATCGGAACCCGAAAGCCAGGCCGAATACCGCTCGGCGGTTTCGAATGGAACCTTGAGAATGGCCTTGAAAGGACCGTTGGCAAAGGGAAAGAATGGGTTGCCTACGGCAACGAGATTACGCACCGCCCACGGCATGAATGCCGCCAACGACGAGACGAGGGCCAGTGAGGCACCTGAAACCAGTTGTGGCCAACTTCCCTTCGCTCGCCATGGTCGGTGCAGAGCCACCGCCGCCGCTGCGATCGGGATGGCAACTGTTCCGATAGCGGTGTACTTGGCGCCCACTGCCAACCCGACGCAGACACCCGAAAAGACCCACCACCTTGGCGCCCGTTTCCCGTTGCCGGCAGTTTGAACGAGACCAAGCCACGACCCGGCGGCAAAGACCGAAACCACCAAGTCGGATCCCGCCACCGTCGTGAGACGAAGAAAGGTCGGTGTGGTCGCGAGAACGATGGCCCCGTAGATCGCCGCCGAGCGTTTTTCAGCGCGACCCGCGAGGCGGGCGACCGCGAGAACGGTGACCACTCCACACCACCAGTGAACGGCCTGGGCCGACCACGGACCGAGCAGCCTGAGACCGTAGCCATAAAGCAGGCTCGCATTGACCGGCATGTAGGAGTACCAGTTGCGTGGGATCGGGTGGACGGATCCGTCCGCGAGCCAGATCCACGGGAATCCGAGATGTTGGTGCCACTGATCATAAAAAGGCGATACGGTCGCGGCGACCAGCAGGGAAACCCCGGCGAGCCCGAGAAGAGACACCGAGGCGACCCCCAAACGGGGCACATGGCCGGAGGATCGTTTGAGCCCGAAAGAGCCGAGTACGGCCCATCCAGCAAGGACCGTCATCAGTGGGATGGGCCGAAACCAGCCGCACACGGAAAGGACTCCCGCACAGGCAACCAATACGCCCGCACCGGCAATCACGGCTATCAAGGGGTCGCTTTGAAGCTGTTCGTCGCCAGCGCCAACCCACCGGGCAACGGGCCGACCGGCACCCAGGGCGGCTGCCGTCCACACGCCGACCCAACCCCCAACGAGACAGACGACGGCAACGAAACTGAAACCGCCGGCCCACTGAGCCCTGACGAGCACAAATCCCAACCCTGCGACCACCATCACAACAGCAGCCACCTGCCAACGTTGGGACCGTTCGTGCGGCGTCATCGCCCCGGACGGGTCAGCTTTGGTAGCATTCGAGGGTGAATTCGGCGATTGATCTCCAGAGACCATCATTCTCAGATTATTACGGCCGTCCGAAATATCAGAATCTTTTTCGCTGGATCGACCACCGGAAGATCCACATCATTCGGCGCGAGTTGGCCGCTCTCGAACCCGGAGCGACGGTCGTCGACCTCGGCTGTGGCGCGGGTTCGATCCTCGCCCGAACGACGCGCAACCATGACTTTGCGGTTGCTGCGGATCACGACCCGGTACTGCTCGCCGCCGCGAAACTCACCGGCTCGAGTCCGGTTCTGCTGGACCTCGACGGAAATCTCCCTCTCGCTTCCGCCTCGATCGATGTCGTTCTATGCACCGACGTGATCGAGCATATTGTCGAACCCAAAAGGGCACTCGAGGAGATGTGTCGAGTGTTGCGCCCCGGCGGAACGGTGATCGTGTTCACTCCACCATATGATTCTACGCGCTGGAATCTGGCCGAGTGGTTGCACCGCCTGATCACTCGGCGACCTGCGGATCACATCTCCCCGTTCACGAGAGAATCGCTGACGTGGTGGATCGGCCGTTACTTCGTCGACTGTCGTCTCGGGCGGGTCAACTGGAATCTGTCGATGTACGCGATCGCTCGGAAGAAGGCCGGTTGACGGCCACGACGTGCTTGACAACGCACCCCACGAAACGCGGCCACTGCCGCCAGATCTTGATATGGCTCTCACCGTGCTGGCGGCTGTACTCGTGGGTCGGGATATTGACCACACTGTAGCCGGCGAGGAGCATCTTCATGACCATCTCCTGTTCGATGGTGTGAATGTCTTCGCGAAGGCCTACCTCGAGGGCCGCCTCTCTCCGAGCAGCGCGGAATCCGTTGAGAGTGTCGGTGAGTTCAACGCCCCACCGCTTGTTGATCGCGATGTTCATCGAAATATTGCCGATCGTGCGGATCAGCTGGCCGACGGTGATCGACAGCTCCTCCGAGCCTCCTGTGAATCGGGAGCCAACGCACAGATCCGCATCGCCGGCTGCGATCGGCGCGGCCAAACGCGGAATATCAGCCGGGTCGTGGGAACCGTCCGCGTCCATGAACACCACAACCGGTTCCTGGACAAGTGAAAGGCTGGCCCGGATCGCCGCCCCCTTGCCCTTGCCCGGATCGGCGTGGACCTCAGCTCCTTCGGCACGCGCCCGCTCAACGGTGAGGTCCGCCGAATGCCCGTCCATCACCACGACCCGTCCGCAGTACCGTCGTGCTCCCGATACGGCCTCGGCGATGGACCGTTCCTCGTCTTTCGCCAGAATCACGGTCACGACGGAGTTCAGCGGTGTTTCAGTCACGCCAGGGCCTCACCAACCGCTTTCGCGGATGATAGTAATCTTCACTGATCCCCGTGGCGGACCACACCACGTTGCATGAGATTGTTGACGAGCAGCTTGTTCTCGAGCTCCGAACCGGGAATCATCTTCAGGATCTCACCCAGCGAGTATGCGCCGTTGATCCGTGAAAGCAGAAAACCCTCCTGGGGACTGCACGTGAGCGAGGTGAGCTCGGTGGACGGGATCGCGAGCTCGAGGACTGCCGAGCTGGTCAACTTGAGCTCTCGAGCGGCGTCTTCGAGCTTCTGTTGGACCTCGTCCGCCTGTTTCGTGACGTCCGGTTCCGAGGTGTATTTGTCGCGAATTTCGCCGAGGCGCTGGAAGGCGGCCAGCAATTCTCCCTCGGCCATCATCTCCTCGACCTGATGGATCAAGGTCATCCACGATCCCTTGGAGAAACCCGGGATGGCCGTGATTTCGTCACCCGGTGCGCGCACCTCGAAGAGTCCATGGCTCATGCCCTGAAAGACAAACATCAGGACGTGGAAGAACGCCATCCGATTTTGCAGTGCGATGTTCTCGATACTGTTTTCGTCGTTGATTTCGCGCAGAATGTTGAGCTCGATCTCACCGAGCTGCTCGACATCAACTGCTTTCACGACCTTCGGGATATAGGTTTCGTCCGGAATGTGCTCGGTGCACCGCGCCCACTCGTCCTTGCGCCGAACGCCCTCGAGCACGATCATTTCGACCGGCAGATTGAGGGGTTGGAATTTCTTGGCCGGCAGGATGTTCTCGAGGAAGCGGAAATCACCCTGTGTCCAGAGGAAGAGCTCGTAGATCGTCTCTTCCGTCTTCACCTGCAGGATGTGCTGGAGGTCTTCGCGGCTCAGGCGCCCGATGATCACCAGGAGTTCGCCGAGGAGGGTCCCGTGCTGCTCCTGCATGTCGAGGAGCTCTTGCAGCTCCTCGTCGCCCAGCAGGCCCCATCCGACCAGGTAATAGCCGAGGAACTCCTTCGGGTTTTCCGATGACGCGGCCGCGATCAGGCCGTCGCGAAAGTAGATCTTCTTGTTATGGGGCTCACCCTCAACGGACAGAGTGCCGGTCTTGCGGCTCTGAGAGACCCACTGCAGCAGGTCCGCGAACGGCATTGTTCGGAGATTGCCACTGATCGACAACTGAGACACCCCGGCATCGCGACGGTAGACAAACAGCCTCCGGACGAGGCCGGAGGGACTCGGAGAAAGACTCCAAAATGCGTCGAGCCCGTAACTTACGACTCATGCAAATTATATCACGATGGTGCGGGGCTCTGGACGGCAAAAAGGGAGGCCAGAAGGCCTCCCAGAAGGTCGTTTTTGTGGCCCCTCGCGTCGACTATTGGAGCCGGAAATTGATAGTGAGATTGTAATAGACCCCGACTGGAGTGCCGTCGCACAACGCCGGTTCGAACCGCCACTGTTGGATGGCTTCGATTGCTGCCGCTGAGAGTCGATCGTCGGGTGACTCGATGACCTGAATATCTTCCACCACGCCTTCTTCGTTGATCACGGTCTCGACGGTCACCATCCCCATGACCTTTTCCTCGCGCGCTGACGGGGGGTATTTGGGATTGATTTTTTCGACCACCACCGGATGGGTGATCTCGTCGCAGAGTGACTCCGCTGAAGTCGTCTCGAGCTTCGGGTCGGAGCTCTTGGGTTTCTCTCCTTCGGACTGCTCCGTTGCCGACGATGAGGAGATCGCGAGAGCCGGCTGAGAGTGGCTCGAAAATGCGCTGGCCCCGAATGCTCCGACCGAGGCGAGTGAGATGGAAAGGACGAGGACACTGAACACGATTCTGGCTTTGGACATCGGGATCTCCTTTTTCAACCGCGCCACCCGGTCCACCAGGTCGCGTCTTCCAAGAAATGGCACCGCCATCGCTGCGACGGATTGTTGGCTGGAACAGACGACACGCCACAGTGCATCGAGGTATTGGCGGCGTTTGCCGGTCAGCCGTACGGTGTCCGCATCGACGACCTGCTCACGGCTGAGCGCGATTCGCGGAAGGATCAACCACACCGCCGGGTGGAACCACACAACGGCGCGCAACATCTCCTCGAGCAGGGTCACGGGCCAGTCCCTCCGCTGCACGTGCAGGAGCTCGTGGCACGCGACACCTTCCTGTTGATCTGGAGAGAGTTCGCAAAAAGAACCCGGCAAGAGGACCGTCGGCCGTAACCAACCGTAGGTCAGGGGTGCAGTCAGCCTGTCGCTGACGAGGAACGGCACCTCGAGCCCGAGCTTTTCGAGGATTTTTGAAACTGGCGCCGGTGTGGGAGCGAGCGGCTGTGCGTGCCGTCGACACCGGTTGAGATAGCCGAGGCCGAGGACAAGCCGAAGGATGCCGAGCATTGCGACTCCAGCAGCGATGAGGAACACGATCTGCCAGCTGAGTCCCTGCAACGTCGCCGGCAGCGCGGTTGTCACCACCGCCTCGACCTGCAGCCCCTCGAGCATCATGTATGGGAGCGGTGCCTGACGGGCCCACTCGAGCGGCGCGAGCGGTAGCAGCAAGACAACGACGAGTAGAACGCGCCAGTAGACGAGCAGCGTCCTGGGATGGCGCAGGCGGATCACCCTCGGCAGCAGCAGACCGACGACCAGCAGGAGCCCACTCTGGAGGGCATAGGACAGGACTGAGGTCGCGGTGTCATGGAGGTTCATTCAATCTCCCTGATCATGCGCGCAATTTCATCGAGGTCTTTCTTCGAGAGCTTTTTGTCCTTCACCAGGCTGACGACCAGCGGCGCGGCCGCTCCCTCGAAGACCCGGCCCACGAATTCGTCAACCATCCCCGAGATCACCTGACTTTTGGGACGCACGGGTTGGTAGAGATATGCGCGCCCTTCCTTTTGCCGTGTGAGATGTCCCTTTTCTTCGAGGATGTTCATCATGGTCATTACGGTGGTGTACGCCAACGGTCGCTGTTGGTTGAGGATCTCGTGGACCTGGCGAACGGTGCCGCCATCGAGCTCCCACACCACGTGCATGATTTCCAGCTCGGCATCGGTGAGTTTTCGTTTAATTTTTTCCATACTAAGAAAGTAGTACTAAGAATTTCGTCTGTCAACTCCTGTTTGAAGATTTTTCCGCTCATGTCTTGATTTATGCTTTATTTACACCTATACTGGAAAACCCAGGAGGAAATGATGGGCACGGCACAGCAGATACCCGAGCTAAAACCCACAAAAGCCTTGCCAACACGGGATTTTGAGCTCCCGGACGAGCTCCGCAACTCCCTCCATCGAGCCTCGGATCTCATCCACAAGCGGCGCATGGAGCTTCGCGAGGATCCCCTCCCCACCTCACTGGCCGGTCTCGACCATCTGCTCGGCGGCGGCCTGCCCCGGGGTGAGCTGGTGGAGCTTGTGGGCCGCGGATCCTGCGGCCGTTTCGCCGCCCTCCTGGCGACCCTTCGGGCGGTGACCGGCGCCGGCGAAGTGGCGGCCCTCGTCGACCAGGGTGCGCAACTGGACCCGCAAACAGCGGCGGAGATCGGCGTCGACCTCGAACGCCTGCTGTGGCTGCGGCCGCAGAACCTTGGCGACTCTCTGGCCGCTACCGAGCTGCTGGTCCACACCGGCTTCCCACTGGTCGTCCTCGATCTCGGCCTGCCGCCGGTGCGGGGCCGCGCGCCGTTGGCCGCCTGGCTGCGAGTGGCCCGCAATGCTGCCACCCATCAGGCGGTGGTTCTGGTGGGCTCGCCCTATCGATTGAGCGGCTGCGCCGCCGGCGTGGTGGTAGCGGCCGGCCGTGGGCGAGGCGACTGGAGCAGTGGCGGGGCATTTCGCCTTCTCAACGGGCTCCGGGCGTGGCTCCACCTGGCCCGCCGCATTGGCCATCCGGATCACGAGACCGCTCCGAATGTCCTCACCCTCCCCGAGGCGGCCTTCGCCCTGCCGGAGCCGTCCTTGAAACCCGACTCACGAAAAGGAGAGAGAAATGTCACAGCCCTTTGAGATGAATACACGAGGCATTTTCGAGCTCGCCGGCGAAGCTTTCGGACTGTTGCTTTTCGGCTTCTGCTTCTTGGTGCTTGCTTTTTGCGTGTGAGAGCACGTGTTTTCACCACCAAGACACCAAGGTCACCAGGGGGGGGGGGGGCCCCCCGGGCCCCCCGCCCCCCACCCCCCCCCGGCGCACGAG
>Ga0316194_10002678_pt1 | contig 12413 bp, 10 predicted proteins | sample CroRivsedime1_MG_FD_204936 | JGI IMG/M metagenome (GOLD analysis project Ga0316194, IMG submission 204936) | Coastal sediment microbial communities from Maine, United States - Cross River sediment 1 | ecosystem: Environmental > Aquatic > Marine > Coastal > Sediment | place: USA: Maine...
TTCTTACCCCTTCTACGGTGTAGACGCCACCCATGACATGCTTGCGAGTTCGGTTCAGGGCCGCACCAAAGCGGTTTACGTCTATGTCTTCATCCGGAAGGTCATTGGGGTATACATTGAGCATGTAAAAATGGATATTATCCAGAGCCTCCACCAGCCGGGCCATATTCATGACATCTTTCAGTTGCGAACGGCGGGCATCCCTGCTCCCTGGATCCAGAACGTTCAAGGCTGTACCGCCGGTACCCATGTAGACTTTGTCCCCACCGATCTCACAGTCGAGCTCGCCGTTTTCCGCCCGACCGCAAAGAGTGACCATAGAGGGGGCCTTGGAAATGAGTTCTTGCACCAAGTCTGGTGCTGCACGAACAATGCGGGAAGATTCGTCTACTTCGGCGCCTGCTTTGTGAAAAAGTTCTCGTGCTTCGGCAAAGTTCACTTGAACACCAATCTCGGAGAAAACATTCATGGAAGTCTCATGGATCTTTGCTATATCCTCCTCAGTGAGAGGCTTGTACTGGCCCCCGGACAATCCTTTTCTTATTTTCATGCTCTCCTTTCCCTTCTACATATAAGCAAAGTTTTCCTGCCCCAGATCTCCAGCCAGCTGGAGAGGACCTAGTTCCTTCTGCTCTCGCATCTACGGGTTGGGCAGTCTCGACAGGGATTGTATGATTCTGACTCTTGGGGAGTTATCCCAAAAACCCCGGAAACTGACTTCCTCGGTTTCATCAGGCAGGAATCCAGAAGTTCAACGTTTAACTGTTTGGGGTTAAAGATGTTGAAGAGTTTTTTCTGCTGGGTGACGGGCCAGTCACAGTAGCCAGGGCTAAAACGCAAGGTGACAGCCCTCTCCTCAGAACTGAATCGTTTTTCCATGAGGTTTTGGAAACGATCAATCATGTTCTCAACTGCCACCGAAGCCATGGCATCCAGAATGTAAGCCTCTGCAAGCTTTTGTTTGTCCAAAAGCCTATTGATCTCATTTTCCACACCGGTTCCGATGGTACCGACAAAACACACTATTTCTTCCGCATTTTTCAAAGTCTTGGCGAGCTGAGTGCTTGTAAATTCAACAGTTTCATCAAGCTGAACTACATCGTTATCCATTGCGCTGGGCTTGACAATACGGTAGTGCAAGCTGGGTTTGATAAGCTTATTTAATTTCTGCCTAGCAGTTCGCACTTTTTTTCTGATTGACTTTGGCAAGCTCTTTTTCTTCTGGCCGCCGAGAAGCTTTGCCAGTTCGTCGTTTTCGATAGTAGGCTGAATGTGTATTGAATCCGTTTTTCTGTTCATATATTTATAAGAACCTCAATTTATTGAGGAAAGATAAAAAGAACGTGTTCTTTTATCATTCAATAAGGAAGTACTACCGCTTCTTCAGCCATTTAGGAGAAGGGTGAACAGCGGAGCCCTTGCTTGATTACTAGACCAGCGGCTGGTAGTGCTCAGATAGAAAGCTCGGTATTTCTGATTGGGGCAGGCGCTAGAGGCCGTGTGGTAGATGAAAACCCACAGAACGCAGGCACCTAGAGGGCAAGTGCAACGCTCAAAGAGAGAGCGCAAGCCCTAGGTCGTTAGGCAAGAGGGTTTCAGAAATGTGTTTGAATTGATTATTGTTACCCTAACAGGTACTCTGGAATTTTACAAGGGTGCTTCTCGAGGTTTCACCTGCGGGGTTTGCTCTTTAATATCAACCCACCATTTTCGGGGAGCCTCCTAATAATTCTCAGCTCAAAGACAGACACATGGGAAGACCAGTGAGCCAAAAGGCTTTGGGCGCAAAACCAGAGGCGCGGGGCATAAGATCAAAAGGTACGAAAAGCTGCATTTTCAAACAGAGTCCAGTTGACTTTCGCTTTTTCAGAGTTACCATAAGACACAATCACTATTCATGAAGAGAGGCGTGAGGGAACTGGCCCGGTGACCGCCCAGCAACCTGTACCATCAAGGTGCTAACTCCAGCCCTCAGGGGAAACATGGGGTCATTCGCGACAAATGGCGATCACTCTCCCTTTACGGGAGTTTTTTTTTGCCGGAATTCTCAGCGGGTGCATCTTTTGCGTTAGATCACAAAGGAGGAAACCAATGGCTATATATGAAAAATATACAACAACGGTTGTGGGGTCCTACAGTGTACCCCGCTGGTATGAAGCTCTAGAGAAACAGGTGGAAAACGGGACCCTGTCAAAGGCAGACATTGCGGATGCACAGTACCGTGCGACACAGGCCGCCATCCTTGATCAGGAAGCCGCCGGCATCGATATTATCAATGGAGGGGAAATGCATCGGCGAACAAACAACCGGCATGCACCGCCGAATGCAATGCTGAACTTCTTTTGGGAAAAAATACCCGGCTTTTCAAACGAAACCAGACCCAAACCGATCACCTCTAAAGATCCCAACGTGTTTCATCCTGCAGCTGTCTGCACTGGGCCGATCGGTGATGCGGACCTTGGTCTTGTCGAAGAATTCAATCTGGTGTCAAAGTACGCCAGAAAACCGGTCAAAGTTACCATGACGGGACCGCACATGCTGGCAAAAGTCGCATGGGACGAGCATTACGGCGACATCTCCAAAATGATGGTAGATCTGGCAAAAGTGATGAACCGAAATTTCATCGATCTTGAAGCTGCTGGGTGCCGGTACATTCAGATTGACGAGCCCCTGTTCGCCATAGCCGATGACGAGGAAGTTCAGGCGGCGGTGGACGCCATCAACCTGGCTGTGGAAGATTTGAAAGACACATCGATTCAGGTTCATATTTGCCAGGGTAACTACGCCGTAGGTCGAGATTATGACGGGCAAATCGGCCACCGATATTTCGACACTGGAAGATACCCAGCGGAGTTGATCTGCAAGATTGATTGCGATGTGCTCCTCATCGAGCACGACTACACGGACAAATACGAAGGATTGCTCGGGAACAAGCAACTGGCGGTCGGCGCTGCGGATGTTCAAGATTTCAACATCGAATCAGCCGAAAAGATTGCCGAACGGATTCAAGAATATTCCTGGCTGTCTCCGGAGCAAACCCTTATTACCAGCTCGTGTGGCCTCAATCATTTGCCAAGGCATATTGCTTTTGGGAAGCTCGTTGCTATCAAGGAAGCACAGCAGCTACTTCGAAATTAAGCGAATCAACGGCTATTTATTTAGCTTCGCATGAGAACTATTTGTCCTATCTCTCCTTAGAGATTGGGTCGCAGTTCGTCATCCCGGCCAAGTCCCGCAAAGCGTGACGCGAGCCGGGATCCAGAAAGAATCTGATAATATTGACCTTTCGCTGGATTCCTGATCTCATCCGCCGTAGGCGGACTCGTCCGGAATGACGGGTTTGGCGAATTGTGACATAGTTTCCAGGGGGTGAGGAGATTTTTGCGGCGCTGAGTGGACAGGCGTTATATAATTGCCGTTCTTGGACGGGGCAAGGTTGTTGTACTTTGCCCCTGGCCAAGAATTTGCTGCGTGCTATGCGGCCAGGAATGCCTTCCCCGGAGCATACGTGACTCCGGGCTGATCTTTGGTCAGAATAAGAAACCGAAGAATTGTTACAGGCACCTTAATGGACATTGATTGAAGGAGGGTGGGGTAACGTGATCGAGTTCTTGTATCAGGCTCTGGCAAAGATCGGTTACACCCATCCGATCCATCCTCCAGTGACCCACGCCACCGTAGGTATGGTGATCGGAGCTTTTGTATTCGGGATTACTGCGTGGAAACTGCGCCATCAAGGTCTTTCCCAGGCGGCCCACTATTGTATCATCTTGGCGCTCATTGCACTTTTTCCCACCGTACTCTCAGGTTTCATGGACTGGCAGCATTACTATGCGGGTGCCTGGCTTTTTCCCATCAAAATGAAACTTCCCTTGGCAGGTCTGCTCCTTATCCTGCTTGTTTTTGCCCTCAGCGTTGGTTCCCGGGCCACGACCATATCCAAGCAAGCTCTGATTATCTACGCTCTGTGTCTACTCAACGTAACGGCTCTAGGATATTTCGGTGGTGAACTGGTCTACGGTGGTAGGGCTTCTGGTAAACTGAGTGATACCAACACATTAACGACTGATGCTAATATCCAAGCCGGTGCCACCCTGTACAATCGGACCTGCAGCGCTTGTCATCCAAATGGGGGCAACACCATCAAGGCCAATCTTCCCCTGAGAAGCGCCCCGCAACTGTCAGATTTTAACAGCTTCCTCACTTATATCCGTAGTCCGAAGGCGCGTGACGGCTCCCAAACCATCATGCCTTCCTTTCCTGCGGAAAAGCTTTCTGACAATAAGGCAAGAGAGATTTACCAATACGTTACCCAGGTGTTGAGTGAACACTGAGGATGCCATATTTCGGTATTAAAATAAAAAGCCTCTCAATTACCCAGCAAACAGGTTTTTATGGCTCATTAACGTTCCAGTGGTGCCTGGGCGTTTAGAGTCCAATCATATTTTAGGTAGGATATCTTTGGTTTACCATCCAAGAAGGACAGGACTTCTCCATCCAGATAAGGCCGCATGAATGAAATTACGGAGCCTCTTTTTTGAATGAAGTCGTCGGAGAACCAGTCGAAAAGTTTTGAGACGTAGAGCGTGTTCGTAGAGCGGTTGATTTGCGTACCCCGTGCAGAGTTCAAATAACTCTTGGTTTCTTCCTCCAACCTCGTTTGGACATTTGCCTCGGTGTAAGCAACTCTCGGCAGCGGCGGGCAGCCCCTGGAAGCACAGATGATGGCAAAATGAATCCTTGGGTCTTTGAATTGCTTGCGCAGGATCTTGTGTTCGATATCGTCCGGGCTCAATCGCCTGTTAGCCACCATATGTTCCGGGCTGGTAAAGAATTTCGTGGAAGTCCAAAGCCCCGGAAATCCGGTTTCACGCACACTCTTTTTCGGTTTCTTCTTGATGACTTTGTCAATGGTGACCGCGTTGTAACCGTTGATCCAGAAGGCTAGTTGACCGTTGCGGGATAATTTTTCCACTTTTGCACCCTGCAGCGACTGCATGTATTCGGAAAACTGCTGGTCTTTGGCAATCCCGCTGTAATCCACCAAGCCTTTTTCATCCACGTAGCTTTTCAGAATCTGGTCAAACTTGGAGTGATCAAAATCATTCGCAAAGACTCGAGGAACCAACCAAAGGATAGTGAGAAAAGTGGTGAGGGAGACGACTATTTTTCTCTTCATGTGTTGACCTTTCTACTCGCTTGTGGATTCGTTCATTAAATTAATTAATGGATTGGTCGCATGAGGAACATTAACCTTACAAAATCCCGTTTGCAACTCCTCAGTTTGTCCCTTGTCTCCAACCAACGCACCGTGGAAAACCTCGCACTCTGCCTCTTAGGTGTACGAACCCTAAGCCAGTGATTGCAGAACTGTCTTTTTTACAGTATGAAATATAGTGCGTATTGACGAATCAAACCGAGTAGACTCTTGGTGGTTTCCTACTGAGGGACCCGCCCCGCCAACGCTTGAGTGACCCATGGATTACCATCAAATATCTGATCCAAAGGTCTGGGTAGACGAGCATGGCGATGCACTCTTTCGCTATGCACTCTTCCGAACCCAAAATGGTCAGGTCGCCGAGGACCTGGTCCAAGAGACCTTTTTGGCCGCTCTCCGGGGCAAGGATAGCTTTGCCGGCCGTTCCTCGGTTAAAACCTGGCTTTTTGGTATACTCAAGCACAAAATCATCGATCACATCAGAAAAATCAGCAGAGAGAGGCCGGAGGAAGACATCGAGACCCTGGCAAATCTGGCTGACACGACCTTTAATGAACAAGGGGTATGGAAGTCCCAGCCGGCAAAGTGGACTACCGATCCCGGCCTGCTTTTTCAACAACAAGAATTTTGGGAGATATTACAGTATTGCTTGTCTGAGCTGCCACCCCGGTTGAACCAGGTATTCACCTTGCGTGAACTCGATGAACTCAGTGCGGAGGAGGTTCGTAAGATTCTGCAGGTCTCCCCGACTAATGGGGGAGTCATGCTTCACCGAGCCCGCATGCGCTTGAGAGAATGCCTCGAAATAAACTGGCTTTAAAACAAAGATTAGGAAGAAGGGATAATGTTCTCTTGTAAGCAAGCGACCGAGCTTATGTCTGTTTCTCTGGACAGTAGATTGTCTTTATATCAGCGTTTTGCTTTCAGATTTCATCTTCTCATGTGCAAACTCTGTTCACGCTGTTGGGAGCAGATGCTGTTTGTCAGAGATGCGATGCACACGTGCTCGGAGCGAGTTGAAGAGATTGATTTCATGCCTGACCATTCGCTCTCGCCCGAAGCGTGTGAGCGAATCAAGAATTCTCTTCGGGAGCACACAAATACCTAACGAAAAGGCGTGAGCTGAAGACTGGTTTTTTCCTACCCTTCCTATAGTTAGTACCCTTCTTTTAATAATTGCTAGTTCTCATCCCGAAATCCAACTGATTCCCTCCCCCTTGACGGGGGAGGGTGAGGGTGGGGGTGAAAAATTAAAGGTGTTTTCACCTTTTTATCGATTCCCCCTCCCCTTTATCCCCTCCCGCCAGGGGAGGGGAAGGGTACTTTTGGATGAACACTAGCAGACCCTCGTCCAGTTACCTCTGTGATTCACAGTCTTTGTAACAACCACAAAGTGCACAAGGATAACTAAGTAAATTTTCACTATGATTTTAAATCTTTGTATCCTTTGTGTTCTTCGTGGTCTTTGTGGTTCCCCTTGGTCATCGGGAAACTGACTGAGATTGGTTTTGCCCAACAGCGCGTGTGAACTTTGTACACTTGACTTGGATTTTCCAAATGCACTATAACATCGAGAAAAGCCACATGATCAATTGCACCGAACCTCCAGGACGTCCTGCCAGTCCGAGGGGATTGTCAGTCCATTGGAGCCCGGTAATACTTTTCTACACGGTGTGGCCTCAGGTGCAAGGTACCACCCTATCCTACGTTAAAGGTTCCCTCTTGGAATCTACTGACAAGCCAAACCAATTCAATCCGGAAGATTGTGATCACTGCCTTCACAAATGGGAGCAGAGCCAAGTGTAATTGAGGCGGTTGATCCGTTCTGTGTTTTCGTCGCAAACTAAGTCACATCTGCAGGCTGAAACGGGTGTAATTACATAAATGACTCTCGTGGACCATCAAAGAGAATGGGGGGTTGGTAATGAGTATTGAACAAAAGGATTTGGATCTTCTTTGCATCAACACTATTCGCACACTCTCTATGGACGCAGTGCAGAAAGCAAACTCCGGTCACCCAGGGACTCCCATGGCGCTAGCCCCATTGGCTTATGTGGTGTGGACCCAGTTTCTCCGCCACAACCCACGGAATCCGAAATGGTTCAACCGAGACCGCTTTGTGCTCTCATGCGGTCATGCCTCGATGCTGCTCTATGCCATGCTCCATTTGACAGGCTACGACCTTTCCCTGGAGGAAATCATAAATTTTCGACAATGGGGGAGCAAAACGCCGGGCCATCCTGAATACGGGATCACCCCAGGGGTGGAAACCACTACTGGACCGCTCGGCCAGGGCATTATGAATGCTGTGGGTATGGCCATGGCAGAAGCGCATCTTGCCACGGTTTTCAATGGTGACGGACATACTATTGTGGACCACAATGTTTATGCATTTTGCAGTGACGGTGACCTTATGGAGGGTGCTTCCCACGAGGCGGCCTCTTTGGCGGGGCACCTGGGTCTCGGCAAGCTCATCTGCATCTACGACGACAACCGCATAACCATAGAGGGAGACACTAATCTTACTTTTTCAGAAGATGTGGGCAAGCGCTTCGAAGCCTACCACTGGCACGTACAGGACCTGGGTGACAAGGCAAATGATCTTGCCGCCTTGGCAGATGCTTGCAGCAAGGCCAAAAAGGAAGAAGCAAGGCCATCCCTTATCATCGTTCGTTCTCACATTGGTTACGGCTCCCCCAACAGGCAGGATTCCCCCAAGGCGCATGGCGAGCCGTTGGGTGAGGACGAGGTGAAACTGACCAAGAAGGGTTATGGTTGGCCCGAGGATGAAACTTTCTTGGTGCCGGAAGAGGTCCTGGCTCACATGCGTCAGGCTGTGAAGCAAGGTGAGAGACTGGAGGCTGAGTGGGGAGAAAGACTCGCTGTCTTTCAGAAAGCTTGCCCTGAGCTGGCTGACACGTTCCAGGCAGCCTTGAAGAACGATCTTCCATCCGGGTGGGATGATGACATACCCAATTTCACCAGCGATGACGGTCCCATGGCCACTCGTGTTGCCTCAGGAAAGGTTCTCACTAGCTTTGCTGACAAAATTCCCTGGCTTTTGGGAGGGAGTGCCGACCTAGCACCATCCACCAAAACCCTCATTGGTGACTCAACCTACCTCTCAAAAGAAAACTATGTGAAACGAAACATTGCTTGGGGTGTACGCGAACATGCTATGGTCGCCTGTTGCTCGGGCATGGCCCTCCACGGCGGGATACGTCCTTACGCTGCCACTTTTTTTATCTTTACAGACTATGCCAGGCCGGCTATCCGGCTGTCGGCGCTTATGGAATTGCCGGTAATTTATGTGATGACCCATGACTCCATTGGGGTTGGCGAGGATGGTCCCACTCACCAACCAATAGAACATCTGGCCTCGCTAAGGGCTATGCCGAGTCTCCAAGTTATCCGTCCAGCGGATGCCAATGAGGTTGCCTATGCTTGGCGGGCAGCGGTTCAACGCACTGGCGGGCCCACCATGCTGGTGCTCACCCGGCAGGGACTGCCCATTTTTGACCGAAATAAGATGGCTAGTGCTGAAGAACTGTACAAAGGTGGATATATCCTCTCTAAGGAGAAAGGTGGTACCGCAGATATTATTCTCATGGCATCGGGCTCGGAGGTGTCGCTTATAGTGGAGGCGCAAGAGAGTTTGGCACAGGAGAATATTGATGCCAGGGTGGTAAGCATGCCCTGCTGGGAACTCTTCTTGGAGCAACCACAAGAGTATCATGACCAGGTCATACCTCCTGAGGTAAAGGCGAGACTGGCAGTGGAAATGGGAGTCCCGCAGGGCTGGCACCAATGGGTAGGTGATGGAGGTGATATCATCGGCATCACCACGTTCGGAGCCAGTGCGCCTGCAAGTGAGAACTTCAAGCAGTACGGTTTTACTGTTGAAAACGTGGTGCAGAGGGCGAAGAAATTGGTGGGGAAGTAAATCATTTTGTCAGTAGTCAGTGGTCCGTAGTCCGTTGCAGAGAATGCATAGGGCATCCTTCGACAGGCTCAGGACAGGTAGCGCAGAGTGTGTAAACAAGAGACTGAAAATATTCCTATTGTGGGAGTGGCCTCTGGCCACGATGATCGCGGCTAAAAGCCGCTCCCACAGGGCTGCTCTACTCACCGGCCGAAACGGAAGTGCTGCATTGAGGTTAGCCGCATAGATTCATATGAGAATTTGCGGGTGGGGGTAAACCCCACCCCTACAATTTTATATCGAGGATTCGCGATGTAGGGGCGGGGTTGATCCCCGCCCGGTAAGGTTGTTCTAATTGACAATAATCTGGGTTTGGAGCTTTTTGTGAAACCGATCGCTCTCGCTGCAGACCATGCTGGCCTCGAGCTCAAAGAGAAGATAGCAAGCTATCTGGAAGCTAAGGGATTCGAGGTGATGGATCTCGGCACCCATGACGAAGAGCCCGTTGATTACCCGGATTTCGCCCGCGCCATAGGGAAGGTGCTTCAAGAAGAAAAGGCGGAGAAGGGCATCCTTATTTGCGGCAGCGGGGTGGGGGCCTGTGTCGCTGCCAATAAAATGTCAAACGTTCGTGCTGGCCTCTGCCACGACACCTATTCTGCGCATCAGGGCGTTGAGCACGATGATATCAACGTACTGTGTTTGGGAGCCCGGGTCATAGGAGAGGAGCTGGCTAAGGAACTAGTCTCAGCGTTTCTTGCAGCTCGTTTTACCGGCGAAGAGCGACACCGAAGAAGGTTAGATAAGATCAAAGCAATGGAGGGAGAGGGCTAGCAATAGCTGTCCCGACTAAGCACCGATCAACTAGACACTAAGTGCAAAACATAAGTGCATAGTGTCTAGCAGGCTAATAAAAATCAATATTTTGAGTGCGAGCAACAAGTCCGTCATTCCGGAAGTCGCGAAGCGACTATCCGGAATCTAGAGAAAATAATAGTTTAGTGGATACCGGATCTCGCCCGCCGTAGGCGGACTCGTCCGGTATGACGTTTGGGGCTGTTTCAGGGCTTTTTCAGCAGCCCGTAGGCTGCTGTGCCTTTTGCATTCGAATCGATGAATGATTAAAAATAGGGTTTGGTAGATGAGACGACTGCATTGTTTGATGATCAATATGGAGAGCAGATGACTAGAGTGCGAGCCAGTGCTCCCACCTTGGATATACCTGCGGACGAGTGTGTCACGATTGGCCCTTTGGATCCCTGCACTATTGTCATATTCGGGGCGTCCGGTGACCTCACTGGTAGAAAACTGGTGCCGGCTCTCTACAACCTCTACCTACACGATGGTTTGCCAAAGCCATTTGTTATTCTGGGTGCCAGCAGAACATCCATGAGTCACGAAGAGTTCAGGGAGAGGCTCAAAGCCAGCTATGCGGCTACAGAGAAAGCTGATTTTGAACGGTGGGAAGAGTTCGCCGCCAACCTCCACTATCAGCCAGTGGTCTACGATTCACTGGACTCCTATGTGGAATTGGCAGGCTATCTCAGAGAGCTGGACGAAAAATATCATACAGGCGGAAACAGAATCTTCGATCTGGCGGTTCCTCCGTCTCTTTATCCGGTGATTGCTGAAATGCTTGGTAAGGCCGGGCTCGCCCAAGAAGGTGAGAATGGCAAGGGCTGGTCCCGTATCGTGGTGGAAAAGCCATTCGGCCGGGATCTGCAATCAGCAGTGGAACTCGATCAAACGTTGCACCGGAGTTTCAGGGAACACCAGATCTTCAGAATCGACCACTATTTGGCCAAAGAGACGGTCCAGAATATATTGATGTTTCGTTTTGCCAACGCTATTTTTGAACCAATTTGGAATCGTAGCTTTATCGCTTACGTGGGAATCATCGCAGCGGAAAAGCTGGGGGTTGAAAACCGAGCCGGCTATTATGAGCAAGCTGGCGTAATCCGGGATATGTTCCAGAACCATATGATGCAGGTACTGTCGCTAACTGCCATGGAACCGCCGTCCCTTTTCGAGGCCGACCGGGTGCGGGAGGAGAAGGCTAAAGTATTCCGGTCCCTTAAACCCCTAGAGGGGGCTAGACAAGCGGATAATCTAATTCTAGGACAGTATGGACCCGGGATTATCAACGGCTCAGAGGTCGCCGGATACCGAGAAGAGCCGCGGGTGAGTTCATCCTCCCTCGTCCCAACCTTTGCCATGATGCGGGTGTTCATTGACAATTGGCGTTGGCGGTCCGTTCCCTTCTATTTGGTCTCCGGCAAACGGCTGGCCCAAAAGATTACCCGCATAATAGTGCAATTCAAGAGAGTTCCCCATTCTATGTTTCAAAATATCCTCGGCGATGAGATACTGGCCAACCGGCTGATTTTAGGGATTTATCCGGAAGAGCGCATTACGCTAACTTTTCAAACCAAGTATCCTGGTGCCCGGAACTGTTTGCGACCTGTGACGCTAGACTTCTCCTATGACCAGAACTACAGTGGTCCCACCCTTGAGGCATATGAAAAGGTTCTGTTGGATTGTATCCAGGGCGATCAGATGCTTTTTTGGAGTAACAATGGGGTGCGGCTCAGTTGGTCGTTCCTAACCCCAATATTACAGGAATGTGAGACTTGTGGTGATCGAGGGGCGCACCTCCACCCATACGACTCGGGAAGTTGGGGACCCGAGGCCGCTCAGAAGTGGATGAAGTTGATAATCGATGAGGAACAGTAGAGTCCTTCCAGGAGGGATGTGATAATGGAAACTTACTACCACCCGCAGGATTTGCCTAAGTTCGAAGAGATTGGTGAGGAAGCCCCTGAGCTGGCAAGAAAATTCTTTGACTACTACGCTGCAGTGTTTGCTGAGGGTGAGCTCACAGAAAGGGAAAAAGCTCTCATCGCCCTCGCTGTAGCCCACACTATTCAATGTCCCTACTGTATCGATGCCTATACCCAGGCTTGTTTGGAAAAGGGTTCTAATCTGAGCGAAATGACGGAAGCGATTCACGTGGCAACGGCAATCCGGGGGGGGGCATCACTGGTTCATGGAGTCCAGATGCGGAATATTGCGAAAAAAATTTCGTTATAAGGAACTCGTCTCAGGCTGTTGCATCGGGTACCTTTTTACTGTGATTTTTTCAAATGAAGCTGTAAGAGAAACGGCTGCCGTGTGACTAAAGGTATAGCTTGAATAGAATGGAGAGGATGGCGGAGAGCCCGTTAATCATTCATAATAATTTCTCTGACGTCAGGCAAGACAAGGAAAAAATGG
>Ga0316194_10002680_pt1 | contig 12406 bp, 8 predicted proteins | sample CroRivsedime1_MG_FD_204936 | JGI IMG/M metagenome (GOLD analysis project Ga0316194, IMG submission 204936) | Coastal sediment microbial communities from Maine, United States - Cross River sediment 1 | ecosystem: Environmental > Aquatic > Marine > Coastal > Sediment | place: USA: Maine...
ACCGAGGTGCGGATAATCGGCAGTCCGAGGGTGATATTGACGGCACGTCCAAAACCACTGTGTTTGAGTACCGGCAAGCCCTGGTCATGATACATGGCGAGGATGGCATCACTGTCGGCGATATAGGGCGTGTTAAATACAGTGTCTGCCGGCAATGGGCCGTCCAGGTCCATACCTTCATCACGCAGTTTTTTTAGTGTCGGGATGATTGTTTCTATTTCCTCCCGTCCAAGGTGGCCACCTTCTCCGGCATGCGGGTTAAGTCCGCATACCTTGATACGTGGTTGTGCGATTCCAAAGCGTTGTTGCAAGTCAGCATGCAGGACACGGATGACACGTTGCAGGCGTTCGGCTGTGATCAGTGAGCTGACATCCTGCAGCGGTACATGCGTGGTGACCAGTGCTACTCGCAGCTCTTCGGTGGCGAGCAGCATGACAACTGTCTCTGTCGCGGTTGCCTCTGCCAGGTATTCAGTGTGACCGCTGAAGGCAATGCCGGCATCATTAATAATGCCCTTGTGTACCGGCCCGGTAACCAATGCGTCAAAGCTGCCGGACTGGCAGCCTGCAATTGCCCGGTCGAGGGTGTTCAGAACATATTGCCCGTTGTTACTGTTGAGTATGCCGCACTCTGCCGGTTGTGCCATAGCCACCGGCAGTATGCATACTTCGCCGGCAGCAGCACACTTTGGCGTAGCACTCTCGTCAAACGTCCTGATGCGTAGTGGCAGTTCCAGCCGGGCTGCACGTTGCGCCAGTAAATCAGGGTCTGCAATAACGACCAGCTCGATGTCCAGTGCCTGTTGTGCCAGTAACAGGCACAGGTCCGGACCGATACCTGCAGGTTCACCGGGAGTGAAAGCGATACGCATAATCTTTGCGGACACGATAAGGGCTGCTGCGGATGTTGTAGTTGGCCGTGACAGGCAGGCTTACAGCAGCTGGCTGTAACTGGCAGGTAAACGCAGCTGCGGGTCTACAGGGTTCACGTCTCTTCAATCCGGTATTCCACGTAAGATTCGTCACGCAGACGTCGCAGCCAGAGGAACAATTCTTCGTCATATTTGCGGGTACGAATCAGTTCGCGTACCTTGGAGCGTTCAAAATCCTCTGTGCTGTCATGCATGCGGCGCTCCTGAACTTCCACAATATGCCAGCCAAACCGTGTTTTTACCGGCTTGCTGATTTTTCCCGGTTCAAGCTTCTCAAGTACTTCTTCAAATGCGGGTACGGTTTCGCCCTTGTTTATCCAGCCGAGGTCACCACCCCTGGCTGCTGACAGTGTATCCTGCGAGTGCGCACGTGCCAGTGTTGCAAAGTCTTCACCGCCAAGCAGGCGAATCTCGAGTTGCTGGATGCGCAGCTTTACTTCCTCGTCGGTATTAACCGCATCCGGTTTCAGCAGAATGTGCCGTGCCCGTGTCTGTTCAACCAGGTGGCGTTCATCGCCGCGTTTTCCCAGTAGCTTGATGATGTGGAAACCGCCGGAGCTGCGAATCAGGTTTGAAATATCACCAACCTGCATGGTTTCTACCGTATCAACAAACAGGCCCGGTACCTGCCCGAGACTGCGCCAGCCGATATCGCCGCCTTCCAGCGCCGTTTGGCCATCAGATTCAGCAATCGCGATTTCAGCAAAGTCTTCACCGTTACGCAGGCGCGTAAGTATGTTGTTCGCGCGCTGTTCGGTTGCCTGAATTTCCTCAGGGCTGGCTGCTTCCGGGATGGCAATCAGGATGTGCGACAGGTGATATTCGATATCGCCCTGTCCACTGGCTTTCAGCCTGGCGAGCAGGTTGTCGATTTCCTGGTCGGTAACCTTGATGCGGCTGGCAACCATTTGCCTGCGTATCTGTTGAATAATCAGCTGCTTGCGCAGATTCTCGCGAAACTGGCTGTAATCGTAGCCGTCGCGTTCGAGTATGTCCCTGAACTCTGACAGGGAGACGCCGTTTTCCCTGGCGAGGTCCTGAATCTCAGTGTTGAGCATGCTGTCACTGATGCTGATGCCATTATCGGCTGCGACCTGCAGTTGCAGGGAATCGACCACCAGCCTTTCCAGTACCTGTTTTACCAGTATTGCATGCTCCGGTATGGGGGTGCCTTTTTCGCTGAGTTGACGGATAACCTGGTTGATGGATTCATCCAGTTCGCTTGACAGGATAACGTCATTGTTGGCGATAGCGACCACCCGGTTCAACGGGTATTGCTGCCGCTGCTCGGTCCTGTTCGGTATCAGGTCCGGTACGAAATCCGGAGCTACCACGAAATCAGGCTTGTTGGTCCGGTAACCTGAAGGATCAAGAGTTATTTCCGCTTCTTCTTCTGCGCCCGCCATGCAGGCTGCCAGCAACAGGACAGGAAATAACAGTCGTGCGAAATGCTTCATGTGTAATGGCTCTTAAAAACAGATCAGTAGCTTGATTCGTAGCCTAGGATACCATGTTCGAGGGCGCTATCGACCTTCTTGCCCAGTCTGCCCAGGCCCTTGAGCTCCAGTTGTAAGAAGATCGCCGTGTTGCGGCTGTTACTGTCGTCATTGATAAAACTGCGTCCAACCAGCTGCGCGCCCCAGCAACAGCTCTCATAACCCAGACCCGCCAGTGTCTCGATAGTTTCACTGTCATTGAGTGAATAGTACCAGCGTCCCACCATGTGCCATGACCGGCTTAGCGGCCACAGGAAGGAAATATCGGTTTGTTCCTGGATGCCGTCGCGATAACGATAGGCCAGGTTAACGAGCTTGCGGGGACCGGCGCGGTATTGCAGGTGCTGGTCACTGCGCGCCGTGCTGGAGCTGTGCGGATTCCATTGCAACTCGGATCTGGCGGTCCAGTTGCGTGCCAGGTTCAGGGTTATTTCGCCGACGATATTCGAGCTGTCGTCAGTCTTTACAGGTTCGCCGGGCAGCGTGACATTACGATTGCTGAAATAGAACAGCGAGCCAAGGCTGGCGCTGAATCGCTGCACACCATTGAGCGGATCCAGAAAGCGGCTTGTCAGTGCCACGGCCAGCTGGTTGGCATCGCCCATGCGGTCCGGACCGCTGAAGCGATTTTCGCGGAACAGTGTCCAGAAGTTGAAGTCATAATCGCCGGTATCAAACACCGGGATGTCATCCTGGTTCTTGTCGGGTACGTACAGGTAGAACAGGCGTGGTTCCAGCGTCTGCACAAAATCGGTACTGCCCCAGTGACTGCTGCGCTCAAAAAAAGTCCCTGTGTCCAGGCTGACCACGGGGGTGGTGCGTGAGGGGTTTTTGTCTTCACCGCTCGAGGTATTATCGAGATCGTAGGTGGTATAACGCAAGCTGACGGCCGGATCAAAATACCATGCTGCCCGGTGCACCGGCAGGCTGACGCGTGGTTGCAGGTCGACGCGCGAACCCTTGACGATGTTGCCATCGCTATGGGTGAAATAATTGGCCTCCGCATGCGTGCTGAATTTCAATCCCAGCAGGCGGCTTTCCGGTGCGGCGTCAAACACCACCTGTGGCAGTTGCTTGTAGGGTTTGTCTGCGCGTGTCAGTGCCGGGTCAACCGTCTGGAAGTCCTGCACTTTTATGCCCAGCCCCCAAAAACTGCCGTGATATCTGGCCTCGGCGGTACGTTCGAGGTTCGACTGGCTGGCCTTTACCAGGCTGCTGCCGAGGTCTTCGAAATACCGGTCATCCGAGACGTTGCTGGCTACCACGCTGGTCTGTACGCGTGGCCAGGGATTGCCGTAGTGTTTGATGGCAACCAGGCTGCGGTCGTCATTATTAAAGCGATTGTCGGAGGGCAGGTACTCGGCACTGAGTGTGCCTTCATTATGTCTGTTCAGATAGCGCATTTCACCACCCAGCATCAGGCCGCGATCGCTCATGTAACGCGGTGTAATGATGGCATCCTTGTCCGGTGCAATATTCCAGTAATACGGTACGCTGATATCGGCACCGGTTTCTTCGGTATGACCAACCTTCGGTATCAGCAGTCCGGAACGGCGGCGGTCATCAATCGGAAAGGTAATATAGGGTGTATACAGAAAGGGTACACCCTTGAAGGTCAGTTTGGCATTGCGGGCGGTGCCGGTACCCTCGGCGCGATCAAGATCAACTTCTTTTGCGGATAGTTCCCAGTCGTGGTTGTCGGGCGGGCAGGTAGTGTATAAAGCCTGTTGCAGGTACTGGTTGTCGCGGCCCTTCAAGTCGAGCACCCTGGCTGTGCCACGACCATGCGCCTCGGTCAGGGTATAGGTAATGTCATTCAGCTTGCCTTGTTCCACATCCGGATAGAGCGTTGCATCTTCGCCATCGATGATCAGTCCCGGGGCGGTGAAGCGGATGTCACCCTCGGCGGTCAGTTCATTGTCGTCCTGCCGGTAGGTGATGGTGCTGGCTTCCAGCTTCTGTTGCCCGTAAAGCACCACGGCGTTACCGTCCAGCGCGTAGACATTGCCATCACTGGCCTGTGCACTGTCTGCCTGCAGGTCGATTTCATCGGGGTTTGCAGTTGGCGGGTTTGCGGGGGATTGCGGGAATGGCGGGCACAGGGCCCAGCGATCGATCTCCGTATCCGGTTGGCTGGAGTGCCCTATCTTTTTAGCCTGGGGTATCAGGTATGATTGCTGACCGGTTGACGCCGGGGCCGTGCCCGGCAGCTGGCCAGCTGACGAAGCATCAGTTGCCGGCAGGGTGGACATGCTGTCCGGTGCTGGTGTGGCAGTTGTAGCTGTTGTTGCCGGTTCCTGCGGTGACCTGTCCTGCGTGTCAGTGTTGTCCGTTGTGTTCGGGCTTGCCGGAACAAGCGGTGCGAGCGGGGCGATTAAACCGGTTTCCGCTGGTACGGGTGCAGTACTTTCCTCAGCATCGTTGTCGAATTCAGCGGGCGTGGCTATGTTGTTGTCAGTCGCGACAGTTTCCGGCGCGGGCGATGCGATGCATTGCCACAGACCGTTTGCCTGCTCACTGCATTGCCAGCCTGCCTGCGCTGCGGAGCCGAGGGCCGTCAGCAGGGCAATGATGCTCCACTCAACAGGCGAGCGACGTCGACGGTAGCTAAATGCTGGCAAACGCATGGTATGCGTAACAATTCTCGTGGCTAATGGTCATGAACACTGTTTGACCCGGTTTAGGTGTGGCGAACAGCTGGCGGGCGCGAGGTAAAATCGCATAGAATGGCTTTAACTTCAAATATTTTATAATCAGTGTGTTATCTATCAAGTCACCTATCCAGATTACTGTCCTGCTGGCCCTTGGCGGCCTCGTGGCGCTGTTGCTGCTGACCGCCCCGGACAAGGATCCCGAGCTGCGGCAGGTCATGGTGCCCGGTGTCAGGGTTGCAGCTGTCGGTTTGCATGACCTGGTGCCCACCGAGGTTGTCAGTGGCCGGCTGGATCCCGCCCGGCGGGCTGAGATACATTTTGAATTATCCGGCCAGGTGCAGTCGCGCCTGGTTGAGCCCGGGCAGGCGGTACAGCAGGATGAGCTGTTGCTGTCACTGGCATCCGGCGATTATGAGGATGCACTTGCCGAGGCCGAGGCCCGGCTGGCGCAGGAGTCCCGTGATATTGAGCGTGACCGTGAGTTGTTAACACTGTCGAAGCGCAATTACAGTTTGCAGAAGAATGACCTCGATCGACTCATCAAGCTGGGTGCTGAGTCGCTGGTGTCACAGTCACTGCTGGACGAGGCCCGTATCAAGTTGTTGCAACTGCAGGCCGAAGTTGCACGGCTCAATTCGAGCGTAGCCTCTGCCGGGTCGCGCCTCGCACTGAAACAGGCAGAACGTAACCGCGCGGCCCGCAACCTGGCGCGTACACAATTACTGGCGCCGTTTGCGGGCCAGGTGAATTCCGTGCAAGCACAGGTCGGTGATTATGTGACGCCTGGCGAAGTGATTGCCGGATTGATTGATACCTCATCACTGGATCTTTATGCCGAAGTACGTGGTAACGTGGCGCAATCCCTGCAGCAGGGAGATGACGTTGAGGTGGAGGTGGACGGGTTGATGCTGCCCGGCCAGGTTATCGCCTTGCAGGTCGATCCGGACCCGGTCACCTTCACGCACGCCTTGCGTGTGCGCGTGGCAGGTACTTCAGTGCGGCCGGGGCAGGTTGCGCAGGCGCGTCTGCCGTTACCTGAATTGAACAGGGTAACCGCTGTGCCAGTGACGGCTATTTTGTATGACGAGGGCCAGACGTTTGTTTTTCGGCTGGATGATGACGTGCTGGTAATGACGGCAGTGATACTGGGTGACCGTGTTGGCGATTTGCAGGTGGTTCACCGGGGTATTGATGCCAGTGACCGCATTGTCACGCACAACGTCTCGGCGCTCAGCGACGGTCAGCAGGTGCGTGTGATCGCCGCCGAACCCGCTGCCAGGTAACACCACTCATTCTGTTCCCGGACATTCCATGCCGCTGATACGGTTCTCCATTAATAACCCGCTCATTACCAACCTCATGCTGGTGATCGTGGTGATACTGGGTGTGTTGTCGTGGAATTCCATGCCGCAGGAAATGTTTCCGACGGTTGAAATGGACGTCGTCAGTGTCAGTGTCGAATTCGAGGGTGCCTCGCCCGAGGAAGTGGAACGCCAGGTTGCTATTCCCCTGGAAGAGGAGTTTGACGGCATGGCTGAAAACGATGTCATGAGTTCGACCAGCAGCGAGGGGATGGCCTCTCTCATGATCAAGCTGAAGCCGGGTACCGATGTTGACCAGTACATGCGTGATGCGCAGACGGCGCTTGACCAGATAACCGATTTGCCGGATGAGGCAGAAGAGCCGGAACTGGTGAGAGTAAAGGCGCGTTTTCCGGTCATCAGTCTGAGTCTCTATGGTGATGTGGCACGCGGTTATCTGTATGACGAGGCTGACCGCATCAAGCAGCGCATTGCCCAGCTTCCCGGGGTTGCCAGTGTCGGTATCGCCGGTAACCGCGAGTGGGAGTTGTGGGTCGAGGTAGATCCGTTTGTGCTGGCGGCGCACCAGGTATCACTGGGGCAGGTGTTGTCTGCCATACGCGAGAATTTACGTGACTTGCCGGGTGGTTCCCTGAAGGCCAGTGAGGGTGACATCCTGTTGCGCGGCATGGGTGTGGCACCGGAGCCAGAAGAGATTGCGAAAATCAGTGTACGCAGCAATGCGCGCGGTGGTCAGCTGCAGCTGGGAGAGATTGCCGCAATTGAACTGCGGCTTGAAGAAGCGCAAACCATGGGACGGTTTAACGGCCAGCCTGCGGTGAATATGACGGTCACCAAAACCACCGAGGCGTCCACCGTTGATGTCGCGGAGATTATGCGCGAGTTTGCGGAAGAGTTACGCAATGAATTGCCGTCGTCTATCAAGGTGGGCATGTTTAACGACCTGTCGGTGTATGTGAAAACACGCCTCAATACGGTCAAGTCCTCCGGGCTGGTAGGCTTGTTCCTGGTGTTGCTGTCGCTGTACCTGTTCCTGAATTTCCGGGTTGCACTGATTACCGCAATGGGTATCCCGGTGTCTTTCCTGTTTGCCGTAATTGCCATTTATTATCTCGGTTACACCATTAACATGATTTCGCTGTTTGCCTTCCTGATTGCACTTGGCCTGATTGTTGACGATGCCATTATTGTCACAGAGAACATGTACCGTCACATGGAAATGGGCAAGCCTGCTCACGAGGCGGCGCGTATTGGTGCGCGCGAAGTGCTGTGGCCGGTGGTTGCCAGTACCGCTACCACGGTGGCAGCATTTTTACCGATGTTTGCTATCAAGGGTGTTATGGGCGCTTTTATAGCCGTAATCCCGGTGGTTGTCAGTGCTTCCCTGCTGGGTTCACTGTGGGAGGCGTTTGGTGTGTTGCCGTCGCATGCCGCCGAATTGTTACGTACCTCGGACAGGGCTAGACGCACGCATGAACGGCGTGTTGACTGGAGTGCCTTGCTGGAACGTTACATAGGCTGGCTGCGCAATGCGCTGGCGCACCGTTATTTTGTAGCGCTGTTGAGTATAGGCATACTGGTTTTTACGCTGGTGTTCGCGGCTACACGCATTCCGTTCCAGTTGTTTGATGAAGTCGATATCGGCCAGTTTTTTATCAATGCCGAGGCGCCACAAACCTACAGTCTTGAAGATACCGCCATACTGGCAGAAAAAATGGAGAACATCATTCTCGATTCGCTGGCTGACGAGGATCTTAAAACGCTGTTGACCAACGTCGGTGTCACTTTCATTGACTTCAATCGCTTCCAGCTGGGCAGTCACTACATTCAGCTGGTGGTGGATCTTGAGAAGGCGCGGCCGGAAGGTTTCATTGAACGCTATATTACGCCGCTGGTCAGTCTCAAGTTTACCCGGGAAGGTACACGCAGCCGGCCCACTGAGGATATTATCAATGAATTGCGCGACCGGCTGCAGGCGGTTGCCGGTGTGCGTCGTATTGCCATACAACGTCCGCAGGGCGGGCCGGCCGGCGCAGACCTGGAAGTCGGCGTGACCGGTCCGGATGTGGATATTTTAAGGCAACAGGCAGATCGCCTGGCCGACTACCTGCAACGCCTGCCCGGGGTGCATGATGTGCGTCATAACCTGGAGGTTGGCAAGCTGGAATACCAGTACTCGCTGAATTCACGCGGCAAGGAACTCGGCATTAGCCAGAACCAGCTTGCCGATGCGGTACGTACCGGTTTTCTCGGTGTCGAGGCGGTATATGTGACGCTGGATGACAAGCGTGTGCCGGTGCGTGTGATCTACCCGGAAACCATTCGCGAGAGCAGTGCCCTGGAGCGCTTGCCGGTGGTGCTGAATGACGGCCGGCTGGTATATCTGGGTGACGTGGCAGATATAACAGCCGGCCGTAGCATGAATACCATCAATCGGCGTGACACCCGTCGTCTTGGACTGGTGACTGCCGATGTAGATGGAGAGGTTATTACGCCACTGGAAGTTACCAGGCTGGTGCAGGCCGAGTTTGGTGACATGGAAAAAACCTTGCCGGGTTACGAGCTGCTGTTTCTGGGCGAGAAAAAAGATGCCTCGGAGTCCTTTGACGGTATGCGCGATGCGCTGCTGATTTCGGCGGCACTGATATTCTTTATTCTGGCAGCACTGTTCCGTTCCCTGCTGGATCCGCTGGTGGTTATGTTTGCGATTCCTTTTGGCCTGATCGGTGTGGTGTTTGGGCACGTTCTGTTCGGTTATAACCTGCAATTTCTGTCGGCGATCGGTTTTCTTGCCTTGACCGGGATCGTGGTGAATGACTCCCTGATCCTGGTCAGTTTTGCCAAGCGTATGCGCGCCGAGGGCATGGATCGTATCGAGGCCATGATCGAGGCCGGCCGGGTGCGAGTGCGACCCATCCTGCTTACCAGTATCACTACATTTCTGGGTATTTCCCCGTTGATCTTCTTTGCCACCGGGCAAACAGCATTTCTGTCTCCGATGGCGGTCAGTCTTGGCTTCGGCCTGTTGTTTGCGACCGGGGTTATCCTGATATCGATACCGTGTTTTTACATGATTGCAGATGATTTTCGTGAGGCAGCCTGCGCCAGCTGGCGTCGCCATTTCCCAGTGGTGGATGACGACTGAGGTCTGCCATTGGCGAGATTTTTCCGCAATTCCTGCAGGGAAACGCCTATAATGCCGGCCTTTAAACGCTAACCAGCAGACAGGAACCCGCACCGTGCCAGAACGTTTGCAACAACTGAAACGCTGGCTGGAATCAGAACTGGATTTCAGCGAGTACACCCTCAACCCGGCATCAGCCGATGCCAGTTTTCGCCGTTACTTCCGCGTGCTGCATCAGGGTGAAAGTTTTATCGTCATGGATGCGCCGCCGGAAAAAGAGAACTCGCGCCCGTTTGTCGATATCTCCCGGCTGCTGTCCGGTGTCGGTCTGAATGTGCCGGTTGTTATAGACGATGATCTGGAGCAGGGGTTTTTGCTGTTGTCGGATCTCGGCAACAGGCTTTACCTGGATGAACTCAAGGGTGACGCTGTCGAGCGTCTCTACGGTGATGCGCTGAGCGCCCTGGCAACCCTGCAAGGCTGTACCCCGGGGAATGCTGATCTGCCGGCCTATGACCGTACGCTGTTGATGAAAGAAATGGAGTTGTTTCGCGAATGGCTGCTTGGTGGGTATCTTGGTATCACGCTGGATAACGCACAGACCATGCTCATTGATGCGACCTTTTCATTACTTGCCGACAATGCGCTTGAGCAACCGCAGGTGTGTGTGCATCGCGACTATCATTCACGCAACCTGATGGTCACTGCGCGTAATAATCCGGGCATCCTGGATTTCCAGGATGCAGTTGTCGGGCCGGTCACCTATGACCTGGTGTCATTGCTGCGTGACTGTTATATAGAATGGCCACGTGCGCAGGTGGAAGACTGGGCGCTGGGCTACCAGCAGCTGGCGCTGCAGTCCGGTATTTTGCGCAAGCAACATGAGGATGCGGGTCGATTTTTGCGCTGGTTTGACCTGATGGGCATGCAACGCCATTTGAAGGCAGCCGGGATTTTTACACGCCTTGATCGCCGCGATGGCAAGCCCGGTTACCTGGCTGATATCCCGAGGACGCTGGGTTATATCGTGGACGTTGCCAGTCGCCATGACGAGCTGGCGGCGTTTGGAAGGTTTGTTGAGAAGCAAGTTATGGGTCCGCTGCTTGCACGCACAATGTAGTGCAGAACAGCAAGAATTCCAGGTTGAAGAAAATGGAGTTGCTGCTGTCCCCGGGAGCAGGGTTTGACGAGACAAGGGTGCTTGCATATGGATAAACTCTGGCTGCTGGTGTTTAGCGTCGTGCTGATCTGGTCGGCAATTAATCCGGCTGATTACTTCACCTGGTTGCTGGAAGTGTTGCCGGCAATTATCGGCTTGCTGGTGCTGCTGGCGACACGCAAGTCTTTTCCGCTGACACCGCTGGTCTATGTGCTGATACTGGTTCACTGCATTATTCTTATGGTAGGCGGGCACTACACCTACGCGGAAGTGCCGTTGTTTGACTGGATCAGGGACAGTTTCGGACTGGCGCGCAACAATTACGACAAGGTTGGTCATTTTGCACAGGGATTTATTCCTGCGATGGTGGCGCGTGAGATACTGGTTCGCAAACAGGTGGTGCTGGTGAGGTCCTGGCTGGCTTTCCTGGTGGTGTGTTTTTGCCTCGCATTCAGTGCGTTTTACGAGTTGATCGAATGGGCTGTTGCAGTTGCGTCGGGTGGCTCGGCCGAGGCGTTTCTCGGTACGCAGGGGTATATATGGGATACGCAGTCGGACATGGGGTTTGCGCTGATCGGCGCGGTGAGTGCGTTGCTGTTACTGGGTCGGCTGCATGACCGCCAGCTGCGCAAGGCCGGTTTTATCCGCTGACAGGGTTTATACAATGCAATATTATCTGGAGAGGTGCTGAATGGGTAAACTGAATTTCCCGTGGCTGGCAATGGGTATGGGCTTGCTGGTGGCTGTCGGGCTGGTTGCTGCGGGTGTGTTGTCGCCGGATGGCAAATATGACCTGCCATTGCTGACCATGTTGATCGTCAATGAGTTTGGTTTTTTCGTGACGGCAATTGGCGCGGGTGTTGGCATCAACAGTCTGCTCAAGCAAGGTATGCAGCCGACCTTGCTGATGGTAACGCTGGTCTGCGGTCTGATGGCAGCCGGTTTTTTGTTTCTGGCAATCAGGTTGTGGCCGGGTATGCCCGCCTAGGCTAAAGGGATTGCTTGTTGGCTGACCTGCCCATCCTGTATTCCTTTCGCCGCTGTCCCTATGCCATGCGCGCACGTATGGCCATTTGTTACAGTGGCATTGCCGTGGAGCTGCGTGAAGTTGTATTGCGCGACATGCCGGCATCACTGCTGGACTGTTCGCCCAAGGGTACTGTGCCGGTGCTGCTGCTGCCGGGCGGCGCAGTGCTGGAAGAAAGCCGGGACATTATTGACTGGGCGCTGGCTATAAATGACCCGGATGGCTGGTTGCCGGGCCCCGGTGATGCCAGTGCAGATCAGATCCGGCAACTGGTAGATGACTGCGATGCCGATTTCAAGCAACAGCTGGATTATTACAAGTATGCGCAACGCTATCCGCAGCGTTCGGCGGATTATTACCGCTCACAGGGTGAAATATTCCTTGCCCGGCTGGAACAGTGTCTGGAAAAGTCTGACTGGTTGTGCGGCGATCATATGACGGTGGCGGATATATCAATCTTCCCGTTCGTGCGCCAGTTTGCCGGTGTCGACAAGGCCTGGTTTGACGAGACGCCATATCTGCAGCTGCAGGCATGGCTGGACAGCTTGCTTTGTTCGCCGCTGTTTTCCCGTGTCATGGATAAGTATTCACCGTGGCGGGAGGGTGATACGGCGGTGGTGTTTCCGCATCCCGGCCAGGCGGATTGAGATTGGATAAATTCATAAAAGCTAGTCAGGAGATTATATGTTGAG
>Ga0316194_10002681_pt1 | contig 12404 bp, 11 predicted proteins | sample CroRivsedime1_MG_FD_204936 | JGI IMG/M metagenome (GOLD analysis project Ga0316194, IMG submission 204936) | Coastal sediment microbial communities from Maine, United States - Cross River sediment 1 | ecosystem: Environmental > Aquatic > Marine > Coastal > Sediment | place: USA: Maine...
TCTGGCAGGCAGTGTTAATGGAACACGCGAAGGCTGGATACCTCGATATGCCAGCCAGGGGAGGCGCACTCGACCTGTCGGATCTGTCCGTAAGCCGTGCCGTCGAATTTATGATGCTTGCGACGTTTCCAGACCAACTGCCGGATTGACCATCGCCCAGCATGGCCCTCTACACATCGACAACTTCTAAAAGCGTGTGTCCTCAACTTCTTCAAAAAGCGTGTGTCCTCAACTTCTCCCTTCTCAGTGGCGTGTGTCCTCAATCCCTTAGTGGCGTGTGTCCTCAACCCCTTCCAAGCCGGCGCCCACGGCTACCTGAAGGAAGCCGTTGATTAGTGCGCTGTGCGTCCGTTCAAAACCACAATTTCTACAGGTTTTTGTCCTCAATTTCTTCTGCACAGCTTAGAAAACCTCGGTTCGACCCCGGTTTTTCCGACCCCGGTTTTTCATGTTCAACGAGGTGAAGTTCTCAAATCCAGAGTAAACGGATGATCAGGGTGCGGAGTTTCCAGCGCAATTTCCATCTCTCCCTGGGTTCCACCATGATCTGAAAATCTGGCGATGCGTCGAGCTTCAGCTTCCCGCGCATTCAACGGGAAGGTGTCGTAGCTGCGTCCGCCTGGATGCACGACATGATAGGTGCAGCCCCCTACCGAGCGACGATTGGCACTGTCGACGATGTCGAAGACTAAAGGCGCATGCACATCAATCGTCGGATGCAGACTGGAGGGTGGCGCCCAGGCTTTGTAGCGAACGCCAGCGACATAGCTGCCGCGAACCCCTGTAGAGCGCAGCGGCACTTTCCGCCCATTGCAGGTCACCACATAACGATCGCCGGCCCAACCGGATACGCTGACCTGAATTCTCTCAACAGACGAATCCACGTAGCGTGAGGTGGTCTGAGCGCCGGATTCTTCGCCCAGCACATGCCAGGGTTCGAGCGTGGTATGCAGGTCCAACTGCATGTCCTGGGCATTGATAGAACCGATTCGAGGGAATCGAAACTCCCGGAACGCAGCAAACCATTCTTCTTCGAACGCATAACCTGCATCGCGCAGTTCGCGCAACACGTCCTGGAAGTCCGCCCACACATAATGCCGCAACATGAACCGATCATGCAGTTCAGTGCCCCAGCGGATCAGCGGCTGGGTGTAGGGTTCATCCCAGAATCGCGCCACCAGAGCGCGCAGCAACAACATCTGCACCAGACTCATACGCGGATGCGGCGGCATTTCAAAACCACGGAACTCCAGCAGCCCTTTGCGCCCCACTGGTCCGGCGGGCGAATAGAGCTTGTCGATACAGAACTCCGCACGATGGGTATTGCCGGTCAGATCAACGAGGAAATTCCGCAACAGGCGATCCACCAGCCAGGGCTGATCTGTTTCGCCTTCCGGCAGCAGGCCCAGCGCAATTTCCAGTTCGTAGAGATTATCGTCGCGCGCCTCATCTACCCGCGGCGCCTGACTGGTAGGACCGATGAACAGCCCGGAAAACAGATAAGACAGACTCGGGTGCCGCTGCCAGTAGGTGAGCAGACTGCGCAACAGATGCGGGCGTCGCAGAAATGGACTGTCCACAGCATTCGCCGCACCTAAAGTGGCATGATTGCCACCACCCGTACCGAAATGGCGTCCATCCACCATGAACTTTTCAGTACCCAGCCGCGCTTCACGCGCAACCTGATAAACAGTCTCGGTAATGTTACACAGTTCGGGCCAGTCGGATGCCGGGTGAATGTTGACTTCGATAACGCCGGGATCCGGCGTCACCTGGATAATGTTGAGACGAGGATCCCGCGGCGGCTCATAACCTTCAAGTGTGACCTGCAGACCCAGCCCATCCGCCACCTCAGCCACCTTATGGACGAGTTCCAGATAGACTTCCGCGTGCTCATGAGGCGGCAGGAACACATACAGGTTGCCGTTTCGAACTTGAGCACACAGCGCAGTGTGCACAATCTCTTCATCTGCCTGCGCCTCAGCACCAGGATCGTTCGCTTTGCCGGTACTGCCGTGACCGGGTGTGGGACTGGGCCTGGTCAGCTGTCCACCTTCCGGCAGTTCACCCGTCTCCTCAAAGGTATCGCGGGCGGTTTCTATCTCCAGCGGATCCGGTTCCTGCCAGGGCAGCGAATCCAGCGGCAGCCGGAACCCCATCGGCGAATCGCCGGGCAACAGAGCCATCTGGGGTGTTCGAAAAGACCAGAGGCTGCTACTCCAATAACCACTCCTCTCAGAATCCGGGCGCCATTTCAATGGCAGCGCAAAACCAGCAGGTTCATCCAGACCGCGGCTGAATACCGCGCGCAGGCGTGCCCGCGCCAACGGATCCGCGAGTTTGCTGTCCGTTGGGTCAACGTTCTCGGGCAGCTGGCCTTCCTGCAGAAGATAATGGACAGGATCTTCATAGCCAGGAACAACGTAGTTTTCGGCAAGACCCAGCGCGGCACCAAGCGCATCGATGAACCGTCGGGCATCCTCGGTATCCGCACCCCGGGGTTTTCGATCGTCACCAAGTGCGTCGGGGGCGGAAACAATGGCCTTGCCATCAGTACGCCAGAACACTGACAGTGCCCAGCGCGGCAGCGGCTCACCCGGGTACCACTTGCCCTGCCCACAGTGCACAACGCCATCGGGTGCAAACTGTGCCTGCAAACCCACCAGCATTTCTCCGGCAAGCTCACGTTTGGTGTCGCTGAGCGCAGTGTAGTTCCACTCTTCGCCTTCCATGTCGTCAATCGACACAAAAGTTGGCTCGCCGCCCATGGTCAGCCGTACGTCTGCTTGTTTAAGCTCCGCTTCTACCTGGTTGCCGAGCGCCATGACGGACGACCATTGCGCATCCTGATACGGTTTTGTGACCCTTGGATCTTCGTGAATCCGCACCACCGAATTCTCGAAATGAAATTCGACCTGCGCACTTTCAACCGCACCGGTGACCGCCGCGGCGCTCGACGGATCCGGCGTACACGCAAGTGGAATATGCCCTTCGCCAGCCAGCAGCCCTGACGTAGCGTCGAACCCGACCCAGCCTGCGCCCGGCAGATAGACCTCGGCCCAGGCGTGCAGGTCTGTAAAATCTTCTTCAGGGCCGGAAGGACCGTCCAGTGACTTTTCGTCCGCAGCCAGCTGCACCAGATAGCCACTGACAAAGCGTGCCGCGAGACCCAGATGCCGACAAATCTGAACCAGCACCCAGGCGCTGTCCCGGCAGGAACCGGAACCCAGCCCCAGCGTGTCCTCACAGGTCTGCACGCCGGGCTCCATACGCACAACATAGGAGATATCACTCTGCAGGCGCTGATTGAGCTCCACTAAAAAATTCACCAGGGGTTTCTTTTCGTTTCGGGGTACCGCCTCAAGCCAGCGCATCAGATGGGGCCCGCTTTCACGCACCTCGAGATAAGGCGTCAGATCACGTGTGAGCTGCGGACCATATTCAAACGGATATTGCTCGGCGTGTTCTTCCAGAAAGAAATCGAACGGGTTGATCACAATCATGTCAGCAATGAGCTCGACTTCGATCGAGAACACGCGGGTTTTCTCCGGGAACACGTACCGTGCCAGATGGTTGCCAAAAGGATCCTGCTGCCAGTTTACGAAGTGATCCTCGGGTTGAATCTGCAGCGAATATGATTCAATTGGTGTACGCGAATGTGGCGCTGGTCGCAGGCGAATGACATGCGGATGCAGCCGTACCGGTCGATCGTAGCGATATTCAGTTTTATGCCTTACCGCGACTCTGATCGTCATCCTCAGGTTCCCTCGTTGGAGTAAAGCCGACTATCTCAGCGCATGTCAGGGGTGACAAACACCAGGTATTGGCTAAATTACAGGGTGTAGTATATCGTCGTTGCAGCTGGAGGAGGCCCTAAACAACTTATGACTTACTGCATCGCAATGACAGTCGATGAAGGGCTCGTCTTCGTATCAGATTCCCGAACCAACGCCGGTGTCGATCAACTCGGCACTTACAGCAAAATGCACCAGTTGCTGTGTAATGGCGAGCGCACCTTTATTCTGCTGTCGTCCGGCAATCTGGGCACAACTCAGGGCGTCTTATCCAACCTGGATCGTGACATCAAAAGCGGCATGCTGCCGAATCTGGCAACCGTGCCGACTTTAGAAGAAGCCGCCGAGTGCATCGGCATCGCCAGCACCACAGAACAGCAGAAACATCATCAGGCCCGCAAAGACCTGGACGGCTTCAAGCCGGGTGCTTCGTTCATTCTCGGTGGCCAGATTCGCGGCTCTGCGCCTGGAATCTTTCTGATCTATCCAGAAGGCAATTTTGTTCGCGCAACCCAGACGGCCCCATACCATCAGATCGGCGAGGCCAAGTATGGCAAACCCATACTGGAGCGATCCCTTGGTGAACCCGTATCGCTGGATACGGCTGCTCGTATCGGTCTGATTTCGATGGATTCCACCCTGCACAGCAACGCAACCGTCGGGCCGCCGATTGAACTGCTCATGTACCACACAGATTCACTGGGCGCAGGCGTGCATCACACCTTCAATCAGGACGATCCGTACTGGTCTGAAATGCGCCGTACCTGGACAGACAATATGCGCGCGGCGTTTGCTCGACTGCCGTCGCTGCCCGAGGCAGATCAACCCAGCGCGACTGTCACCAACATCGATCCCAACAGGTAAACTCACCGCCCGTTAACTCGCCTTGCTGCCTTACTGTACGCCACCCGACTGAACATCTGCCTGCTCGGCAGTTGCACGCTGGGCTTCTGACTCCGGCGACCCAGGGATAGATGTGTTTGGTTTCGCCCAGCCACTCCGGGCGCTGCAGCGGCGTCAGCGTCGCAGTGTTGCAAGTGCCGGAGAGATCCGGCCGCCGGTACGCCGACCACTTGACCACCGAATCCCAGGCCTCAGGCCTGGAAGCAAGACTGCCAGAGAGCGTGTAATTTCGCGGCACCAAGACCATTCAAGCGCTCGATGTTACGCAGCGGGATCTGATCAACGTCCGGATATCCGGCCACCGCCCGCTCAATGCTCGATTCCCTGAGAATGTGCAGCAGCGGATAAGGCGACCGGCTCGAATAGTTCTCAGCATCATCAGGCTCGGTACCCGCAAACTGATAGTGCGGATGGAAGCTGGCCACCTGAAACACACCTTCGAGATCCATCTGCCGCAGCAGTTCATCCACCAGGTCCAGAAACTGGTTGTAGTCGTAGAAATCACCCAGCACCAGCGGATGAATCAGCAGGCTGGTCTCCCAGTTATCATTACCACCGAGAAACATCAGCTCTGCCTCAAGATCACCCAGCAGTTGCTCCGTTGTCTCAGCAGCCGTCGGCAGCAGGCGCACCTGACGATCAAGCACCACCTTCGCGGCAAAGGGACAAAGGTTGAAATCCACCACAATCCGTTCCAGCCAGCGTGCCACGCAGGCCACCAGCTCTGCTGCATCTGCTGCATCTGCGCCTGGTGGTGTTTCTGACACTGCGGATCCGGTTAAGAGTCTTCCATCGGGCAATAACTCTGAAGCCCGACAATTACGCCGCCGCCAGTCTGCCAGTTCTGAAAGAAGCGAACAAACAACAGCGGCGTGGTTTCCGCAACTCTGGTTAGACTCCCTCAGGCATGGTTGAATCGAATCCTGGCCAGCTTGAAAATAAACGACACGGAGAGAACACCATGCAATTTGTTGATTTATCTGTCGCCATCGACAACAACGAACACAGTGATCACCCCGGCGGCAGCCCCAAGGTCACTTATCGTAACCATCAGCAGACGGCTGCCGGGCTCGCGCACTTTTTCGAAGGTCTTACCGAGAGTGATCTTCCGGACGGCGAAGGCTGGGCGGTGGAAACCATCAGCCTGTCTACCCACAACGGGACCCACATGGACGCGCCCTGGCACTTCCACTCAACCACAGATCACGGCCAGCGCCCGGCACCGACCATCGACGAAACGCCGCTGGAATACTGCTTCAAACCCGGGGTCAAACTGGACTTCCGTCACTTCGAGGACGGTTACCTGGTCAGCGCGGCAGACATAGAGGCAGAACTGGAAAGAATTGGTCACACACTGCAGCCACTCGACATTGTGCTGGTCAATACCAGCGCCGGCGCACATTTCGGCCAACCGGGCTACGTCGACAAAGGCTGTGGCATGGGGCGGCAAGCAACGCTCTACCTTACCGAGCGAGGGGTACGCGTGGTGGGCACCGATGGCTGGTCGTGGGATGCACCCTTCAAACACACTGCAGTCAAGTGGCGGGAGTCCCATGACCCGGCGATCATCTGGGAAGGTCACAAAGCCGGCCGGGAGATACCCTACTGGCAGATGGAAAAACTCCATAATCTCGAAGCCCTCCCCGGCAGCGGATTCACCGTCGCCTGTTTTCCAGTAAAAATTGCCAGGGCCTCCGCAGGCTGGACGCGGGCAGTGGCAATCTTCGACGACGCCGTGAATTTGGCAGAAGAGGAATGAGCGAATTACCCAGCTGCCCAAAGTGCCAGTCGGCGTTCACCTACGCTGATGGTCTTCAGCTGGTCTGTCCGGAATGTGCCCACGAATGGTCAGCGGATGAATCTCTCGAGGCGGATGAGCCGGCCATTAAGGATACCAACGGTACCACGCTGACAGACGGCGACAGCGTCACCTTAATCAAAGACCTGAAAGTCAAAGGCACTTCCAAAGTTCTCAAAGTCGGCACCCGGGTCAAAAACATCCGCCTCGGCGACGGCGATCACGACATTGACTGCAAAGTCGATGGCATCGGGGCAATGAAACTCAAGTCACAGTTCGTCAAAAAAGCCTGAGTCCTATCCCTCCAGTGTTCAGCAGAACATCGGCGGAAATTCCGATGGATCAGGTCGTCTAATTCGAATTGTTCACAACGCCTGCGTCGCTATCATGACGCCGCTTTCACGGCACTCCAGCAGTATTAGAAGGAATACACATGTCTGTTTCTGACCAGAATTCTACTCCCGCAGCCCAGGTGGCCACTGACCAGTCTTTCGGCCAGAAACTCGCTAAGTTGATTGACGATCCTGTTGGATCAGTCGTGGTTGGTACGGCATTTCCAATGGCCGCGGTAATGTTTCTCGTTGGCGGAATTTACGGCATCGGGCTGATTCACTGACCCGGTTCCCCGCTCGCGGCGCGACCAGCTCTCCTCCTCGTTCCGATCTCCGACCCTTTTCTCCACTGGTCGCGCCGCGTTCTAGTTAATTCAGCTGTCGAAAGTCGCAAAGTCCGCCACGGCGGCCCGCTCGGAGCGCAGCTGATTCACCGGCGCGTCCTGATCGGTATAGCCAATCGCCATCCCGCAGAACAGCATCCACTGTTCCGGCGGCTGCAGAAAGTCTGATACCACTCCGGGGCGTGCAGCCCAGGCTTCCTGAGCACAGGTTCCGAGACCAGCTTCCGTCGCCAGGAGCATGAATGTCTGCAGGAACATACCCAGATCAGACCACTGCGGCAGCCCCATCTGCTTGTCTACATAGCAGAACAACCCGGCGGGGGCTCCGAAAAACTGATAGTTCTCGAACAGTCTGGCGATCCGGGCAGCTTTATCCTCCCTGGGAATGCCCAGCAGCGCGTACATGTCTTCGCCGACCTTGTACCTGGAACTGCGATAAGGTTCGCTCAGCCCGGGCGGGTAGATCTCATAAGCAGGTATCTCCGCGCGCGTTGACTCGGAAACTGTCTGTTTGAAACTTTCCATTCGCTCACCGTTCAGGACATACACGCGCCAGGGCTGGACATTCCCGCCTGAAGGCGCTCGAGCAGACTTCGCCAGCAGTTCCCGTAACAGATCATCAGAAACCGGTTGGTCTAAAAAAGCGCGCACAGAAATCCGTGCCGCCACCGCCTCACTGACGTTCATGGTCATGTTCGTTAATCAGCCTGTTTGAAGATAAGAAAGTCACTATATCGTTCGGTTAACGCGATCGGAACCGGTGTCCTGAAGGTCTCAGGGCGACTACCAGGTGTGGTGTCCGCCACCAGACCAAAATCTGGCACATCACACATCCAGCTGCGTTATGCTCGTTGATCGATTTTTTATCGCCAATCGGGAGGGCACCAGAAAATGAAAACCATCGCCATCGCAATACTCTGTTGTCTGCTTCCATTGAGCTCCAGCGCTGCAGAGCTGGGCGGATTACTCGATCAGGCAAAAACCGCAACCTCAGGATCTGTCAGCTCAATGCTGGGTCAACAGTTCGGCGTCACCGAGAGCCAGGCTGAAGGTGGAATCGGTTCGATCCTGGCCCTCGCCCAGGAGCGACTGAAAGCCGGAGACTTCGACACCGTCATCAATTCAATACCAGGCGGAAGCGGCTACATGGACACAGCGAAACAACTCGGCGTGCTGGACATGCCGCTCGAGAATCTGAACGGACTGACTGGCGCACTGGGTAAGCTGGGGATGCCTGCGGGGACAATTTCTGACTTTCTGCCCGCCGCGGTCAACGCGCTCGGTGGTATCGGCGGCCCCGAAGTTTCTCAATTGCTGCAGTCGGTAGTCGCACCCGGCTAGAGGGCAGCGGCTAAAGGGTCACTGCCGAACGGCCGCTGCTGAGGCTAGGCTGAAGGGTCCCGCACAAACCCTCGAATCACACGGACAGATAATGAGCGACAAGAAAAATAAGCCCCCGCCAAAACTGGGCGGCTGGTACTCGCACTACGTTCTGTTTGTGCTGGTCATCGTCTATATCTTCAACTTCATCGACCGCAACATCCTGTCGATTCTGGCTCAGGAGATCAAAGCCGATCTGGGCGTCACTGACGCTCAGATGGGTTTCCTCTACGGGACTGTCTTTGCGGTGTTCTACGCGGTATTCGGCATTCCGCTGGCACGCTTCGCTGACGTCTGGGTGAGGCGCAGCCTGATCTCTTTAGGCTTGCTGTTCTGGAGCCTGATGACTGCGTTGTCCGGACTGGCGAGATCGTTCCCGGTACTGGCCCTATTCCGAATCGGCGTCGGCATCGGCGAAGCCAGCGCGTCACCCGCCGCCTATTCGATGCTCTCGGACTACTATCCCGCCCGACTGCGGGCTACGGTCATATCGATCTACTCCTCCGGCGTTTATATCGGCGGTGGCATCGGTCTGTTCATCGGCGGATGGATTCTCGACACCTGGACTGTCGCCTATCCGATCGCCAGCGAAGCGCCATTTGGTTTCAAAGGCTGGCACGTCGCGTTCATGGCCGTGGGTATCCCAGGGATTCTGATGGCCATCTGGGTGCGTACCCTGCGGGAGCCTCAGCGAGGTATCAGCGAAGGACTGGTCAGCGAAGACCATCCAGCGCCCTGGAAAGTCCTCGCCACCGAAATGATGTCGATGCTGCCGCTGTTCAACCTGCCGGGCCTCAAGCGGGAGGGTGCATCGTTAAGTCGCAACGCCCTTGCCGCAGTCGCGATCACCGCCGTTGCGCTGCTGCTGATGTACCTGACCGGCAGTATCGCCCAGTGGATCGCCATCGGCATCGGCGTGTACGTCGTGTTCTCCTGGGCTCAGTCCGTTGCTGTCAGAGATCCAGCAACATTCGCGATGATCTTCCGCTCCAAAGCGATGGTCTATACGATGATCGCGTTTCCGACTATCTCTTTCGTCACCTACGGCATCGGCTTCTGGACCGCACCGCTGTTAATGCGCCTGCACGATACCTCCGCGGCCGAAGTCGGCATGTATATTGGTCTGGGCAGCGCCGTGGGTGGTTGGCTCGGCGTCACCCTCGGGGGGACTCTGGGTGACTTCATGAAACGCCGCCATCCGGCGGGTCGCCTCGTGGTCGGCTACATAGCCGTTGCCGGCACCATCCCGCTGGTGTTGTGGATGATCTATACCGAAAGTCTGATGATGGCTTTTGCGTTGAATCTCGTACACCACCTGTTCAGCGCCGCGTGGCCGGGTATTCCACCCACCACCGCCGCCGATCTGGTATTGCCGCGGATGCGGGCAATTGCCGGTGCCTACTACATTCTGATCAACACCTTTGTCGGTCTGGCACTCGGACCCTACTTCATGGGTCAACTGTCGGACGGCTTCATGTCTGGCGGGATGGGCGAAGCGGAAGCGCTGCAGACGGCCATCGCCAGCTCGATGGGCATTTTCGCCATTACGCTGGTGTTCCTCACCCTGGCCTGGCGGCACCTGCCGAAAGATGAAGCCAGCAGGCTGGTGCGGGCCCGTGATCTCGGTGAAAACGTCGAACAGGTTGCCTGAGTTATTGAGGGCCGACGGCGATACCGATGTCTGCGGGAGGCTCGGGCAACACTTCGGGTGGCGGCCACAACACCGGCAGTCCCTCTCCCTGGATCAGCTCACCTTCGGCAACGCCGGCTCGATCCAGAGGGTAGGCATACCAGCCTTTGACCCGTCGAGCGCTCGATGACACATAGACAATGGTGAACACACGTCGCGTTGCTGAGCTCAGGTTCGCCGCTGCCTGATGAACGGTCAGACCGTGGTGCCAGACCACAGACCCTGCTGAGACTTCCACCGGTTCCGGCACCGCACCATTGAGCGCCGGATCACTGAGAATGTTGTAAGGGTCAGTGCTGTGAGTGATGTCGACAACCTTCAACCGCCCTGCCCGATGGGACCCGGGCACGTATGACATCGCACCATTGTGCAGCGTGACATTATCAAACGGTATCCAGGCACTGATCAGAGCCTCTTCTCCCAGCGGCCAGAAAGTCTGATCCTGATGCGGCGTGGTTTCCCGGCCGCCGGCCTCTTTGTAGAGCGCCTGATCCTGCCAGAGTCGCACCCCGTCCACGTCGAGCAGCTGGGTCGCTATCCCGGCAAGCTGGGGCGCGCAGGTCAGTTCACGCACCAGATCGTTGGTTTCCCACAAACGCATGCATTGCACAAAAGACTGCTCGTAGAGGCTTTTGTCGGCCACAGCCCGCTCATCACCGGCCGTGCGTGCTGCGACTTCAGTATCAACGGCAGCGGAATACCGGGCCAGGTCCGCCCCATTCAGCACGTCGGGCGTCACCACGAAACCGCGCTCTTGGAAGTCGCGCGTCACCGTGGCATCGAGCTCAATCGGAAAAGCCTTCATGAACCGCCGCTAGAAAAATTCAGGCCTGGCAGTTTCCCCTCAAGTCGCAAATTCTGCAAATCCGGACGTTACACCGATCGAATAACACGCGATCATGCGGTATTTCCTGATCACTGTTCCCGGAGCGTATATCCATGGCAATACCGGTCATTCTCGACACCGACATCGGAATGGATGTCGACGATGTCTGGGCGCTGGCTTTTCTGCTGCGCTGCCCGGAGCTCGACGTCAAACTCATCACCACCGCCACCGGGGACACCCGCTACCGCGCCCGCCTGGTTGCCAAACTGCTGGAAATTGAGGGTCGAACCGAGATTCCAATCGGTATTGGCCTGACGCTGGACAACTCACCGCGCACCCACGCCACCTGGCTTGGCGATTATCAGCTCAGCGACTACCCCGGACAGATTATCAACGACGGTATCGGTGCCATTGGCGAGACCATTGCATCCAGTCCGGAGCCTGTGACCGTAGTTGCTATCGGACCGCTGCCAAATCTCGCCGCTGCGCTCGACCGGTTTCCGGAGCTGACTGCCAGGTCACGGCTGGTGGGTATGCACGGCAGCCTTCGCCGCGGCTACCTGGGCGCTCCGAAACCCATGCGGGAATACAACGTCAAACAACATTCGCTGGCATGTCAGAGAGTGTTCAGCAGCGACTGGGATATCACCATCACACCGCTCGACACCTGTGGCACAACCCTGCTCAAGGATGATCGGTTCAAAGCTCTGCTTGCCGGCAATGATCCGCTTCTCCAGGCAGCGCTGGCCAATCATTTCGGCTTTTTCACTGCGGTCAGCGACTGGCCGCTGTTCAGCACCATGGACCCCCACACTCAGACTTCCATTCTGTACGATACGGTTGCGGTGTATCTGGCGTTTTCTGAAACCTGGTTGAAGATGGAGACTCTGCCGATACTGGTCAGCGACGATGGCAAAACGCTGATTGATGACCGGGGCAGACCGGTACGCTGCGCGACCGAATGGCACAATGAGCCTGCATTTCTGGATTTCCTGGTGCTGCGTCTGCGCAATGACCCGCCGTAACGACAAAACCAGTGCTGAAGCCAGCAAACTGATTGCGCAAGCACAGGCCTGCACACTTTGCGCAGCCAGCCTGCCGCACGGTCCTCGTCCGGTTTTTCAGGTGGATCAGCAAGCCCGTATTCTCATCGCCGGTCAGGCACCCGGCAGCGCAGTCCACGAGCACGGTGTGCCTTTCGATGATGCGAGCGGCAATCGGCTGCGAGATTGGATGGGCATCGATCGCGAGACTTTCTATGATCCGACCCGAATCGCCATTGTGCCGATGGGTTTCTGCTATCCAGGCAAAGGTAAATCCGGTGACCTGCCACCGCT
>Ga0316194_10002682_pt1 | contig 12400 bp, 9 predicted proteins | sample CroRivsedime1_MG_FD_204936 | JGI IMG/M metagenome (GOLD analysis project Ga0316194, IMG submission 204936) | Coastal sediment microbial communities from Maine, United States - Cross River sediment 1 | ecosystem: Environmental > Aquatic > Marine > Coastal > Sediment | place: USA: Maine...
CGGACTCTCCCATGGCGCGATGGAGACCATTGACAAGCACGGCTCGGAGGCGCAGAAGGCGATGTTCATGGAGCCTCTCGTCAGTGGTCGCTGGACCGGCACCATGTGCCTGACCGAGGCGCATTGCGGCACGGACCTTGGCCTCCTGAAGTGCAAAGCCGAGCAAGCGGCGGACGGCACCCATCGTATTACCGGATCGAAACTGTTTGTTTCGTCAGGCGAACACGACCTCGCTGAAAACATCGTGCACATCGTACTCGCGCGCCTGCCCGACTCACCGCCTGGTACGAAGGGTATTTCGCTGTTCATCGTGCCCAAGTTTGTTCCCAACCAGGACGGCTCGATCGGCGAGCGTAACAACGTGAGCTGCGGAGCCCTCGAGCACAAGATGGGCATTCACGGCAACTCGACGTGCCTGTTGAACTTCGATGGCGCAACCGGGTACCTGGTCGGAAAGGCAAACAAGGGCCTGAACTATATGTTCACCTTTATGAACTTCGCCCGAATCGGCACCGGTTTACAGGGGCTCGCGCATACAGAACTCGCGTTCCAGAACTCCCTCGCCTACTCGCGGGACCGTCTACAGATGCGTTCCCTGACCGGCCCCAAGAATCCCGATGGTCCCGCGGATCCGATCATCGTGCACCCCGACGTGCGCCGCATGTTGCTGACGCAGAAAGCGTTCGCCGAAGGTGGCCGCGCATTGCTCTACTTCGCCGGTACCCAGGGCGACATACTGACCTTGTCCGAAGACCCGGAAGCCCGCGAATTTGCCGACCACGTCCTCAATTTCCTGACGCCCATTATCAAGGCATTCCTGACGGAGACCGGGTTTGAAAGCGCCAACCTTGGCCTGCAGTGTTTTGGCGGGCACGGCTATGTCAATGAGTGGGGCATGGAGCAGAATGTGCGGGACGCCAGGATCAGCATGCTCTATGAGGGCACGACGGGCATCCAGGCACTGGACCTCCTGGGCAGAAAGGTGCTGGGCACACGCGGCAAGGCACTGCTCCCCGTAACGGGTTTCATCCTGGACTTCTGCAAACGGTCCCGCAGCCGCAAGGAACTCAGGCCCTACCTGAAAACGCTGGTCCGACTTACCAAGCAGTGGAAGGCACTGACCCGAAAAATCGGCTTCGCCGCCATGCGCAACCGCGATGCCGTGGGCGCCGCCTCGGTGGACTACATCATGTTCTCCGGCTACGTGTTGCTGGGCGTTGCCTGGGCCGCCAGTGCGCGGGCCGCTTACTGGCGGCTTGAGCAAGGCACGACGGAAGAGGCGTTCTACCGCGCGAAGATTCAGACCGCGGAATTCTATTTCGCCAAGATACTGCCGCGCACCACGTCTCTGCTGGAAACGATATCGACAGGTCCGGACACACTCATGGAGATGGACGAGAACCAGTTCATGTTCTAGGCGGACGTGATCAAACACTGAAGAGGACTGAAATGATTTACTCGGGAAAGGCGATAACCGTCCAGGCAAGTGACGATGGCATCGCGGAACTTTGTTTCGACCTGCAGGATGAATCAGTCAACAAGTTCAATGCGTTGACGCTCAACGAGCTGAAAGAGGCAACTGCGGCAATTGCAGCCGATACATCGCTCAAAGGTGTAATCGTCACCAGTGGCAAGCCTGTTTTCATCGTGGGCGCAGATATCACGGAGTTCGGCGCGCAGTTCGGCAACAACGAAGAGGAAGTAGCAGACAAGATTCTCAGAATTAACTTCGACATCTTCAACGCCTTCGAAGATTTGCCGATGCCAACGGTGGCTGCCATTAATGGTATCGCCCTGGGTGGAGGGCTTGAGATGGGGCTTGTCTGCGACTACCGGGTCATGTCGACAGCGGCGCGCATCGGGCTGCCGGAAACCAAGCTGGGAATTATTCCAGGATACGGTGGCACTACCCGCTTGCCACGCCTGATCGGCGCGGACAACGCGATTGAATGGATTGCTTCGGGCAAGGAACAGAAAGCCGAGCAGGCGCTGCATTGCGGCGCAGTAGATGCGGTCGTTGCACCCGAGTTACTGCGCGAGGCAGCCGTGTCGCTCTTGAAACAGTGTCTCGACGGCAAGCTCGATTACCAGGCGAAGCGACGGGAGAAACAGGAACCGCTGAAGCTGAACGAGGTCGAGGCCACGATGGTGTTCGAGACGGCCAAAGGATTTATCGCCAGCAAGGCGGGACCGCACTATCCGGCGCCGATAACCGCTATCAAGGTAATGCAAAAAGCGGCGGGAATGGGTCGGGACGACGCACTGCACGAAGAAGCCAGGGGCATAGCCAAGATGGCTGGTACGCTCGCAGCGAAGAACCTGATCGGTCTTTTTCTGAGTGACCAGATGCTGGCCAGGAGCGGCAAGAGTCTGGCAAAGAAGGCCGGCAAAGTGGAACGGGCTGCTGTGCTCGGTGCGGGCATCATGGGCGGTGGAATCGCTTACCAGTCCGCGCTGAAAGGCACGCCAATCATCATGAAGGACATCGCGCAGGCCGGCATCGATCTTGGCCTGGCGGAAGCCAGCAAACTGCTGTCAAAACAGGTTGAACGTGGACGGATGTCTGCCTCCGAAATGGCAGGCGTCCTCAACAAAATTCAGCCGTCCCTGTGCTACGACGGTTTTGACAGTGTCGATGTTGTCGTCGAGGCCGTTGTGGAAAACCCGAAGGTCAAACACGCCGTCCTGACAGAGACCGAAGCGCAGATTCGTGATGACGCGATTCTTGCGTCCAATACGTCGACCATTTCGATCACGCATCTCGCCGAGCCGCTGAAGCGGCCCGAGAATTTCTGCGGCATGCACTTTTTCAACCCGGTACACAGGATGCCGCTTGTCGAAGTCATTCGCGGGGAAAAGACGGGCGAAGAAGCCGTGGCCAGGACTGTGGCCTACGCATTAGCCATGGGCAAGAAACCAATTGTCGTCAATGATTGCCCGGGGTTCCTTGTGAATCGCATCCTGTCGCCTTACCTCGGTGCTTTCATCGGCCTGGTAAAGCGCGGCATCGAATTCACAACGATCGACCGGGCGATGGAACGCTTTGGCTGGCCGATGGGGCCCGCTTACCTGTGTGACGTCGTAGGTATCGACACGGGCGTGCACGCCGGCGCCGTCATGGCGGAAGGCTTCCCCGAACGCATGAAGTATGACTTCAAGACCTGCCAGGAAGTGATGTTCGAGAATGAGCGCTTTGGCCAGAAGAACGGTCGCGGTTACTACGCGTATGAGACCGATAAAAAGGGGCGCCCAAAGAAGATAGTCGATGAAGACGTTGCGGCACTTCTCGCGCCGGTCATCGACGGCAGTGAGACGCTCGACGATGAGGCAATCGTTGATTCGATGATGATCCCCATGTGCCTCGAGGCTGTACGTTGTTTCGAAGACGGCATCGCCGCATCCGCTACTGACGTCGACCTGGCCCTGATCTACGGAATCGGTTTTCCGCCATTCCGGGGCGGTGCGCTTCACTACGTCGACGACTTTGGCGTCGAAAAATTTGTTGCCAGGGCCGACGAACTTGCGGCCGCAGCAGGAGCACTGAAAGCCATGTATCTACCTACCGAGAAACTGCGTGAGATGGCCGCCAGTGGAGACACCTTTTTCGGAACAGCAGCGAGCGGGAGAAAGTAAATGAGCCTGAGTCCGAGAGATGCAGTAATTGTGGATTTTGCACGTACGCCGATGGGGCGATCCAAAAACGGTTGTTTCCGCCACACGCGCGCGGACGACATGTCAGCGGCGTTGATAAACGGCCTGTTTGCGCGCAACCCCGAACTCGACCCTGCAGAAGTGGAAGATGTGCTCTGGGGCTGCGTCAACCAGACGCTCGAACAAGGCGTGAACGTTGCCCGGATGTTGTCGTTGCTATCAGTCATACCGCACGAGGTGCCCGCCCAGACGGTCAATCGCCTCTGCGGCTCGTCCATGTCAGCATTGCACAGTGCTGCGCAGGCGATCATGACGGGGAATGGCGACATGTTCGTGGTCGGCGGTGTTGAACACCTGGGCCACATTGGCATGACTCATGGAATCGATATCAATCCCGCTTTGTCCAAGCATGCGGCCAAAGCTGCGGGCTCCATGGGCCTGACTGCAGAGTTGCTGGGCAAGATGCACGGCATCACGCGCGAGGCTCAGGATGAGTTCTCTGCCCGTTCACACCGACTCGCCCATGAGGCAACCGTGCAAGGAAGATTCGCCGAGGAAATCATCCCGATCGAGGGCAACGACGCCAACGGTTTCAAAGTGTTGGTGGAACAAGACGAGACCATTCGTCCGGATACGACGGTCGAGGGGCTTGCTCAACTCAAGCCGGTGTTCGATCCAAAGAACGGAACTGTCACGGCGGGCAGTTCTTCGCAAGTGACAGACGGCGCGTCCTGCATGATCGTTATGGCGGCCGAACGTGCGCAGGAATTGGGTGTGACGCCGTTGGCCCGGATTCGCGCGATGGCCGTCGCCGGGGTCGACCCGTCCATTATGGGATACGGGCCGGTACCCTCGACGCACAAGGCGCTAAAGCGTGCCGGGCTCAGCATGTCCGACATCGATCACGTAGAACTGAACGAGGCCTTTGCCGCACAGGCATTGCCCGTACTGAAGGATCTGGGTCTGCTGGACGTTATGGACGAGAAGGTCAACCTGAATGGTGGCGCCATTGCGCTCGGGCATCCGTTCGGTTGCTCCGGGGCGCGCATCACCGGTACCTTGCTGAATGTGATGCGACAGAACGACGGCACGTTGGGCATTGCCACGATGTGTGTTGGACTGGGACAGGGAATTACTACTGTGATTGAGCGTCTGTAGTCAGGTTGGTTGCGGTTTCAACCAGTAGCACCGGCGCGCTTGTCGAATCATATGCAGATCAGGATCAGGCCGTTTGGAGCAGGCTGAGCACATTGCCCGCGGACTTGAATGACCTTGTCACGAATGGCGACGTCATCGCGCGGACGAGCGCGCTGTAGTCGAGTTGGAATGTCATCTCCGCGCCGACGGTCGCGCTATCAACGGTTGACGTCGTTACCAGGTGGTCACTACTGCTCCCAAGGATCTCGATACCTTCGGGAGGCCGCAAACCGCACGGATCGATGTCCTGTATGCCGATTGCCAGGATAGTCTGCGTGATAGCGCCGCGATCTGTTGGGACGGGGGAAGCTCCAAACGCGGTTTGCGCTAGTTTTCCTGTCGGCTGCGTTGGTTTCACCTTCGACTCGATCACTTCCGCGACCAGCGTTATCGCGTCCGTATGCAAGCCGTCTATGACGTTCCGATGAAGTGTCTCGCAACCCAAAAGAATCGATTCGCCGAGGCGCAGATTGTTGACTCTCCAGGTGTGTTCGCTGCTAAACGCCCATTCCAGATTGGCCGAATTTCCACCAGACACAATCTCTAAAGAAATATCAAACGTCGCTTCGATCAACGCCGCAAGCCTGGACAACTCACCCATATTCGTGTCGTCAGGTGAGGCTCCGCTTCGACAGGCCAGGTTGGTACCGAGCCCTTTGAGAACGATGTTTGGCAAATTGAGTGTCTCGGACACAGCAGCCATTAGATCGCCGGGCATAATTCCTTCGCGCAGATCGCCGAGCTCGACCATGAGAACGACCGCATGCGTTCGATCCAATTTGCCCGCTTCCAGCGATAACTGCCTGATCACCTCAAGCTCGGTGTTAAAACTAACATCGGCGCTTGTGACCACGCGCTTCGCCTGGCTGAGCATCGGTGATCGAATCAGGGACAGTCGCGCGGACACGTTCGAATTACGCATTGCTTCGATGTTTTCAATGCGAGAGTCACCCAGACCACTCACACCGGCCCGCAGCATTGCATTAGCAATCTCAGGCGACCCGAGTGTCGCCTTGGTCACGCCGGTCACCGAAATATCGCGCCTGGCCAGTCGTTCGACGAGCGTGCGGGCATTGTGCTGAATTTTGCCCAGGTCTATTTCCAGGCGTGGTGCGAACATCATGCGGCTGCGGGCAGCTTCTCCGCGAGTTTAGGGAAGGCGCCAAGTACCATTTCCACCAGGCGCTCGGGAGAACGGCTAAGGGCGTCGGTTGTCGGGATACCTAACTCGCTCTCATAGCGCAGGATCGCCGAGCTGACTTCGGGGTCGCTCATGTTCTCATGGTTTATCGTCACACCAATTACCGTGGTCTTGGCGAACGTTTCGATCAGGTTTATCTCTGTCGCCGGCGTTGGCATTTTCATCTCCGGGAAATCACAGCGATGTTTGCGCCCCGGCGCATGCTGCAATATGACACCGTCGGGACAAGCGCCACGAAGAATAAATGACGATGACGAAAAGGCCGGGTGGCTCAGTGCGCCCTGCCCCTCAATAATAATCACATCGGGCTTTTCGACCTTGAATGCTTTGATGATCATTGCCTCGAGCTCGCCCGCACAAAACTGCGACGGAATCGCATCGATCGGGACGCCATAGCGGGCACCCTGGATCAAGCCGGTCTGACCTGTTCCAATCATTACTGTTCTGACGCCGCGATCGTTAAGCGCCTGTGTCAGGACCGTCGCGGTCGTTCGCTTACCGATCGCACAGTCGGTTCCAAGCACTGCGATAACCGGACACGTTACGCGCTCGATATCGCCCGTAAAAACATGCAGATCTTTCTTGTCGGGTGGTCTGCGCACGTCAAGGATCTCGACATTGCTCAGCGCGCATGCTGCTTTGAACACGGGATCGTCGTTCAGAAATTCATGAAGACCATTTACGATGTTCATTCCACGGCTAATAGCCTCGAGAACCAGGGCACGCTCATGCAATGAAAGCATGCCACTGGACGGCGCCATGCCAAATATAAAGTACTCAGGTACTGCGACCGCCTTCTCCAGAGACTCCTCGAGATCGCGGCAAATCGGAATCGCATTCGGTATGCCGTCGAGCACCATGCCAGCGTCGAGGCCTGCCTTTTCGCTATCAATTACCGATAGGATTTCGTAACGCTGTGAGTGTCGAACGAGCCCATTCGCGGTTTTGCCATCGATCGCACCAAAGTTAGCTTCACAATAGACAATTGCGGTAGCGGTGCGTTTTCGAACAGCGGCAATTGGGTTGATCAGGGAGAGGTACGGCGCGCCAAAAACTTCCTCTGTGAGGCGTGTCATCAATCCCTCCCTTCACATGCTTGCATGCGCTTGCGGTAGGGTTTATTGCAGTCCCAATCGTGTCCGGAAAAATCCAAATGTGCGTTTTCCGGCACGTCTACAGCGACACATATCGATCCGGCCATTCGATAGCCGCGATCACACTCCCAACCTTGCCCGTAAGTCCGTTCGGACAGGTATCCATTTGCCGGTATCCTGATGGCTTTGCAGGCACCATTCGCTTCGCGGTAGCCACGCTCGCACGCCCAGCCAGAATCATACGTTGAGGCCGTCAGGTAGGCCTTTTCAGGTACGACGATGGCAACACAGGCATCCGCGACCGCTCGATAACCTCGCATACAAGTCCAACCGGATCCCCTGGAACCCTCCGTCAGGTATCCGTTCTCTGGTACCGGGATGGTTTTGCAGGTCTCGCCATTTCGTCGATAACCCCTGTCGCACAACCATCTGTCACCCGATTCGGTACTGACATACGCATTGGCCGGCAGTAAAACCGCCCCGCAAGCATCGTTTTTCTCCTTGTAGCCATACTGGCATGCCCAGCCAGATCCATAACTTGAATCTGTCAGGTATGAATTCGCCACCAAGGTCACGGCAACACAGGTGTCATTAACTTTGCGATAGCCCCTGTCGCATTCCCAGCCGCTACCATATGTCTTCGCAGTCGCGTTTACCGGCAATGCGGCCTGCATGCCTTGTGCAAAAGCGAATTCCGCGCTGCCAGCAAATGCCACGACAAGTATCAGTGCGTATCCGAATACGCCGAGCTTCGATGAGTTTGTTCTCATGGATTGTCTCCATCGTCAGGATCCATTCCCTTCAAAAACTTGAACAGCTCGCTGTCGGTTGACAGAACGAGTGTCGTGTTTTCGGCGATGATGAACTTGTAGGCCTCCATCGTCCGAGTGAATTCGTAGAAAGCAACGGCTTCAGCGCTTTGGTTGTACGCCCTTGCATAGATTTCAGTTGCCTTGGCGTCGGCCAGGCCGCGAATCTCCTCAACCTGCCGGTATGCTTCGGACTGAATCTTGTTGAGGTCACGAACACGGTTACCGCGAATTCTTGCCGCTTCGCCGTTGCCTTCCGAAAGAAACCGCTCGGCGATCTGCCGCCGTTCGCTGATCATGCGGTCGTAAATCTTCGGACGAACACTCTCGTTGTAATTTATTCGTTTGAAGCGGATGTCGAGCAATTCGATACCGAACACCTCGACCTTCTCTGCGGCCGAGGCAAATATTTCCTGCTCGACCAGCTTGCGCCCCTTCTGGATCGGCACCAGTGCCCCCATGTTGAGATCGCGTTCCGCATCGGTCAAAAGCGTGTCACGTAATGGCACGCGATCCTTGGTGGTGCGAATGATTTCGATCAGCTCATGCTTCGCAACGGCATTTCGGGTCTCGCTGCCCAGGATATCGTCGAGACGGGACTGCGCGCTGCGTTCATCGCGAATTCTCAGAAAGTACTGCAGCGGATCCGTAATCCGCCAACGGGCGAACAAGTCGACAGATATGTAGAGCTTGTCCTTGGTCGGCATGTCAGAAGGATTGCCGTCCCACTCCAGTACCCGTTTTTCGATCGGGTTGACCTGCTGGATAAATGGAATTTTGATCTTCAGGCCCGCTGTCGTCACAGGATCACCGACCGGCTTGCCGAACTGGGTGATGATCATCTGCTCGACTTCGCTGACCGTGTAAACAGAACTGATCAGGACAAAGGCAGCGGCGCCCAGTAGTACCATCAGAGGGGCGAGTTTGTTCATGGCTGTTCACCGTTTGCAGCATCGATATTCATCAGCGGCAAGATGTTGTGTGTCTGATCATCGACGATTATCTTCGAGCGGATGCCCGGCAAAACGGCCTGCAAGGTCTCGACATAGATACGGCGGCGCGTGACTTCCGGGGCTTTCGTGTACTCAGTCAGCAATGCACTGAATCGAGCGACATCGCCTTCGGCTTCGTTGATTCGTTTCAGCCTGTACCCGTCGGCCTCGCGGATTCGTTGATCCTTTTCACCCTCGGCAAGGGGGATCACCTTGTTGTAGTCGCGGCGGGCCTCGTTAATAAGTTTTTCTTTCTCCTGCTGCGCCTGGTTCACCTCGTTGAATGACTCCTGGACCGGCTGCGGAGGATTGATATTCTTCAACTGCACCTGATCGATACTGATTCCCATCGCATATTTCGTGGACAGCGCCTGCATCTTCGTCAGCGCCTCCGATTCGATTTCCTGGCGTCCGATGGTGATCACCTCGTCTACGGTGCGATCGCCGACGACTTCCCGCATAACCGACTCGGACACGTATCGCAGGGTCGCGCTCGGCTCCCTGACTTCAAACAGGAACTTTGCCGGGTCCGCAATGCGATATTGAACGACCCACTCCACCAGTGCCGCATTCAGGTCACCGGTCACCATTTCCGTTTCCCGTTTGCCATCGACAGGGCTTTGGTAGGGATCCGTTGCACCCGGGGTCTTGAAACCGAACTCCTGTTTCAATTGACGTTTGACCGGAACGATCGTCGCCAGATCGATTCCCAGGGGAAACTTGAAATGCAGGCCTGGCTGTACCTCTTTCAGGTACTTTCCGAACCGCTGCACAACTGCAACGGAGTCGCTTGGAACTGTGTAATACGCGGTCCATGCTCCAACAAGAAGCACCGCGATCACTACGAACATGATGACTGTGCGCGAACCGCCGTCCGGCATGACTTGCTTGAGCTGTTCTTTCCCCTGGCCGATGAGTTGCTCGAGCTCGGAGCCTGGATAGGCACCGCTGCCCGAAGAACCGCCTCTGTGGCCGTTTCCGATTTGCGTTGGCATGTAGTTAGTGTCCTCGCTGGTGTGTGCCGCCTTTGGTCGCCGCGCGAGGAAACGGCAGACGAAAACATTCGCCTGCTGTAGAAACACCCACTGGATCTTGACGGCTTCTGGCGTCGTGACTGATCAAGAGGCACGCCAGACAGTTCGTCTGTCTGATTCCGTCTGAGGCCTGTTAATCCGTTAACCATAGTCGGTTAATTAACTTGAATAGTCAATTACTATCTGACATGATTTAAATGGTTAACTCATTAGTAAATTCCGAGAGACTACAAATGGACGTTAGTTCGGTCATTAAGAAGCGACTTCTGGAACTGGGGTTGGAGCAGAAGGATCTGGCCGCGGCAGCCGAGGTGACAGAATCCTACATATCGCAACTGTTGACCCGAAAGAAGTTGCCGCCTGCGCCGGATCGGACAGACATCTACGAGAAACTTGATAGGGCTCTAGAACTCTCGAATGGCGAGCTGGCGAAATTGGCCCTCGCGCAGCGCATGGATGCGATGAAGCGCAATTACGAGGAACCCAGAGGCGCCCTGCTAAAGGAGACCCGTAAACTGATCCTGCGTAAGTGCGTAGCCGCCAGACAGAGGGACGTGCGCTCGATATTCGAGAGGCAACCATTTGGTGAACTCGAACAGCTCGTAACGCAGAAGCTCCTGGACGTCGTTAGCCGGGTCGCGCGATCGGAGTTGGACAATCAAGCGTGGCTCGAAGAGGTCGCGCAGCTCGGTGACAAAAGCCTTGAGCAAATGCGTGTCATTATTCTGGAGTTCCTCGATACAGATATCTTCAATATTTCAAACGATGACTGCATTTCGTTTCTGGATCCGCTAATCGCTCGCTGGGATATCGACCTCTCGACTTTCGATATGGAATTTACGCTGAACGAACGGCTCGCCCCCGGCGAACCCAAGAAGTTCGCATTTATTGAGAAAGATCATGATAGTCAACGCGGGGATGAGCCAGGGCTCGCCGATTTCCTGAACGATGCCGTCCTGTGTAACGATCTTTCCGAAGAGGAACTCGAGTTTCTGAGGAAACTCGGATTTACGACCAGGCGACCTAACCGACTCTTCTACTACCGGGCGCTTCAGAACCTCAGGGACCCACTGCATTTCGTAGAAGCAGAAGGATGACGCCGGGCACGCAAAAATCCTTGTTGTGGGGCAGGAGTTGTTCTGTTCCGACAGTGCGGAATCGCATACGACTGAAATGAACTCGCCAATCAAAGCTGTTTATGGACCGAGATGTCGGAGTCCGAGTAGACGTAAAAATCTGCCGAGTCCAGGCGCTGCCAGTCCACCTGGATGCCCAGACCGGGTCCGTCCGGTGCCACTGCCCTGCCCCGGTTCAGTAGGACGCCGTTTTTCATCCCAAACTCAAAGGCCTCCGTGGGTGTCGGCGCTTCAAAGTACCGGGTACGCGCGTTGGCAAGTGCCAGATGGAGATTAACCGCCTGGGCTAGCGAGTGGCCCCAGCTTTGGATTTCGGTCGCCATGCCGGCGTCATTGGCAATGATCAATAACTCGAGCGCCTTCGAGATTCCGCCGACCTTTGTGGCGTCGAATCGACCCGCATCCCAGGAACCGGCTGCGATCCCTTGCCTGATGAACTCGGGGGAATACAAACTGTAGCCGTCAGGTATGACCTGTATTGCGAGGCTGCTCCTGAGCTCCCCATATTGCATAAGATATTCATCGCCGATGGGCGCCTCCAGCCAGACAAACAGCTCTTCATTCATCTGCTTGCCCAAGCGGAGGGCATCCTGAAGGTCGTACTTTTCCTCGAGATCGATCATGAAACGATAGTCAGAGTCTGCAAACGTCTGCTGGAGAGATTCCACGAGACGAATGTCTTCTTCGATCGAACCCCAAACATGGAATTTGAAGGCCGCGTAGCCCAAATCTGCATACTGGTACACAGCGTCAACGTACTCGGGAAGCGATTCGTAGAAAGGAAAACTCGCGTAAGGCTCCATCGAATCACGCTTCGCTCCCAGCAATTCATATAAAGGACGATCTGCCTTGCGTGCCGCCAGGTCCCAAAGCGCGATGTCGATACTCGAGCGGACCGCATCGCTCAAGTCGGGTCGAATTTGCTCGAGTGCCCTCCCAACCTCGACCGGGTCCAGCGATTGGAGAGCGACGAGCTCCGCGGCTATGTTCTGCAATTCCAGCAGGTGATCATCGCTGAAGCATTCTTCATGAAAAGTATCCACTCCGGATACTCCCTCAAATCCGTCGACGGTCGTTATTCGCAGGATATTATTGATCTCCGTCTTGGCCACCTCCTGACCGGAATACCGAACTGTCGTGCTCTCCGTTCCTACGGCATGGATTTCGACACCGACGATTCTGGTGTCCTCCGAGAATCGGAAGAACGGCCGATACTGAGCCGAGTTCTCACCCGAAAACGCCATCAGCAGCTCAACTGCAGTCATTACAATCCTTCAGGCTAAAAG
>Ga0316194_10002684_pt1 | contig 12398 bp, 8 predicted proteins | sample CroRivsedime1_MG_FD_204936 | JGI IMG/M metagenome (GOLD analysis project Ga0316194, IMG submission 204936) | Coastal sediment microbial communities from Maine, United States - Cross River sediment 1 | ecosystem: Environmental > Aquatic > Marine > Coastal > Sediment | place: USA: Maine...
ATAATACTGATCGGCACTGGGCAGGTTCAGACGTTGCTGGCGCAGTGCCAAGCCGATGGCCGCGGTTAGCACGGCGGATTCAACTCTCTTTTTTGCCGTCTCAAATTCCGCTTCCAGCGCTTTCAGACGGGCTTGATATGCTGTTTTATCCTTGGCTAAAACGGTTTCTTCCTGGCTTTCGGTTTCCAACTCGCTGCTCAGCTGAATATTGATGTTAAACTGTTCCTGGACAATCTTGGGCATCAGGGATACGTCGAGAATAGCGTCCTGAGCGTGCTCCCGCACCCGAGCGGCCTCCTGCTGGCGGCGTTGCTGAACTTGGGCCTGCCAGTTTTTAAACATCTTTTCACGGCCTTCCACCCGTTTCTGGGCGACGTCACGCTCCGCGCTGAGCAATTCGACCAGCAGATTATAGCTGCCTTGGCGCATCTTGTTTAATCTTATTTCGGCGGTTAATTTTTCTCGCTCGGACTCGAGGCTTAGCACCTTGGAATGATTGAGTATGTCTGTCTCAGCAACACCGGATATTGTTTCTAACTCCGTTTGGATCTCATTGAGCCGGCTGGTTGCGGTCTCGAGTTGCTCGGTTGTTTGATTGATGGCATCCTTTTCAGCCGTTAAGCGATCGCTCCATTCCCGCAGCCTGCCTTCAGCTGTCGCGAGTTCAACTTTTTTCTGGGTGAGTTTCTTTTCGAGTTTTAAGGTACTCATCTGCTGCGCACGGGTCTCGACTTTTTCAGGCGCTATGAAAGGCGTTTTCAGCTCGGCCCGCAACCTTTTCAACCGTTCGGGGGCTGTCTGGATGAGCTGTGAGAGTTCGTTCGCTTTTAGGTTGGTGCTGGCAGCACCCTCGGAATACGCAATCGCCTGGTCAATATATTTAAGGCTGTCGGTTTTAACCGAGGCGTCGATATCCGTCATATTTTTGATGGTCATGCGCCGGGATTCCAGATCTTTAATGGTTAGGGCCGACGATGGCGCTCCCGTCGACGGGGGCGTAGCGGTCTGCTGAGCCTGAAGTTCCGATAAAACCAGCAACAACAGACATATCGAACCAATGGTGAGCAAACCGACAAGTTTTTTTATTAGGCTCTGCATAAATTTTTCAGTAATTACCAGTATTTCACTGCAGCGCCTTGGGCGCGGCCACAGCGGTTTTTTCAATTTTGCTGCCGCTGGTTCCCGCCATGACCAGGACCGAAGCGGTGGTGCCCACCCGCAGCTTGATTTCTTCGGGCACCTCATCGAGCAGAATGCGCACCGGTACCCGCTGCGCCAGCCGGATCCACTCGAAGGTCGGGCTGATATTCGGCAACAGGTCATAGCCGGTGCTGCCGTCCTGTTGGGCAATGCCCCAGCCCAGACTGTCGACGCGGCCTTCCAGCGGTTTATCGGGATAGGTCATAAGGGTAATGATGGCCCGGTCGCCCTGGCGAATATCCTCGATGTAGTTTTCCCTGAAAAACCCGGTGATCCAGTAGCTGTTGACATCCACCAACGCCATGATGGGCTGGTTTGCCACGGCCTGGCTGCCCAGCCTCAGATTCAGGTTGGTGACGTAACCGTCGACGGGCGCCTTTTGCTGGGCAAATTCGAGATTGAGCTCCGCCGACTGAACTTCGGCTTTGGCCAGGCGCACCTGAGCATTCTGTTCTCCCGGTGCACCCAGATCAGCCTTGGCTTTGGCCAAATTGGCTATGGCTTCACCCAGCGAGGCCTGCATCTGCAGCAGCTGGGCCTCGGCGTTGGCTTTTTGGTTCACTGCCGCCACCCAGTTAGCCTTGGACTCCTCAACCATCCGTTTGGATGTCGCTCCCTGTTTGTCCAGCTTCTTTTGGCGCCTGTACTCCTTTAGTGTCTCTTCAACCCGGCCGGCATACCCCTTTATGGCGGCTTCCGACTGCTTGATGGTGGCGCCGGCGGCCTCAACATCCGCCTGGGCGGCTTCGACTTGTTTCGCCAGTGCTTCGATCTGATCACGCGTATTGTCGAGCTTGGCACGCGCTTGATCCAAATCCGCCTCAAACGTTCGCCGGTCGATCTCAAACAACAGATCACCGGCCTTGATAAACTGGTTGTCCTTTACCGGCAGCTTGACCAGCGGCCCGGACACCCGTGGTGTGATCTGAATGACCTGCGCCTTCACCTGGCCGTTGCGGGTCCAGGGATTGGTGACATAGTCCCAGTACTTTAAAGCAAATACGGCCGCAGCGATCAGAACGATAATGGCGGTTAGCAAATACTTGAGTTTCCCTTTCATAAATATGCCTCTATTTTAATCCTAGTTTGTGAATCCTAAGTCACAAGCAACAACTGCTTAAATTTCAAAATACAAGCAACAAGTTTTAAAGCACCAAAATACAAAATCCAAATAACAAATAAATCTCAAATTCCAATACACAATGACCAAAACAGATTCGGAGTCCCTAGTTTCGGTTATTTAGATTTTTCCAATATTCGCAATTGTTTTCGGCAATGTTTTAACGAAAAGCCGAACACCTTTAGCAAATTGAAATGTTCTTTCTTCAAGATCGTATACAGGTTTTGAATTTTGAATTTCGGTCATTGTAATTTGCCCTTCGACATGGCTCAGGGTGGTGAGCCTGCCGAACCATTTGTTATTTGAGATTTGTTATTTGGAATTTCGATGTTGTTAGTTTTCTTATCAAACTAATACTCCATCACTCCAAAACTCCATCCCTCCACCACGCTAATACTTCACCACTCCACTACGCCACCACTCCATTAGTTAAATCGGTATAATAAACGTTCCAATTAACCCGGTGTATATAATGGCCAACGCCACAAACACCAGCGGCGGATAAAAGAAAAAGCGTGACAGACGATAGCGATTGAGCGCGATAGCCGTCAGCGCTGCCAACACGACACCCCAAAACCCCGCAATCAATAGAGGCGGGAAATAGACACCGCCTAGAAAGAACTCGTGGGGGATGAATTTCACGTTAACCTCCTAATACAAGAACTTGGTATGATAGTCTTACATTTGCATTTGTGACGTTCTTCAAATTCCAAACTTCAAAATACAAATCACAAATAAATTCCAAATCCCAATATTCAATGACCAAAACGGTAGAGACAATATTCGTTTACTTTGACTTTTCCAGAATTGATGAAAAAATCTTTTTCAGTTCATTCGCTTCTTGTATCAACCGTAACGCCTCATCGGCATTTTCTAACGCGTTGGTATCATTGATTAACCTTAACCAATAAACGCTTTCTTTTGCTTCCTTACGGCTTATTTTAATTCTCATCAAAAAGTCTTTTTTGCCCAATGATTCGTTGGATTCTATGTAATTTGCACCTACTGATCCATTGGCTTTTACCAATTGTTTGCCGTCCTCAATATTTGCAATTGTTTTCGGCAATGTTTTAACGAAAAGCCGAACATTTTTAGCAAATTTGAAGGTTCTTTCTTCAAGATCATATGCAGGGTTTGAATTTTGAATTTCGGTCATTGTGATTTGTTTGTTATTTGTATTTTGTAATTTGTGATTTCATCTCTAGATCTAAGATTGCTCTTCTTTATCAATCCAAATTCAAAAATCCGAAATCCGAAATCGACTAGAATCTTTCTTCTTTCCAATGTGCCCAGTTGAGCCCCTTTGCAAGCTGTGCATGCGCAACCACAGACTCCGACAGGCCGCGGTAACTGCCGATCAATTGGTAGAAATTTCCATAATCCTCCGGGCGAAGCGCTTCTTGCTCAGCCAACGTGAGGGTCTGATCGATGCGGGCCTCCATCACGTTGAGTTTTAGGGCCAATTGTTCCTGTAGATCAGCATCCGGCTCAGTCACCGGGTTATCAGACCAGCGCTGGAACAGCGTTTCAATCGCTATTCGCCAGGCCCTGACATCTTCGATTAATTCCCGCGCCAGCAGAGTCGACTGGGGATTTTCGCGCGCACTGAGCAGATCCTTGAGCCGGAGGGCAAGTGCGTGCAGGCTGTTGACCAGTGTCTGAATCTGCTCCGGCGTGTTGCCGGGAAATAACCGCTGGTCAATCTGCCCGCCCCAGGCTGCGAGCTTTTGGGGCAGCTCTAAAATATCCTTTTGGTAAAACATCATTTTCCTGCGATCTTTCCAACCTATTTGCGGCTTCCGATCCAAGGCCATCCGCGACATCAAAAAATCAGCATGCCGGAAAAAGCGGCGAACCAATCGCAGAAAGGCTTTTTCGGGATGCGGCCGGAAGGGGATATAGCTCGTAACGAGCAGCAGCGAGAGGCCCAGAACAATCATCGCCGTACTGTTGGCAAAAGTGGCAAAATTGTATGTTTGCTGGTTGGCGATACTGGTGAGAACCGCAAAAAAAGCCAGGCCGAAAGCCCTGCTAAGGCCCTGTTGCGGTGTATGGAACAGATACGTGATGCCGAAAGTCACGGCGAAAATCATCAGCCCCAGTTGCAGGTAACCGGAAAGATACGGCATGACAAAAACATACACCACCCCCGCAAAGCCGCAGCTGAGGATTGCCGGCAGTAACGTCTTCGACACGGGCAGCTGGGAAAATCTGGCGAAGGCCAGCCCTAATGATACGGCAATTACCACGAAGCTTGCGTGCCCCGGAGGATCGATGTACACCCAGATGAGAAACGCAAGCCACAGGCCTGAAAGCACTCTCACAACAGCCGCGATCCGGTCCACGTCCAGGGCCAACCCGCTACCGGGCACTTTATCACGGGGAGGCATGGAAGCTTGCCGGCTGAAGCCCATGATGTCCTGAACGCAGTCGAACAGCGACCGGCTGAGCGCCTCGAGACGATCGAGCTGGGTCTTGGTCACCGCCAGCGCCGCGCGCTCAAAATGGGACCGGGCCGCCAGCTCTACCTTGTCAATGGCCAGGGTGATGGGTTGCAGGGCCTGCGCCGGTGCCTCCCCGGTCAGCATACCCTGGATCTGCCCAAAACGCATTTCCAGTTCCGAGCACATGGCCGCCAGATTGGGTAGAAGCTTGCTCAGGTCGAGCTGCTCAATCTCGGGAAAGCTCTCGCGCCAGCGCCCGAGGATCTCCATCAGCATCTTGGACTCGCGCAGGAAACGCCGCCATTGATGGCGTACTGCCCAGACTTCGTAGCTGTCGACCTCGGCAGCGTCCAGAGTTTGCTCGAGTCGAGCTAGAAGCTGCAGCGCCTTCATCCGTTGCGATCGAGAGTCCACACCCGAACCCTTGCCCGTCATGAGCCCTCGGTAGGTTTCAAACAGGCCGCGCTGGACCACGCCTAGTTTACGACCGGCTTCGTTGAGCTCGCCAACGCTGGTGCGCGGCCACAGGAAAACAGAAACCAGGGTGTAGACCATAATCCCCATGCCAGTTTGCTCAATGCGTACCATTGCAGTTTGAAAGGCGTTCAGGGAATTGGCACCGCCGTCAAAGCAGATGATCGCACAAACGAAGGCCATGACCTGATAAAAATATTGGTTTTTCTTGCCCGTCATCAAGTACGTGCAGAAACCGATGTACACCGACAAAAATACCATGAACCACCAGCGCTGCTGGGGAAACAGAGCAATCAAGGCCAGGGCCGCAACGCCGGCCACCAGGGTCCCGAGCATCCGCAGGGCCCCTTTGTGCAGTGACTGACCGGTCGTTGGCAAGCTGATGAAGGCCACCGCAAAGGCGGCCCAGTAAGGCCGGTCCCAGTCCATCTGCAGGGCGATGCCGTAGGCGATGGTCATGGCAAGGCCGGTTTTGATGGCTTCTTTGGTGCGGGTAGATATTGGAATCATTGATTTTTCTTTAATTCTGCTATTAGGTGACCGTCTGCTATTAGGTGACCGTGTGTTAAATCGTAAAGTACAAGAACCCGGTTTTAAAGCAACAAATTTCAATTCCCAAATAACAAACAAATTTCAAATTCGAATACTCAATAACCAGATAATCACTGGGTGGCAACTCTATATTATATGATCCAAAATGCCTGTGTAACGACTTTTGGTATCTTCATGGTTCTTCTCCTGTTATGTTTCATGGTTTGTTCTCTCATCAATAGATCAGCACAATCACCATGCCAAGCATTGCCATGAGGGTGCCGTTGACAGCGTAGGGCACCGTATAGCCCAGCATGGGGATGTCGCTCTTGGCCACATCGCTCACCATAGCCACCGAGGCCGTGCTGGTGCGGGACCCGCCGCAGACGCCCAGGTTGATGGCCGGGTGAAATTTAAAAATGTACTTTCCGATCAGCGGCGCCAACAACATTGGCACTGAGGTGGCGATCACCCCACACACCAAAAGGCCAACGCCGGCCGACTTGAGGCCGGCAACAAAAACCGGACCGGCCGAGATCCCGACGATGGCGATAAAGACGTTCAGGGCCACGGAATTCATGAACCACCAGGTCGGCTCCGGCAACCGGCCGAAGGTGGGATGCACCGAACGCGCCCAGCCGAGCGTCAGGCCGCCGATCAACACGCCCATCGAAACCGAGAGGGTCAGGGGCACGCCGCCGACCTTCACCGAAAGAGAACCAAGCATACCAAAGACGAAAATGAACAGGCCGATCCAGACCATATCGGTCATGATCGACGGGCGGTCGGCATAGCCGATGGCCGCTTCGATGCGGGCGATGTGTGTTTTGGTCCCGGAAAGCTTGAGAATATCACCGCGATGAACTGTTGTCTGGGCCAGAATGGGGATGTCCACGCTCGTCGCCCCCCGCGTTATCTTGCTCAGATAGACACCGCGGGTAAAGTCCTCTTTGGACAAATCGATCAGCGTTTTGCCGTTGACCTCTTTGCTGGTAACCACCAGATCCACCGATTCGACCGGTACGTCGATCAGTTCTTTGTCCGCGACTTCCTTGTTGTCCTTCCCTAATGCCACCAGGGCATCGGCGGGACCCGACACTGCCACCACATCACCGGCTTTGAAGATGGTGGTGGCGTCAAACTCGATCATCTGTCCGTCTCTTCGAATACCCTCGATGAACATGCGCTCGCCCGGATGCATACGTTCGACATCGGCGACGGCCTTGCCAGCCGCCCGGCTGTCGGCCGCGATCTCGAAGGCACGCATTTGAAGCTGGTGCCAGGCGGAATTCATGCCGGTTGCCGGCTGACCTTTGGACATTTCGGCTTTGTATTGTTTGCAGGCCTCCTCGAGATTGACCCCAATCAGCTTGGGTCCGAACTGGGACAGGATAATGCCGGTGCCGATGGTACCCCACAAATAGCATATGGCGTAGGCCACGGGGATGTGGTTGATCATCTCCTGGGCATTTTCAATTCCAGAGGCATTGATGGCGTCGGTGGCCAGCCCGATGGAGGCCGAGGTGGTTTGCGCGCCGGCCAGAATGCCGGCGGCAAACCCCACGTCAAAGCCCGCGATTTTGGCCACCAGGTAAGTGCTAGTCAGGCACAGAGCGGCGATGAGCACCGCAAAGATTGCCTGGGGTGCCCCGTCTTTGGCAATTCCGCGAACGAACTGCGGTCCGACGCCGTAGCCCACGGCGAAAAGAAACATCGTAAAGAAAACCGATTTCACATGGGTCGAAATGGTGATATCCAGCTGCCCGATGAGCACCCCGGCCAGCAGGGTGCCCGTGACCGCGCCCAGGCTGAAGCTGCCAAATTTAATGCTGCCGACAGAATAGCCGATGGCCAGGGTGAGAAAGATCACCAGTGCGGGATTGGCCCGCATCGTATTGACAATCCAGAATTTACTGGGCGGCGGTCCGGCCGGTGCCTTGGCCTTGGCGTCCTTTGTGTCTTTGGTCGCCTTGACGCCGGAAGCCTTGGCATCCTTTGCGGACGCATCCGCCTTCTTAGTGTCCTTGTCGGCGAGCAGAATCCCGGAATGATCTCTCTCGCTGGAAAGCTTCGTTGGGTGCTGTCCGACCCCGGTGGACTCGGCGTTTAGTGCGCTAAGCATGACCACCAGGGCCAGGACGAAGAAAGCGCCCATACCGACCAAAATTCGTGCCCGGGCAATCCGTCTGCATATTTTGACCAATATAATTCCCATGATAATCCGTCCTTTCGCATTAAACGGGCCAGAGGGCCCGGATGAAGCGGTAGCCCGCCACCTTTGTCGTGTCAGCCCTTACCACCGAAATGGTTGTACAAACTCCCGCAAAACACTATAAATCAATCCGGGCATGTCACCGGCACTGGCAGCTTCCAGTCGCACCGCCTGGGCGTTAACCCATGCGAGCACAAACAGCAACACCAAGTACCCAAAACCGAGGGCGATGTTGGTGTGGCGCTGAAAAGGGGACCGCACCAGTGCAACCACCGGTCCGGCGTAGGCCGTCAGAAACCATGCCGCACCCCCGGCGATTGCCATTGCTGCGTGGAGGGCGGCAATCTGTGCTGCCTGGTCCGGAACTTTTGTGGCAAATATGTCAAGGGCTGCATTCCACGGCTGGAAGAAGCCCGCCACGGTGTGTGCCAGTGCCAGATACATCAGTAAATCACCGGCCATCAGCGACCAGTGGGTACAGACGCCCACCTCGTCGTATGCACTGGACATAATGAATGCCACCAGTGCGAGGACAGAAAGTGCCAAGGCCATAAAGAGGGCCATATCGGCCTCGACGTGCACCGCGTGATCTATTCCGGGCACCCTGAGACCGCCCGAGGTCCTGTAAAGCTGAGCGATCTGAAATGACACGATCGCGATGTTGAACCCGATCACGGTCAGGCGCGCGCGCATCACGTTGACCGCAACGCGCACCGGCTTGAGAGTTTCAGGCATTAGGTTATTCCTCCTCTATCACCGCTTTTAAATTATTAAAATTTAGATAGCCTAATTACCTTCTGGATTAAAATTAGGCCCGATCGGTCGTTGCGACCGATCGGGCTGGGGATCTCACAGATGAAAAACGCTTCACAGAACCATGGCGAGGTAACCCAGAACCAGTACTAACGCCGATGTTACGGCATACGGCACCGGGTAACCGACGGCCGGGATATCGCTTTGGGTTATCTCCTGGGCGGCCTTCATGGACGCCGTGTGATTGCGCCCTCCTGCGACCGCACCTTGCAGAATCGCCGGGTTCATCTTGCGGAAGTAAAGGCCGTAGATCCATGCCAGGATGGGCGGAACCAGCGCCGCCAGGAGTCCGATCACCGCGATCCAGATCACCACCGTTCCCTGGAAGGATTGCAGTATCTTGGGCCCGACGTTGGCCGCCAGCACCCCGATAAACAGGTTTAGACCGATATCCTGCATGAAGCTGCGGGCCCCTTCGCTCATCGGTCCCCCGAAAGCGGGATTTCGCGTCCGCAACCACGAGAAGATTATCCCGGCGACCATACAGCCGGCAGAGGTTCCCAGTGCAAACGGAATACCGCCCAGCGTGACGCTGAAGTGACCGACTATATAGCCGATGACCATCGCGATCGCCAGGTAGGTGGTCTCGGTGACGGCGCTTTCCACGAGCGGACTTCCGGCAAACTTTTTGGCCGCCATGTTCACGCACCATTCCGGACCAACCAAACGGATCACGTCACCCGCTTCGATGACGGTCTGCGGCAAGTGGGGAATCGGATTACCCGATCGGAAGAGGGCCTTGAGATAGACCCCAAAGCCGATCGCCTTGCCCAATTCTTCAACGGTCTTGCCGGTCCACTCGGTCTTGCCCACGACCACGTCGGCCACCTCGACGATCACATTGCGCACACGCGGCTCGTCGATTTCCGTGCCCACGACCTTCTCACCCCGTTCGATAAGTCCTGCATACCGCCCGCGCACCCCGATGACATCGCCCATCGCCAACTTGGGGTTATCGGAGGCGTCAATCACCTCATCACCACGCAGGACCTTGAGAATGGCCGCGCGCGGGTATTTACGGAAAAGATCTTCAACCGACTGCCCAACGAGTTCCTCGTGTTCGATCCGGTAGGCGCGTATGTCCATGGGCGATACGCCCTCCACCGACGTTCCAACGGTGCCCGGCAAGGCCTCGTTGCCCTCGCCGGCACCGAAGGAAGCCTCGGCATCCTTGCCGGCTTGTACCGGATCTATGCCACAGACAACGGGCAGGTATTTGATCACCAGGATGGTAAAAATCGACGAGAGAACATAGGCAACCGCGTAGCCGGCCGCCAGGTTGGCCCCCACAGCATTGGCTGTCACGCCCTGGGGCAATGTGACGGCCCCGCTGGCAACTGCCCCCTGGGCAACCCCCATCACGGCCGTGATGGTGTAGCTGCCGGAGATGATACCCGCGGCATACCCGGGTGCCATACCGGCCAGCTTGGCACCGAAAAAGCAGATCAGGAAATTCGAGAAGGCCACGATCAGGCCGATGGCCACAAAATCCAGTCCCCCGCGTGCGATGCCGGAAAAAAATTGCGGACCGACCTTCATGCCGATTGAATACATGAACAACAGCAGAAATATCGTCGAGACCAGGCCCGGCGCCTTGTAGGTGATGTCAAAGGCCATAAAGGCCGTTAGCGAAATCGCGATACCCACGATCAAGGTGCCGGCCGTGGAACCCAGGTTCACCCCCTTAACGGCGACTTTGCCCAACGGATAGCCGAGAGAAATGGACAAAAAGAGGAATACGAACAAGTTTGAGCCCAGGTACGCGAAGATCGTACCGATCGGACCGTATGATTTTTTAGCCTCTTTAGCCGGTGCCTTGGCCTTTGCATCGGATGCCTTGTCATCCTTTTTGGCCGCATCCGCCGCATGGGCGTCATTGGCAGCCAGCAGGATGCCGCTGCCTTTAGTCCCGCTATCGGCGGCCTGGGCGGTTCCGACGGTGAGAACGGTCATCAGGGCCAGGACGGTGACCAGCCCCACCCCGACCAGGAATCGTGCCGTTGGGAATCGCTTTCGTATGAGGTTCAGTATCCAATAGTCCATGATATATGCTCCTTTCATGGTTGGTGGTCGGCCCGACCGCTTGGGTCCGGGCCGACCTGTCTTTATCGCCAATGACTCTTGAATCAACGCATCAGCGCTGTTTAAAAATAGCGGCATATCAGCATTTGGCCGGGGATGATTTGTGGGCCGGGTGCAGTTCCGGCGGTGTCGCATTGCCGCCGTGCTCCTCAAGAAATTCGCAGGCGCGTTCAATATCATCAGCCAGCAACTCGGCAACATTGCGGTTGATATGGGGCCGCACCACGATTCTGAGGCTGTTGACCTCCTGGGCCTCGGGCGGCATCGAGTAGGCTGCCAGAATCCAGCCGCGTTCACGGACTTTGTTCGAGATGTCGAACTCGTTGTACTTCGTCACGGACTTGTCCAGAGTCAGCGCAACCACCGGGATGCGCTGGGTCTCGTTCATAATTTGGAATTTGCCGGTTTTGATCAGGCGGTCGCGCAGGTATTCGGCATGTTCCAGCGTGCTTTTCATAATGCGGGTGTATCCCTCACGCCCCAGCCGCAGAAACTGGTAATACTGCACCAGAACCGGCGCCGAGCTCTTGCTGAAGTTCAGGGTTGCGGTCGCTGCTTCACCGCCGAGGTAGTTTACGTAGAAGACCAGGTTTTCATTGAACACCTTGCGGTCCCTGAAAATGACCCAGCCCAGACCGGGCGGCACCAGACCGTATTTGTGCCCCGAGGCATTGATCGACTGCACCCGCGGCAGCCGGAAATCCCACTCGTAGTCCGGATACAAGAAGGGATTCACGAAACCACCGGAAGCCCCGTCGATGTGCATGGGAATCGAGATACCGGTCTTCTTTTCGTATTCATCCAGCCAGTCATGGATTTCCTGGATGTTGTCATCTTCACCGGTAAAGGTCTGGCCGGCGATCGCCACCACGCAGATGGTGTTCTCATCGACATAGTCGTCGAGATGTTCAGCGGTCAGACGGTAATTGCCGGGCTTTAAGGGAACGATGCGCGGTTCGACGTCGAAATATTTCAGAAACTTCTTCCAGACGATCTGCACATTACCGCCGGTCACCATGTTGGGTTTACTGGCATCCTTGCCGGCTTTTTCGCGGGCCTCGCGCCAATTCCATTTGTGCGCCAGCCCACCCAGCATGCAGGCCTCGGAGGATCCGATGGTCGCCGCACCATAAGGCTCCGCATCCTTGGGCCCGTTCCACAGATCGTGCAGCCACTTGACACATTTGAACTCCGTGTCCTTGGTATGGGGATACATATCCGGATCGGCAAAGTTTCGAAAGGAGCCGTCGGCAAAAATCTCGCGGGCTTCAGTCTCCATAAATGTGGTCACGAAGGAAGACAGGTTCAGCATCGGATTGGCGTCCGTCCAGCACTCGCTTTTTACTATCGCCTTGGCCGCACGGGGGGTCATCATTTTTTCGGGAAAATTTTCAGGTATTTCCAAATTGAACTCTTCGTAGGGTGTTGTCATTTTTTTTCTCCTTTGTTTAGGGTTTTTGTGGTTGGCTTGATCTTTCACGAATCCAGAAGTGTTTGACACTATCAAATTAGTAATTCTATA
>Ga0316194_10002686_pt1 | contig 12396 bp, 9 predicted proteins | sample CroRivsedime1_MG_FD_204936 | JGI IMG/M metagenome (GOLD analysis project Ga0316194, IMG submission 204936) | Coastal sediment microbial communities from Maine, United States - Cross River sediment 1 | ecosystem: Environmental > Aquatic > Marine > Coastal > Sediment | place: USA: Maine...
GACCACCGCGGTGGTCCGTCCTGTGTCGGCCCCCGAGGTGTTACCCATGTCCTGATACGATTCCGTTACCGATCTCCTGATACGGAACACGTGAGCCCCAGGGTTTGTCGATCTCCAAAAAAGTATGAGCTGCGGAGCTGCGACAGATATCTGTCGCCCCTCCGCGGCTGTTGTTGTGAATTCGGAATTCTCGCGCCGACGGCACCGGTTGGGACTTTCGAGACCTAAAAGGGAGGACAGTGTGAAAGCACACGATGTCAGTGCATTGACGGCGACGAGGCCTGATGGGCTTCTTTGACACCAAAGAGGGCGTGAGCGAATACCTCGAGATGGCGAAGGGCCACGACGGGAGGGAGCTGATCGATAAGCTCTCAGAGTACCTGGCGGCGAACTCCACGGTCCTCGAGCTGGGGATGGGACCGGGCAAAGACCTGGAATTGCTGTCGAAGAGGTACGAGGTGACGGGTTCCGATAACTCGAGGCTGTTTATCGAGTCCTACCGAAGGGTCAACCCAGATGCCGATCTCATGCTGCTTGACGCGGTGACCCTGAAAACGAATCGGCGATTCAATTGTCTGTACTCGAACAAGGTGTTGCAGCACTTGCAGCGGGATGACCTCGAGGGGTCGGTTCCGCGCCAGGCTGAGGTGCTCAACGAGGGTGGCTTGCTAGCCCACGCCCTTTGGTACGGCAACAAGGTCGAGAACCACGGGGGACTTCATTTCCAGTACTACGAGGAATCGGAACTCGAGGAGATCTTCGGCGAGCACTTCGACGTCGTGATGATGGAACGCTACGAGGAGTTGGATCCTGGGGATTCGATTTTCGTCATCCTGCGAAAGAAAGACTCCGTTTCTCTGTAGGCGGGTCCTTCAGGGCCCGCCCGAGCGCGTTGAACTCAGCACCTTCGGCCGCCATCCACTCACGAATCGACCCGTTGGCGGGCCCTGAAGGACCCGCCTACAACCCGAGACGGGCGCGAGCCCCGGAGGGGCGAAAGATGGTTAGCCTGGGGCGTGAGCCCCAGGGCATGTCGATTTCCTAATAGAACGAGCTGCGGAGCTGCGACAGATATCTGTCGCCCCTTCGGGGCTTTTCGTTATTTTTGCGCCCCAGATCCTGGGGCTCACGCCCCAGGCTAAGAATATGTCGCCGCTTCGCGGCTTTCGACCTAGAGCGAGCCAGTTGAAATCACTGCACCCAGGACGGGGGCTCTTTTCGCCAGGGTTCCGATGAGATGGCGATCGCGCGGCCGAGCTCGAAGAGCCGCCGCATGTCTCCCGGGTCAAAGGTGCTGACATCCGCCTCGGCGTGCTCCGGCGGTATGCCGACGTAGTTGAAATCGACACCGTCCCGTTCGGCCAGCGCCCAGACGCGAATCAGATCACCCATCGCGACCGCCTTGAGGACGGTGATCATCGAGCGCGAGGCGATGTCGATCAGCCTGGGTTCTACCTGCGCGGGCTCGGCGTCGATCTGGCTGTTGCGGATGATGTAGATCGAAGCCGGCGGGCGCTGACTCGGGTCAACCTGGAGCTCGCGTGCCGCTTCGGTGATATCAACCATTGCCCCCCAGAGGAAGAACTCGGCGGTCACTCCGCCATCGACGTGCATCTCGTCGAAACGTTGTCCATCCACCTCGACCTCGATGTAGACCGGCGGGAACGCGACCGGGATCGATGCCGAGGCGAGCAACACCTTTCTGAAGAGATCGATCGACCCGGGCCGGCCGCTCGCCGCGATTGCCCCCATGTTCCACACCACGAGCCGTTGGGCGTCGAGGTTGGTGGTGCCGACGTAGAGCCTCCGGCCACGACGGTGCTCAGCGGCAATCGCTTGCAGCATACTGTCGTCGACGAACTCCTCGAGCTTGAGGGCAAGAGGGTCGGTGCGGGTCAGCGAGTCCTTCTTGAGGGCCGTGAACGGGCTCCTGAATTTATAGATGTCTTTGTTGGTGACGGTCGTGAAAATCTCCTCGAGTTTGGAGTCGTAATCCGAGCCGAGGAATGCCCAGGGCGCGATCAGGGCGCCGGTCGAGATTCCGGTCACCAGCTTGAAGATGGGGCGGGTGCCGGTCTCGGTCCAGCCGTTGAGGTAGCCGGCTCCGAAGGCGCCGTTGGAACCACCGCCCGAGAGAACGAGCGCGTGCAGCGGTTGGTCGCCCGGACCTGGGCCGCCGGCCTCCCAGGCCTCGCGCACCGATTCGATGACGTCTTCCTGGAAGTGAGGGCTGGGCTCGTCCCCCCAGTCGCGGATGTCGGGCATGCCGGGGATGACCGCCCGGTCCATATCTTCTATCGGAACCGGCTGGCGTTTGATACTGGTGCAGCCGATGAGGAGCAGCAGCAGCGTCGCCGCGATCGCACATCTCGTGGTGGTTGGCAAACGTCGGTTCATTGGATCAGCGCCACAATACCGGAGTCTGTCGCTTCTTCAATGTTCGAGCTCACCGCAACCACGTTGAAAACGCAAAGGCGCAAAGACGCAAAGACGTCGCAAAGAAATTTTATTGGGTGTCTTTGCGCTCTTGGCGTCTTGGCGGTTCCAAAGTTGTTGCGGTCGGAACACCGTTTCGTAAGCGGACGTGCGAAGAATCACCCTTGGTATCGAACGCATTGAGATATCCTTTTAATAGTTATGTCAGAGCCGTTGGTCTCCGTTCTTCTACCCGTCCGCGATCCCGGACCGTATCTGAAGGACTGTATTGCGAGTCTGGGGCGCCAGACGCTCGAGGAGTACGAGGTCATCGCGGTGGACGACGGGTCGACCGACGGCTCGGCGAAGATCCTCGACGATTGGGCCGTCCAGGACACACGAGTCAAGGTCGTCCATCGGTCCGAGTCCGGTCTGGTCGAAACCCTCAATGCCGGACTCGAGATGTGCACGGCGCCCTTCGTGGCGCGCATGGATGCCGACGACATCAGTCATCCCAAACGCTTCGAGCTGCAGCTCGCCGAGTTCGAGGAGCTGCCGTGGATGGGAGTTGTCTCGAGCCTGGTTCGACATTTCCCGTGGAGCGGAGTGGGGGAGGGCTACCGCGTTTACGAAAGGTGGCTCAACTCGCTGTCGACGCCGGAGCAAATCTCCCGTGAGCGCTTCGTCGAATCACCGGTGCCGCACCCGTCGGCGATGATCCGCCGCGAGGTTTACGAAAGCGCCGGGGGGTACCGGGACGAAAACTGGGCCGAAGACTTCGACCTCTGGCTTCGTCTCTTCGAGGCGGGCGTGACTTTCACCAAGGTCGAGAAGTACCTGTATTTCTGGCGCGAGCACGCCGAACGGTTAACCCGGGTGGACAGCCGCTACTCGGTCGAGAACTTCCTGCGCTGCAAAGCGAAGTACCTGCTCAGCGGCCCCCTCGCGGGTCGGCAGCGGGTGGTGATCTGGGGCGCCGGCCAGACCGGGCGGCGTATCTCGAAACACCTGTTGCGTGACGGTGCGCCAATCGAGGCCTTCGTGGACATCGACCCCGAGAAGATCGGCGGAACTCTGCGGGGAATACCGATCATCGAATTCGACGAGCTGCGAGTGATGATAGGTCCGGGCACGGTGGTGCTGGCAGCCGTCGGATCCCGGGGAGCACGTGCGCTGATCCGGGAACAGCTCAACAATATCGGTCTGAGAGAGGGCTGGAACTTTTGGTGCGTGGCTTGAATCCCGCGCCCGCGCCCGCGCCCGAATAGCCCATCGAAGACAGTCACGCCATCCCGTCCGCCCACCCCATCGGGTTCGGGATCGGGATCGGGTTCGGGATCGGAATTATCCGCTCTCCTTCACTTTGACGGGCTCCAAATTCCACACCTTCTCCGCATACTCTTTGATCGCACGGTCCGAGGAGAAATATCCCATCGCGGCGACGTTGCGGATTGCTGCCGCCGCCCAGGCGCGGGTGTCCTGGTAGAGCGCGGCGGCGCGCTCGTGGGCCTCGATGTACGAGGCGAAGTCTGCCAGCACCATGTAGCGGTCGCCATGTTCCATAAGCGCCGACCAGATATCGCGCAACGGCCCGGCGTCTGATCCGGCGTAGACGCCGTCGCGCAGATCGTCCATCACGCCCGCGAGATCAGGGTCTGATTCGTAGAGCTTCCACGGGCGGTGGGCGCCGGTCGCGAGGCGGGATTCTACTTCCTCGGCGGTGAGGCCAAAGATGAATATATTGTCGTCGCCGACCCGTTCCCCGATCTCGATATTGGCCCCGTCCAGCGTACCGATGGTGATCGCGCCGTTGAGCGCGAGCTTCATGTTGCCGGTTCCCGACGCTTCCATGCCGGCGGTCGAGATTTGCTCGGAGAGGTCGGCAGCGGGAATGATCTTCTCGGCGAGGGTGACCCGGTAGTCGGGCACGAAGGCGACCCGGATGCGGCCATCCACCTCGCGATCGCTGTTGACGACCTCGGTAACGCCGTTGATCAGGCGGATGATGAGCTTGGCCATGTGATACGAAGGCGCCGCTTTGGCTCCGAAGATGAAGCTGCGCGGCGGCATCTCGCGGGTCGGGTCGGCCTTGATCAGCCTGTGCAGGTGGATGACGTGCATGATGTTGAGGAGTTGGCGCTTGTATTCGTGCAGGCGCTTGATCTGGACGTCGTACATCGATGAGGGATCGAGCCGGACTCCGCACAGCTCGTGGACGGTGGCGGCCAGATCACGCTTGTTGGCGGTCTTGATGGCCAGAAATTCGTCCTGGAACCCGTGATCGTCGGCGGCCGACTCGAGCTCTTTCAAGCGGTCGAGGTCGCCCGGCCAGGAATCGCCGATACGGTCGGAGATCAAGGTTGCCAGGCGTGGATTACAGGCCAGCAGCCAACGACGCGGCGTGACGCCGTTGGTGATCGGTAGGAACTTCTCCGGCCACAGGTCGGCGAAATCCTTGACCACCCGGGTCCGCAAAAGCTCGGTGTGGAGCTTGGCGACGCCGTTGACGCGGTGGCTGCCGACAATCGCGAGATTTGCCATGCGCAGCCGTTTGTCGCCGTCCTCCTGGAGGATCGACATCCTGCGCAGTGTTTCCGGGCGGTCGCTGTACACACCCTTGACGGAATCCATGAATCGGCGGTTGATTTCGTAGATGATCTGCAGGTGGCGCGGAATGAATGGCTCCATCATCGAGATCGGCCAGGTCTCCAGGGCCTCTGGCAACAGCGTGTGGTTGGTGTATGAGCAGGTGGCTCGGGTGATCTCCCATGCCGGGGACCAGCTGAGACCCGCCTCGTCCAACAAAAAACGCATCAGCTCGGCGACGGTCAGTGCGGGGTGGGTGTCGTTGAGCTGGAAGGAGACCTTGTCCGGCACCATCTCCCAGACCTCTCCGTGGCGTTGACGGAAGCGGTCCATCGCGTCCCGCACCGAGCACGCCACAAGAAAATACTCCTGGGCGAGACGGAGACGGCGCCCGGCCACGATGTCGTCGGAGGGGTAGAGGACGCGGGTCACCGCCTCGACGCGTTCGCGCTCTTCTACGGCCTGGGTGTAGCCGCCTCGGGAGAAAATGTGGAAATCGAACTCGGACGCGGCGCGTGCATCCCAAAGCCGCAACGGGGTAACGGTGTTGGTGCCATATCCGGCGACCAGGACGTCGTATGGAAGGCCGTACGCTTCACGCCAGCCCGTCCAGGTCGGCCGGTGCTTGCCACTCTTTTTGGCCTGGACCCAATCGACGCGGCCGCCGAAGCGGACCGGGACCGTCCGGTCGTGGCGAACCACTTCCCACGGATAGCCCTCCTCGAGCCAGGTATCGGCGTGTTCGACCTGCCAGCCGTTTTCGAAGTCCTGACGAAACATCCCATAGTCGTAGCGCAGGCCGTAACCATAGGCGGGGTAGTCGAGGGTCGCCAGTGAGTCGAGGAAACAGGCCGCGAGGCGCCCGAGACCTCCGTTGCCGAGACCGGGATCGGACTCCTCCTCGATGACGGTATCGAGGTTGAGGCCGAGCAACTGCATAGCTTCGCGCGCGGTGTCGAGCAGGCCGGTGGCGATGAGATTGTTGCTCATCAACCGGCCGAGCAGGTACTCCATCGACAGATAGTGGACGACCTTTGGACGCACATCGTCATAGGTGCGCCGGGTGAGAATCTCGCGGTCGATCAGGGATTCGCGGACCGCTCTCCCGAGAGCGACGAGGTGGTCGGCGGGGCGGGCGTGGCGCAGCTCGAGACCGCAGGTGTAGCGGAGATAGTGGAGAAATCGGTCGCGAAACTCTTCAGCCGTCGGCTGTTTGAGATGAATTTCCGGAAGCATGGACCCCCTCGGGCGCTGTGCTGGTCTTTGCGCAGCCAAAAAACGTTAACACAAAGAACGCTCCCAGCGTTCCCTGTGTTCGGGTAACATCGTTGATAATGGAAAACACTCGTACGGCTGGAGTCATTCTCCACCCCACCTCGCTGCCGTCCCGATTCGGGATCGGTGACTTCGGACCGACCGCCGCGGCCTATGTGGAGTGGCTGGCCGGTGCGGGCGCATCGTGGTGGCAGGTCCTGCCGCTGCACCCACCCGGGCCGGGCAATTCGCCATACTCGGCGATCTCCACCTTCGCCGGCAACGAGCTCCTCATCAGCCCCGATCTGTTGATCGAGGATGGCGTGCTCACGGACGCCGAGGTGGCCGAGGTGCCGGATCTCCCCACCGAGTGGGTCGAGTTCGACGAGGTGAAACCGTTCAAGATCGGTCTGCTGCGACGCGCCTACATCCGATTTCGCGACACCCAACCCCCCAAGCTGGTCCGCCAGCTCGCCAACTTTCGCGACAAGAACCGCCACTGGCTCTCCGACTACGCCCTGTTTCGGGCGATCAGGGACGGATATGACGGAGCGCCCTGGTACGAGTGGCCGCGGCCGTTGGCGATGCGTGAACCGCAGGCCCTGATCGGGTGGATGCAGGAGCACCGGCAGGAGGTCGACTTCGTCGAGTTCTGCCAGTTCTTCTTCTTCCGGCAGTGGACCGCGTTGCGCGACTGGGCGCGCGAAATGGGTGTCGGGATCTTCGGTGATGTACCGATCTTTGTCGCCGGAGATTCGGCCGAGGTGTGGGCCCATCCGGAGCTCTTTCTGCTCGACGACGAGCGCCGGCCGACGGTGGTTGCCGGGGTTCCACCCGACTACTTCTCGGAGACCGGCCAGTTGTGGGGAAATCCACTCTATGACTGGGAACGCATGGCGTCCGATGGTTTCTCCTGGTGGATTGCGCGACTCCGCCACACCCTCGAGCTGGTGGATCTGGTGCGCCTCGATCATTTCCGGGGCTTCGCCTCCTACTGGGAGGTGCCTGCGAAAGCTGAAACTGCGGTCCACGGCCGCTGGATGCAGGGTCCCGGACGGCCCTTCTTCGACGCCTTGCGAGAGGCCCTTGGCGATCTTCCACTGGTGGCCGAGGACCTCGGCGAGATCACGCCCGACGTCGTGGCCCTGCGCCAGGAGCTCGGCATCCCAGGCATGGCGATCCTCCACTTCGCATTTTCGCCCGAACCGCGGTCGACCTTCATCCCTTACGCGCTCGATCGCAACATGGTGATCTACTCAGGTACCCACGACAACAACACCACGGTCGGCTGGTTTCTCGAGGACGCATCCGACGAGGAGAAAGAACTGGTGCGACGATACGCGGGAAGCTCCGGGCGAGAGATCCACTGGGACCTCATCCGCCTCGCCCTGGCGTCGGTCGCCGATACCGCGATCGTGCCGCATCAGGACCTCGCCGGTCTCGGCGCCGACTGCAGGATGAACGTCCCAGCCGTCGGAGAGGGCAATTGGCGCTTCCGGATCACCCCCCGAATGCTCGGCGAAGGCATCCAGGCGAGGCTGTGGGATCTGGTCGAAACTTATGGGCGCGAACCCGCCGAACCGGCCAGTTTTAGCATTTCGGGATGATTTTCTTTTAAGACTTTGTTAAAAGGTTTGTTAAAAGACCTCCGGAAGTGACCGTTCTCACGGGTCGCGTGTTGATGCTCGACCCATCTATACGGATACTGGTAGGTATGAGAAGGCATGCATTTTTGCTCGTTGTTTCGCTGCTGCTGATCCTGGGGGCGGGGTCTGCAGGGGCGACCACCATTATCCCGCCGGCAGATCCGGGTGAGTTGGCGCACCATAGTCACGCGGTCTTCATGGCCCGGGCGGGTGCCAGTCGTGCAATTGACGAATCCAGTTTCATCGCCACCGCCACTGAGCTCGAGGTGGTTTCGGTGGTCAAGGGCCCGTTGTTTCCAGGTGAGGTTGTCGAATCCGTCGTTCCCGGTGGTGTCAAGGACGGTATTGGATGGGCAGTCGCTGGTGCACCCAGGCTTGTCGAAGGCGAGATCTACCTTTTCTTCGCCGACCGCGATCCGCGTGGCCGTTGGCAGCCGCGGTTGATGGCCGACAGCGTGCTGCGGCAAATCAGAGACGAGGACGGCTCGAAGATTCTTGTGCCGCTCGATGAGGCAAGCCGGCTCGAGCGCACGAGCGCTTTCGGCGGACCCGCAGCGCCGCTGGTGCCGGGACCGGTCCACGAAAAGCTCTTCGTTGAAGCTCTTGGTCGCAGCCTCGGGGGTGCTCCTGGCTGGGATTGGAAACCATTGGTGGCTGCTGCAGATATCGGGTCGGACACCGACTTCCTCAAGGTCGCACCGGCAGGTTGTGTCTTTATGGACCATCCCACAGATCATCTACCGGTCCGATGGTTTACATTTGACACTGGTGGGTCGATATCGATTTCAGCCGACAGTACACCCGACCCCTCCATCGGTAGCGGAGGGTACAGCGAGCTCCAGGGCGCGCTGAGTCGTTGGAATGCTGTGTCAAATACGACTCTTTCCGTTGGATATGCGGGAGCCAACGCGTCGAAACCTGCCTGTGGTGGAGGTTTTGATTACAGAAACAACGCAGTGATTTTTGATGACCCCTGTAGCGATATTCCAGACCTCAGCCTTCCCAGTTGTTCTGGAACGCTTGGAATGGGCGGGGCTCTTATGTCCAACGGAACCGTGTCCTGGGACGGTCAGTCATGGCACCCGGTAAGCGGCTGGTTCGTGGTCCTCAATAACGAGGTGGGCTGTATGGGATCGGCCGGCTATGAGCTCATGTTGACCCACGAACTTGGCCACGGGCTCGCTTTTGGTCATACTTTAGACAGTGGTTCGTTGATGTACCCATCCTGTTGTAACAATCACAATTCCCTCGACGTCACGTGTACTCAGTACCTGTACCCGGTGGGGGGCCCGCCCGCCACCCCAACCAATACGCCTGTCCCTCCGACGCCGACGAACACACCGGTTCCTCCGACGCCGACGAACACACCGGGCGGTCCGACGGATACTCCAACACGGACGTTCACTCCTTCCTGGACCCCGACCTCGACATGGACCCCGACCCGGACCTGGACACCGGGTGGGCCGACCGCGACGCCGACACCGACCTGGACTGCGACGGAAATCCCGGGTGGCCCGACAAACACCCCAACCCCGACCCCGACCCAAACTCCGACATCGCCTCCGCCTCCAACGCCGGGCCCGACTAAACCGTCCAAAGTGACGGTGCCCGTGGTTGTCCATGACGATGGCGCGGGCGGAACGTCCTGGCGCTCTGATGTGGTGGTCAGCAACCAGAACAGCAGTTCCCAGACGATTCGGCTGACGTACCAGACCGCTAGCAAGGCGGCCTTTAGCAAGCATCGCACCCTCGCCGGTTTCGCAACCCTTCTTCTCGAAGATCTCGTGACCGACCTCTTCCGCGCCGGCGACGGAAGCGGGCCACTCGAAGTGGAGGTCGTGAGTGGTGCAAAGGGCGCGCCGGTTGTAGTCTCTCGCGCTTACTCGGAGAACTCCTTCGGAAACCTGGGCTCGGGTCTGCCGGCAGATGTTATTCCGTCGACAGACGTGGTGTCCCTGCCGGGCCTCCGCCACGACGATGATTTCCGGAGCAGCGTCGCGGTCACGGCCGGCGATCAGACCGTCTGGGCGACCTTCGAGCTCTTCCGAGGCAGCGATGGCCTCGTGGCAGGTGGCGTGCAACGCAAGATCGAGGCCGGCCAGCAGAAACAGTGGTTCATCAACAGGCTCTTCGGAGATCTCGCGCAGCAGGGCGTGCCGATGACGGTTCGTGTTTCCCTCAACAGGCCGGGCATTGCCTATGCCTCGCTGGTCGACAACGATTCCACGGATTCGGCGGTATTCCTCGGCAAGCAACCTTCGAACGAGTGGATCGTGCCAGCGGTCGCGCGCATTCCCGGATCCGGTGGGACCTTCTGGAACTCTTCGGTGTCGCTGTGGAACACAACTGGCAACACGTGTTGGGTCGATATGGAATACCTGCCGGAGAGGACCGACAACTCTCGTGGCGGGCGTTTTGCCCCGAGGTTCAAACTCAACCCATACGAATCGCGCAACATTGCCGACGTGCTCCTCGAGGAGTTCAACGTCGAAAACGGCAAGGGGACCCTCGTCATCCAGACAACGAGGCCGACGACGGTGACCTCGAGAGTATTCACCGGCTGCCAGACCTGTCCGTTTGGTGGGACCTCGGGTAACGGCGTGCGCACGGCGCCGTCGCTGGCGCTTGTCTCGGGACAGAAAGTGCTTCCGGGGGTCCGCATCCTCGACGGGTTCCGCACTAACATCGGCGTGGTCACCGGCAATCAGAGCGTTTCGTTCACCTTCGATCTGCGCGACGAGGGCGGTACCCTTCGCGGGACCGCCTTCAGAACGGTTCCTCCGCGGACCATGCAGCAATGGGGGGTCGGCATGTTGTTTGGAAATGGCTTCGTGGAACCCGACCCTGCAGGCTCGGTCGTTGTCAGCGCCAACAGCCCCTATCTGGCCTACATGACGATCATCGACGGCAGCTCGCAGGACCCTGTTTTCGTGATGCCTCAGTGACGTGACGAAGGGCCGGTCCGACCGGCCCAGTCGGAACGTCATCCTGAGCGAGTGAAGCGAGTCGAGGGATCCCCCGACTTCTCCGGAGAGTGTCTCGACATTGGATTTTCGCTCTGAGCTTCGGGGGGTCCTTCGACTTCGGCGTCGCTTCGCGCCGCCTCCGCTCAGGATGACAATCAGCCTCTAATTGCCTCCAACTGCTCCGTCATCAATCCCTCGAAGAGTGCCACCTTGTAGCCGTTCTGCGAGAGCGGCTCGGCGCCGGCGACAGTTGCGGCGGCGGCCTTCTCGATCGTTGCGGTGTCGAGGGTCGTCCCAACGATCGCCTTCTCGGTCGCCTTTGATCGCCACGGCACCGGCGCAGCGCCCGACAGGAAGATTCGTGCCGAGCGCACCGTGTCACCATCGAAGACGATGGCAAGGGCGACGCCGGCGAGAGCGAAGTCCCAGGCGCCGCGCGTCCGCACCTTGCGGTAGGACGAACGCAGACCTTTTGCCGGCGCCGGAAGGACGATTTCGGTGAGGATCTCGTCGGGGCCGAGCACCGTCTCACGTTGCGGGTCCTCGGTCGGTGGCACGTGGAAGGACTCGACCGCCACCGAACGGCTGGAAGTCGGTCCGGAGACCCGGCAGACGGCGCCGAGCGCGGCCAGCGCGGGCGCGGTGTCCGACGGGTGGACGATGTAGCACATGTCTCCACCGAAGATGCAGTGGTACTGGTTTTCGCCCTCGAAGGCGAAACAAAGATCACCGCCCTTGCGGAGGCAGTCGAAGTGGCCCCGGTAGTACCAGCAGCGTGGTTTCTGACAGAGGTTGCCGCCAATAGTGCCCTGGTTGCGCAGCTGCGGACTGGCGACCTCGGAAGCCGCCTCGGCGAGGGCCGTGTAACCGGCGGCGACCTGCTTGGAGGTCGCAATTTCAGCCACCTTTGCGAGGGCACCGATTCGGAGGCCACCGTCCTTCGCCTGCCGGATGTCCTTGAGCTCGTCGATCGAGGACAGGGAGACCAGGGTGTCGGCGCTGAAGATGCCTTCCCTGAGGCAACCGAGCAGATCGGTGCCGCCGCCGTGAATCAGGGACGGCCGATCGTTGAGGACGGCGAGGGCCTCATTGACTGTGGTCGGGCGAACGTAGGTGAATTTGGGAAGCATCTCAGGCCTCCTTTCTCTGCTCGGCCAGGAGGCGCGCCAGCTGAATCGGGTTGATCGGAGAATCGGTGACCCGGATACCGATGGCGTCATACACCGCATTGGCGATGGCCGCGGCCGTGGGGATGGTCGCCGGTTCGCCGAGGCCCTTGGTGCCGGTGGTGTTGAACTCGGTGTCGGGAATGTCGATCGGCACGCAGGAGTGCTCGATCGCGACGTCTTTCATTGTCGGGACCTTGTAGTCGTGGAAGTTGGCGTTGGCCATCTTCCCAGTCTGCCGGTCGAGCACACGTTCTTCGGTCATACCCAGGCCCACACCCATCACAATGCCGCCGAAGACCTGGTTGTCGTAGGTCAGGCGGTTGAGGACCCGACCCGAGTCGTGGGCTCCGAGGAAGTGCA
>Ga0316194_10002687_pt1 | contig 12395 bp, 10 predicted proteins | sample CroRivsedime1_MG_FD_204936 | JGI IMG/M metagenome (GOLD analysis project Ga0316194, IMG submission 204936) | Coastal sediment microbial communities from Maine, United States - Cross River sediment 1 | ecosystem: Environmental > Aquatic > Marine > Coastal > Sediment | place: USA: Maine...
TGGTAGAGCGTTTTTCATGGGTCATGATGGGTGCGACCATTTCACTGGGTGTGCAGAACGTATTGCTGGATATCAGTGCGTGGTGGGTCATACAAGCCCTGGTCACGCTGTTGGCAGCGTGGTTATTGATACGTTTGTGGTATCCGGGACAAGAGTCAGAGGTAACCAGGGCTCTGTTAAAGCGGGTTTTTCTGCTGGTTTTGTTTGTGCGGTTTGCCGTTCCTGTCATGCTGATTGCAAACGACCTGCTTTATCAACAGTTTCTCGAAGAACGTTACCAGCAGAGCACCGAGATCATTACCGAGGCCGGTAGGGAGTTGGAGCAACTAAGCGAGGACGCGAGCGCGGAAAATGCCGGCGACGTTGAAGCCGGTATGTTGAGCTCCATCACACGCGCCTGGAGCAGCACGGTTGATTCAATTGACCTGTCCGGAAGACTGCAGCGTATGCAGGCCCAGGCGGCCCAGGTCATTGAACACATTGTACAGTTGAGTGTTGTATTTATTCTCCAAACGGCCTTGTTACCCGTTGCTTTTCTGTGGTTCTTTGCACAGGTCGTTAAAAGACTTTTCCGGCCGGTGAAGCTCAAGGCTGATCCTGACTAGCCGGAAACAGATCACATTATCATCCCGCATGTGCTCAAACTCGATTTACAGGTATTCGAGTACTCTTTTTCGAATATAAATTGACATAAATGGCAAAATATGACACTTTCGTCTAAAAATGACATTAATGTCAATAAAATGTGCACATGTCAGGTCAACAGAAGAAAAGGGAAGGGCATAGCGCCGGTTGTGTAATAGACCGGGCCTTGTCTTGTGCGCAATAAATACACATAGCTAATCAAGATTCTCTGGTCGCAGACGAAAATCATGGGTTTGAGACAGGGAATGATGTTCTTCGGAACGGGGAGAGTTTTATGGTTGCGCCCGACAAACCTGTTTTACGTGATGTTGCCATCCTCACGCGTGCTGTTGAGAATGTCTTCAGAAAACTGATCCGTATGTTGATCGGCAGAATGTCGCTCAAAAAACTTCAGGAGATGGTGCAGATCATTTTCATTGAAGAGACCGAGGCGAAACTGAAACAGGAAGCGCCCGGCAAAAGCGTGGCACTGGGTGACATCGCTCTGCAAACCGGGGTTGATACCCGGACGATTAAAAGGATCAGAACCTACATCGCGCTCAGTGACCCGATGTACCAGGATGATAATTTTCTCGACGGTTTTATGCCTTTGTTCAAGGTGTTTGATCTATGGATGAACGACCCCAGGTTTTTTGATGCCAAAAGCGGCAAACCACGACCGCTTCAGCTTGAAGGTGACGGGGTGAGTTTTTCGAAACTGGTCAAACGGGCGATTCAGTCACGGGGCTTAACTGTCCGGGCGGTTCTGAAGCGATTGAAAGAAATAGACGTTGTCGATGTGGATGCCAGGACTGGTATGGTTGTTCTGAAACAGGATGACAATGTTTTTATCAGCAAGGATGATCTTGATTTGCTCGAAGTTGGTTTAACCGCGATTGGCAATCTCGCGGGTACGGTCGATCACAATATTCAACATCACCGGAATGAAGATGAAAAATATTTCCAGAGAGGAAGTTGGAACTATCAATTCAATCCGGAGAATATCGATCATGTCCGCAAGGCGATTCACAGGTACCTTAGAAAAATGGATGTAAAATCCAGGGATCTGATTTCTTCCCTGGCAGAATCTGAAAGTCTGAAGGGCCAGGTGACCGCCGGTATCAGCGTTTTTTATTTCGAGGAAGATTTGGGGGTCTGAGTCACCGGGCGTCCTGTTGCACCCGCTGGCATCGTCCGGTGGAGAGTTGCTGTCATCAGTATCTCTTGATCCCTCCCGAAGCAATGCTCCCGGCTACTGTTCTGATCAGAAGATAAGCCGGTGGTCCCTATTTACAGATAGTCGCTAGATTTTCCTACAAAAAATAAATTGACATAAATGTCATAATATGACATTATTGTCAATAAGAGACATATATGGCAATAAATGACATAAATGTCAATAAAAAGAAAGTATGAGATCAACAAGTGATAAGGATGGCGGTGTAAAGCGTTTAAGGGGAAGCTCTGCAAAGGCCAAAAGGGGGATCTGATATTGCTTGTAAAGGGGGGGAAGACAAAGCACCGGTCTTGAGATAGCCCGGGCTTTGTCTTATGCGTAGCAAAGCAAACCTGTAAGCCGCTTGTTGATAGCTGTTTTGATTTTTTGCAGGAAGAAGAAGGGTTTGAGACAGAGAGCGTAGTTTTCAATACAGAAAGGAGAGCCTAATGTACACGTCCATTACAAAAGATTCAGGTGACGTCGCAATCCTCACGCTCGCCGTCGAAAATGTGTTCAGAAAATTAATCAGATTGCTGATCGGCAAGATTTCATTGAAAAAGCTGCAGGAAATGGTCCAGGTTATTTTTGTAGAAGAAGCCGAGGCAAACCTGAGGCAGGAAAGGCCGGGCAAGAATGTTCAATTGTCGACCCTGGCTGTCATTACAGGAATCGATACGCGAACACTCACCAGGATAAAAAGTAAAGATAATTACTTGAAGCCATTCCATGAGGAAAAGCGCTTTCTGAGCGAAATCACACCAGAGTGTAGCGTTTTGGATGTATGGGAAAGCAGTGAAACCTATACTGAGCCCAAAACAGGGAAGCCGAGGGTTTTGGCTATCAATGGGTCAGAACCCAGCTTCGAATCCTTAATCAGCGATTCGAATTCAACCCGGGGTGTTACCGTGAAATCGTTTCTCCAAAGGCTGGAGGCGAGCAACTCCATTGTCGTGGATAAAGCAAAGAACTCGGTACGGATGATTGATAAACGATACACACCATTCGGATCCAAGGCTCACACCGAGAATGCAAAGATTGGAATGGCCGCCGTTGGTAACCTTGTGGATACGATCGGGCATAACCTGTCTGCCCCCACTGAAAATGGAGAGTCTTTTTATCAACGGGGCTGCTGGACCAATCGGCTGGATGTAAAAGATCGTGAAAAGTTGAGAGAACTTATAAAAAAATTCCTTTCAGATATCGATGAGAAGGCGAGAAAGATCATCAAGCCTTTCGAACAGGATTCGGTTAGCCATGAACAGGTAACTGCCGGCGTTAGCCTGTTCTATTTTGAAGAAGAGTCCGGGAACTAGTTTTCGAGACCGGGACGGCTTCGCCCGGTTAGAGCAATCGTCAAGCACGGGGTTGGGTCTTTCATGCCTGTCCGCCTATTCGGGGTCCTGGCCTCATTGAATACCTGAAAGGTATTCCTTCCATAAAAATTGAAGTACTCTGAATAGCATGGCTCATAAACAAAAAGGCGATGCGGTGAATCGGCAAATGATTCCTGAGTGGGCGCTAAAGCTGAACCGTCTTACAGATTACGCGGTGAATGGTTTTGGTGGCGGCCCGCGACCATGGAAGTTTTCCTGGGTGATTAATTTTCAGAAGTGCGGGACTTTCTTTTTTCTCGGCTTTTTGATGTGGTACTACCAGAATTTTTCCGTCAATGCCTGGATCTATCTCGCGATGCAGGGTAGCTATGGCATTATCTGGTTCATCAAGGATATGTCCTTCCCTGATCCTGCATGGCAAAAGAAAATCACCATTTTGGGCGGTATCAACGCTTTTCTCGGTGTACTGGGCTGGTACTGGGTGTTCGGCTGGCTCTTGATATCCGGTGTATCTTCACCGGACTACCCCTTGTCTGATGGTGCCTGGTACGCCTTGTGTATCAGTATGTGTCTGATCGGTAGTGTCATCATGATCGCGGCAGACGCTCAGAAATACTACACATTGAGCTTCCAGCGCGGCTTGATTGCCACCGGTATGCATCGCTATATACGTCACCCGAACTACCTGGGAGAAATGCTGATTTACGCCAGTTTTGCACTCATGGTCTGGCACTGGTTACCGGTTTTGGTGCTGGCCTGGGTCTGGGGCGGTTTGTTTGCGGTCAATATGATGATGAAAGAAGCGAGTCTTTCACGCTATCCGGAATGGGAAGCGTATAAAAAGCGGACTAAATGGTTATTGCCGGGTATCTTTTGAGTGGCCGATAGCTAACGTCATTCCAGGCTTGAAGAAGCGAATTCAATCGTCAGAGTCGTCTGTTATGATGCAGTGATGTCAGCTGCGTGATCAGGTAGATTTCATTGTGCTGTTAACTCACCAGGGTAAAACCGCACCCATGCAGACCGATGCCGAAAGCGATCCACGCTTGCAAAGGGATATTGATGCCGATATCGGCTTTATTCACGGCGGAAGCGTGCGCAAGGATATACCGGCGGGAGATGTGCGCGTGGTGGATCTGCTGGCTACTTACCCGTTTGTTGATGATGTGACTATCAAGGAAATGAGTGGTGACCAGGTACGCCGTGCACTGGAACAGTCGCTGACTTTCGAGCGTGGTTTATTGCAGTTTTCGGGGCTCAAACTGACTTACGATTTACAACGCCCGGAGTGGCAGCGTATCGTCAGTCTTAGCCACAAGGGCGAACCTGTAATGGCCGATGATCAGTTCACCATTGCCGCACCGGGTTTTCTCACCGAAGGCGGCGACCTTTACGACTCGTTCCCCGAGTCCGCTGTCATTGGCAATATAGGCAAGGTGTCCGATATCGCAATCCGGTACTTTGGTGAACAGGAAGTGGTCAGGGTGCCGGAGCGTGGCCGGCAATTGGATGTCACACCAGCGCTTGATTAGCCGGGTTTGTTAGCATCAGCAGACTTTAGTCGTCAGGCCATGATCGGGCGCTCCAAGTTTTGTCAACTAAATCCTGAGATGGTGCACTGCACCAATAGTATTGAGTATCTATGCACCAAGGAGGTTTCAATGGCGACAGTCCGAAAGGCATTACCAGGCCCGCCGATATCGAGACAGCGTCAAAACCTGCTTTGTCCAGCTCGCAAATAATCCGGCAGCCGGGAGGAAGGCCGAACAATTGATGCAGGGTCTGTAACGATTTGAACATCAATCACATGTGGTCTTTTACATAGGTGAACCTGAAAACATACTTATCCTATGCGTGTTGCATTCAAGCATGGATGTGGCAAGACACTTTTAAAGGATGGCGCGCCCGAGAGGATTATTCGGCCCATCCGTGGGCCTTACCCCTTCGGGGCCCGCCTTCGGCGGTTCAAATTCGTTCCGGACGAATTTGTCGAACCTGTGGCCCCAAGATTAGGAAAGCGTAGCTTCCTCATATGATTTTAATTATCTAACTGTTTTAATCAGATATAATTCTCATGTTTTCGAAAGGTTTCCTTGCAAAGTCTTGCAAAGAATCCGATTCCGCTATACTTGGCCACTTGGGCGCGTACGAGATCGGCGAAGTATAGGAGCGCGGGGATTATCTGGCTGAGCCAGACGGGGTCAGTTTTAACAACCGTGCGCCGTCCTTGTCTTCCAGCACCCAGATCGCGCCATCCGGCCCTTGTTCTACTTCGCGAATGCGTTTGCCCATGTCATAGCGAGCCACTTCCTTTGCGTTGTCGCCATCTATGGCAACCTTGATGAGTGCGCGCGAGGCTAGTCCTGCTATCAATGCCGAGCCCTGCAGGTCGGGAAACATTTCCCCTGAGTAGAAAATCATCCCGGCGGGAGCGATGGTAGGAATCCAGGCTGTCTTAGGGGCTTCAAATTCCGGCCTTGTGTCATGATCCGGTATTTCCGTACCGTCGTAGTGATCCCCCTCGGAGACAATCGGGTAACCGTAATTGGCTGCTTTTTTGATCAGATTTAACTCGTCTCCATGCAGTGGGCCCATCTCGTTGCCCCACAACCGGCCCTCGGCATCAAACGCCATTCCCAATATATTGCGATGCCCCAGGGACCAGATTTGCGCAGCCACGTCGCCCTCTGCGTAAAATGGATTATCCTTCGGCACCGAACCGTCTTCGTTTAGGCGTACAACTTTGCCAAGGTTACCGTTCATTTGCTGGGCGGGGGTGAATTTCTGCCGATCACCTGAGGAGATAAACAGGTAATCATCGTCATCAAACACCATGCGGTGGCTGTAATGCCCGCTACCTGTCACTTTGGGGTTTTGCCGCCAAATGACTTCAGCGTCCCTGAAAAAACTGCTTCTTTCGCCAATTTCCAGCCGTCCGCGGACTACCGCCGCACCACGTACATTACCCACACCGGATTCGACATAGCTGAGGTAGATGATGCTGTTATTAGCAAAATCCGGATGGAGAATGACGTCACCCAGACCACCCTGGCCTCGATAGTCAACGTTCGGTAAATCTTTTACGGGCGAAGACTTCTCACCATCCTCTGTCACGATGTACAGATGACCTCGTTTTTCGGTTACCAGTATGCGGCCGTCTGGCATAAAGCTCATTGCCCAGGGTTCGTTAAAAGTAGCCACCTCGGTGACTTCGAAAGGTGAATTCTGAGCCGCTGCTGCGGTTGCCAGGCAAATCAGAACGGTCAGGCTGATAAAACGATGCATGGAGGTGCTCCTTCGCAAGCCCAAAAATATAAACAGTGGTGTGTAATGTATCAATCAACCACAAATTCAGCAATTCGTATGGACCCGAATGCATAGATCCGGAGAGACAGTTAAACTATGCCAACACTATTATTGAGAATCTGGTATGGATTTTTTCACCCGAACGTTGATAACCTTAATACTCTTCATTACGACCATGGGGTTAGGTGCGTGCGACAACAATTCGGGCAAGGCGAGTAACACCGCATCACCTGAAAATTCAGCCGCTTCGCCTGCTGCTGCTGAAAATGCAGCAGAGGTCATTACCATAACGAAGGCACACATCAGAGCCACTGCACCGGGACAAAAGGTTAGCGGAGCCTTCATGACACTGGTAAATACTTCTTCAATACCTTATGCACTGACTTCCGTCAGTTTCAATGCGGCAGGCATGGTCGAACTTCATGAAACCAGCATGAGTGGCAAAATGATGCAAATGAGGCGCATCAGCCAGATCGACATTCCGGCCAGTGGCAGCGTTGAACTGAAGCCGGGCAGCTACCACGTTATGCTGATGGGGCTTGATAAAGGACTCACAGCAGGAACAACTGAAACACTGACTTTGACGTTTTCCGATAATTCCCAAAAGACGGTTGAAGCCTCAGTGGGCGATTTAAGCGAATAGGGCAGACATGAAAATAACTTATATCTTCATCGGTTTACTGGCATGTGCCCTGGGTGTCGGTATTGCCCAATATATCATGCCGAATGCCGATCCTGCCCTTGAATTCAGTGGCAACGGCAGTACAACTGGCCAGGTGATCCCGGACAGGTTAGGTGGCAATTTTACCCTCATGCAAGCTGGCAAGCCGATAGAGCTCAGTGACTTTCAAGACAAACTTGTCGTCATGTATTTTGGTTTTGCTTCTTGCCCGGACGTATGCCCAACAACGCTTACTGTCATCGCTTCTGCGCTTCGGGAGTTGACACCTGAAGAGTTGGAAAACGTACAGCCGATATTCATCAGTGTTGACCCGGAACGAGATCAGGGTGAGAACCTGATGGCTTACGCCACCTATTTTCACCCTAGCTTCATCGGCATTACTGGCGGTGCGGTTGAAGTACAGAAAGTCGCTAATCAGTATGGCGCCTTCTTCTTCAAGTCGCAGAGCGATTCTGCCATGGGTTACACGATTGATCACACCTCCGAAACTTATCTGGTCAGTGAGGGTGGTAAACATGTGACTGCCCTGCCGCATGAAATGACCAGCGATAGTCTACTAGATGCCATTCGAACAAGGCTTCAGCAGTAGGCGCGTCCGAGAGGGTTACTCGTCCCACAGCCCAGGCTGGCTTCTCGACGGGTTCCCCGTCTCACCTTCTCTCACCTTGTCCCTGGGACTCGCCCTTCGGGTTCGCTTTGCTCATGAAAATCCGCTCCGGACAAATTTGTCGAACCTAAGTGCGTTCCGCACAAGCTTCAAATCCAATACCGGAACACATAAAACAAAAAAAGCCACCCAAGGGTGACTTTGTTTGTTTTGCGCGCCCGAGAGGATTCGAACCTCTGACCCCTAGATTAGGAATCTAGTGCTCTATCCTACTGAGCTACGGGCGCTTGCAAGACGGCGTATTTTAACAAGAAACGTAATGAAGACTCACTGCTTATTTTTGTTTGTGTAAGTCTTAACTGTGACAGGCTAACGTCGCTGGATTTCATTAAGCCCAATGGCCGCTATGCGACCAATAACGGAATATCACTTCAGGCAATTGCCTTTAGCAGCTAACGGCCTATTCTGTTGAAAAACTCGGTTCTTTCGTAAATTCGATCAATTTCGGCAAGTTGAGTGAGTGTAACTCATTGTTTTTATTTAGACACGTTTCCGCGGAAAACGTCCGAAAATCGAAGAAAAGGAGTTTTTCAACAGAATAGGCCAGGAGCGGTACTTTGACGACAATCTGGTATCATGATTTAAGTTCACTTGCCTGCGGTTACGACCGGGGAGAGCCTGATGTCAGAAAGAGGTGGAGTTGACAGGACCCACGCAAGTTCCAAGCCGCAAAAAACGCTGTTCTGGGGGCTTCACTTTGTAATCATCTTGCTCTGCGCCTGGCTTGTCATGGGTGGACTCGAATCGATGTCCGGTTGGTTTGGCTTAGCTGTTGATTGGACTGATCCGACACGCGCCTGCATTCTCCTGGTTTGCGCTGCTGTTTATTTCATTCGCCACGGATTAACCCTGTTCTACTTGTTGGAACGTCGTGTTGAATGGGGTGAAGTATTCGGGCTTACGGCGTTCTTTGCCATATTTGAACTAGGACTGCTACTGGTTGGCGGTGGAGTGTTCAGGGATTCGGTCATCGCGCTTTCCTGGTTGGATATATTCGCGCTGGGACTATATTTTTCCGGGTCATATCTTAATTCCGCATCGGAAGTTCAACGCAAGCTCTGGAAAAAGAAACCGTCTAGTAAGGGACATTGCTTCACGGGTGGGTTATTCAGGTACTCGATGCACATGAACTATTTTGGAGATGTCGTTCTTTTTACCGGGTGGTCCCTCCTCACTGCCACATTCTGGACTCTTGGTCTGCCACTCTTGATGTTACTGATGTTCATGTTCATACACATCCCCCCGCTGGATGAATATTTGGCCGAGCGGTACGGAGAGGAATTTGCAGTTTACCGGGCCAAGACCAAGCGGCTCATTCCCCTCGTTTGGTAGCTCTTCAGATGGGTGGGGTTAAGATGGGTGGGGTCAGAGTCAAGGGACAGAGTAAACCGAGTCGCCGGAGCTTAGTATATGACTGCTATTGGCCGACCGCTGCTATAAGAACCGCTGAAATTTGTTCTAATCCTATAACCGCTCTTCACCGCAAAGCAGTTACTCGTCAGGCAAGATTTTCAGTGTTACGAAGTGCTGGAAAACGCCAGTTGCAGCCCCTCAAACTCAGTAATGACTCAAACTCAGTAATGACTTAAAGAAAGAAGCCTCCACGAACAGCCAGCTTAAGGACTCAAAAGGGCTAATCATCGAGATGTTAACAATAACCATTCTCATCTGTTATACTTTTAATTGACCTGATTAACTTGTCACCAACGACTGGTGGGGTTTCTCCGGTTTACTAACTAAAAGATACTCGACATGGAAAGTGGCTTGCGGACTCACCGTGACCACAAAGTCTCCCGAAAGTGATTTTGAGAATTGTCTCTAAGGACAAAGTGGGATCACTACTTGAACCTGCAAAATCAGGCTGTATTTAAGGAGATGAGAAAGTGCTGCTATACATTACGTTATTTCTGATCACGCCAATAATTTCGACAATTGCAGTCTGGCTGTACCGTTCGGTATACAACCGGCAGGGTTTCAAGCAAAACGTGATGGGTAACCCTGTTACGGCAACCCGGCCAATACTCAAAGCCCAGCAGGGCTTTATTTCGCTGTCTCGAGAAAGTGCAAAACACAAAACACTCCCCAGTCCTAAAGGCGGTTATAAAGCTCCTTGGGGTTGGTAGAAATCGTTAAAGATTTACATTGCTATTTAAGGTTTGAAGCGAAGTACCGCTTCTTGGCCGATACCGCCATTTCATTTTCCTTAAAATCACGCCCGGTGTATGGCCGCTTAGTGGTCAGTACCGGCACCTCGACTCAGGTGGTGGCGTATAGCAGGAGCCGGCCAGAATCAGACATTCGGAAGCTTGATTCTCACAGGAAGAGTACTTGAATCATGGTCAATAGATCCTCAGCAATAGATTCAGCAAAGCACTTCGCCAGGGTATTATCAGGGGGAGTTCATCTGGTTGCTAACCAAAGAGCTAGTTGTACTAAATCCGATTGAGTGGTTATATAGTTAAGGGATGGCACGTACCACTCTCAAGCAGAGGTAGAAGCTTGTTTAAATGAATGAGTACATTAAGAATTCGTCATCAAAACTGAAAATGAATAAAGAAATCGAGTTAATCAAAAGCTCCGAAGCCCAGAGCAGTGGTATTCACTCCTACCAATTCTCTAGCCTGGAAACTTGGACTGACTTTTCCGGATGGCAAACTGCAGCGCGTCAAATTGAACCCGGAGTTTTGGATGCTCGTTTTTTTACGGCTACAAGTCCACAAATACAATTGCACCACATGCAGTTTAATCGTAGCCTTCATCAACAGGGCTTACCATCCAAAGACCATTTGCACATCGGTATTCCCTATCATCAAGGGCGATTGCTATGGCATCGGTCGAATATCAGTGCAGGCTGCTTGGTTAGCCATAACGCCAAAGAAGGCTTCGAGGTTGTATCGGATTCAGGACTAAAAAACTTTATAGTCTCGATCAACAGAACGTTAGTTGAAGATCTATCTAGCGCTTTAGCTTTGGACTTTGATTTTGAGAAGTTGGCAAGCAGTAATACGGTTTACAATTTGAATGCCGATGTAGCAACAACATTGCTGCAAAATCTTCAATGCTTTTATCAAGCAGTACATGATTCACCCGAGCCCCCACTTTTTTCAGCTCTTGAAGATTTACAGAGCAACCTGCCAATACTAATTCTTGAGACACTGACGAAAGCGGAAACCAACAATTACAAATCAGAAAAATATGCTCACATTCGTAACAAAGGACTAGAGCGGGCGCTAGCCTATATTAATCAAAACCCCCAGGATGCCATTACCGTACAGGAAGTTTGTAAAGTCGCCTCGGTCAATTGGAGGACTCTGCAGCGAGCCTTTCGCGACCAATTTGATGTCACACCTAAAACTTACTTAAAAGCAGTTCGTCTTAACGGAGCGCGAAAGGAATTACTGGCAGCGGATCGTACTGAAAAAGTGGCGAATATCGCTAACTCTTGGGGGTTTTGGCATCTCAGCCAGTTCGCCGCAGACTATCGAAAATTGTTTGGCGAACTGCCAACAGCAAGCCTAAAAAGGTAGCTTGCAAAGAGCATTGGCCTAGGTTATTGGCTTCGTAAAAACTGACACCTGATAACAAGTCGTTATCCCCCTCCTTGCCAAGCTAAGCACTATATTTCTCCCTCTTTTTATTGGACTTTTAACCGCTAGATAATACACGCTACTAAACCGTGAAATGCTATAAGCTCGAAAGAGGTTGAAACAAAAACGATTAATTTTGAACCCTAGCTTCCTTACTATCCGATCTTGGTTTTACTGCGTGATGTGTCGAGTTCTTGATATAGTGCCAATTTTCGTGAAGTTATACTTGTATGTTATTAACGCACAGCCTATTTCTTACCCAAATATTGGTTACCACGTAATCCTGAGCTGATATCTAATGACTCCTATGACTAAGTGCGATGCGCCGCCCAAGCGAGATGATGTTCTGACAACTGATGGAGCATTACCCAATAACGGAGAATCCAATGATTAAACCCGCTCTTTCAGTATTAACTGCCTTAACATTTCTAACCTCAGGTAGCCTGGCATTTTCGAAGGATATTATTCACGACGCAGAGTATTACATCATTGAAGCCCAAAATGGCGAACAATGGGCGTCGGACGACGTCGTCATCAGCGAAAAGCTCGCAGATTTTAGGAAAACCAACGGAGGCAAACCGCCGAACTTTATCTACATCCTTCTTGATGATGTCGGGTTTGGCGAGATTGGTTCCAAGGAACTGAGCGTTGTACGTGGCTACGACACACCGAATATCGACAGTCTGGCAAAGAGCGGAATGAGCCTTCAGCGGATGTACTCAGAGCCGTCCTGTACGCCGACACGTGTGGCCATGATGACCGGCCGCTATCCGACCCGAACGGGAACAACAGAAGCCAAAACAACACTTGCAGGTGACGGCTTGAATGCTGATGAGGTCACTATCGCAGAATTGCTGAGAGACGAGGGATATTTCACCTCGCACGTTGGCAAATGGCACCTGGGTGACATCGAGCAGAGCTTCGCCAACAATCAGGGATTCATGCACTCTGAGTTCCCTGTGCATCAGCAGGCGCA
>Ga0316194_10002688_pt1 | contig 12394 bp, 15 predicted proteins | sample CroRivsedime1_MG_FD_204936 | JGI IMG/M metagenome (GOLD analysis project Ga0316194, IMG submission 204936) | Coastal sediment microbial communities from Maine, United States - Cross River sediment 1 | ecosystem: Environmental > Aquatic > Marine > Coastal > Sediment | place: USA: Maine...
ATCTTAAAGAAATTCCCAAGAAACTCCTGGTAATCGGTGGCGGCTACATCGGCCTGGAACTCGGAACCGTGTATGCCGCCCTGGGCACCAAGGTGACGGTGGTGGAGATGACCCCGGGATTGCTGCCCGGTGCCGACCGCGATTTGGTCAAGGTTTTGCAAAAACGCCTGGCAAGCCGGATGGCCTTCATCCTGCTGCAAACCACCGTCAAGTCGCTCAAAGTCCAAAAGAACGGGATTAAGGCCACATTGGAGGGCCCGGATGTCGATCAAAAAACACGCATTTTCGACAAGGTTCTCCTGGCGGTCGGACGGCGCCCCAATTCCGCCGGCCTGGGTTTGACCAACACCGCGATCGAAGTTGACGGCCGGGGTTTTATAAAAGTTGATGCGCAGCGGCGCACGGCTGAAAAACATATTTTTGCCATCGGTGATGTGGCCGGAGAACCCATGCTGGCACACAAAGCATCGCATGAAGGACGGGTGGCAGCCGAGGTCATCGCCGGCCACCAGGTGGCATACGAACCGGCGGCCATACCGGCGGTCGTGTTTACCGATCCTGAAATTGCCTGGGTCGGACTGACGGAGAAAGAGGCCGCTGACCGGAGCATCGCGCACAAGGTGGTCAGATTTCCTTGGGCCGCTTCCGGGCGAGCCGCCACCCTGGCCCGTGATGACGGGCTGACCAAGCTAGTCATTGATCCCCAAAGCGAGCGCATCATCGGTATGGGTATCGCCGGCTCCGGCGCGGGCGAAATGATCGCTGAAGGCGTTTTGGCTATTGAAATGGGCGCCAATGTAACCGATGTGGGCCTTACGATACATCCGCACCCGACCCTCACTGAGACCATCATGGAAGCGGCCGATCTGTTTCACGGCACCGCCACCCATTTTTATCAATCCAAACGAACATCACATGGACCTGCAAAGCATAATTGAACATTATGGATATGCCGCGATTTTAATCGGTACATTTTTAGAAGGCGAAACCATCCTGGTGCTGGCAGGTCTGGCAGCCCACCAGGGTTATCTGGTACTGAGCTGGGTGATTTCAGCCGCTTTTCTGGGCAGTCTTTGCGGTGATCAGCTTTTTTTTTATTTGGGGCGCAAGCACAGTCAGGTGGTTTTATCCAGGCGGCCTGGCTGGAAGCAGAAAGCGGAAAAAATTCACCAGATGATGAACCGATTTCAAACACCGATGATCCTGTCTTTTCGGTTTCTTTACGGACTGCGCACGGTCGCCCCCTTTGTCATCGGCATGAGTTCCGTATCCGTCAAAAAGTTCATTTTGCTCAATGCCGCTGGAGCGCTGGTCTGGGCGGCAGCCATCGCATCCGGCGGCTATTTTTTCGGTCGTGCCCTGGAGGTTTTGATCGGCAAGCTCAAATCATACGAGATGTATATTATGGGCAGTGTCGCAATGGTTGGTTTATTGATATGGATTTTCCATTTTCACCGTCGCCGCAGACGACGGGCTAAACTTGTCGTAAAAAGTGGATGATCCCCTTCAATTGACAGCAAAACAGGTTTCAAAACCAAAGTAGTGAGGCGGCCATTTTTAAGCCCTTGACGCTTGGTCATTAAACTGCTGAAATCGTTCAATGCGGAGGTAACATTATGGCGAGATTTTTCAAGAAACGCGAAGAGATCAAAGGTCTGTCTCCGGGTTCTTTGGTTTTCGTCGGAAACAAAAAGGTATTGACGATTTTTGCTGCCATATTTATTCCGCTCACATTTATTGCAGGCATTTATGGCACAAATTTTGAGTATTTGCCCGAACTCAAATTTAAATACAGCGACTTCCTTTTTTGGGGCGTAATGCTTGCCGTCGCAGCTGTTATGTTAATATTTTTCCGAAAAAAGAGGTGGTTATGACTGATTCGATAAGACGGATTGTTAAAAAATGAAACTGATAGATATCTTATCCGAAATGAACCCGATTTTGAGAATTCTTCTCGTTATCGTTTTGGCTGTGGCCGCACATTTTACCGTCAAGACTATCCGCCGGTTCAGCCAATATCTGTTGACGATGAAGGTAGACAGTCAGGAAATATCACAAGAGATCCTGACTCGGAGATATCCCAAGCTTGCCACCATCCTTACCATCTTGGTCAGTGCTGGGACCTTTACCATTTATTTCGTGGCCGTCGGTATGATTCTGCGCGAATTTAAAATTTCACTGACGGCTTATTTTGCCAGCGCAACGGTCATCGGATTGGCTGTCGGTTTTGGTCTACAAGGATTTGTGCAGGATCTGGTGATCGGTCTCACGCTGATTTTTTCGGATGCACTAACTATCGGGGAAATGGTTAAACTGGGCGATGAAATCGGCAAGGTCGACAGCATCGGACTTAGATTCACCGTGCTGATTAACTTGCACGGTCAGCGGATTTTAATCCCCAACAGAAATATTGCGACCATTAGCCAGTTTCGCGGCGGCTGCATCCGTGCCTACGTCGACATTCAGTTGCCGCAGGAGATCGATGAAAAGGAGATGTCCCAAGCGATTCAGTCAATGTGCAAGGGCATGTACAACCAACACAGATCTATCATTCTGGCCATACCGGAAATCTTCGGGATCAAGGATGTCGAGCATGGTCAATGGCGCTATCTGCGCATCAAGTTCAGGCTTTGGCCGGGACAAATAAAAATCATTGAAGAGACATTCAAAGAAAGAGTGGTCCAGTTACTCAAAAAATCCTATGCGGATTATGCCTCCTGGATGATTACGGTGACCTACAAAGTTGAATAATCCACGGCGACTGCTTACTCTGGATGAACAACAGGAATCATAAAACCAGTAAGGTGTGACAACAATGAGCGTTATCGACGCATAATGGCTGCACAGGATATCAAAAAATCTATCGAATCGCGAAAGATTCTGCGCCGAGTCGGCCGTAACCGCCTCCATTATTGGCAAGCCCCTGGCCGGTATCCCTATTAAGTTGCTTGAAAAATGCCTGCCCAAGGTAAAAACGGAAGCATTATTTGCGGAATGGTTTCAAGATGAAAGCTTGTGAAAGGCAGCGTATTGCCCGGAAATTACTATAATACAGATTTTAAAGGAGGTCTGATATGCGAAAAATACCCATCTATTTGGTTGTTTTAGTCCTTTATTATAATGGCGCCGACGCCGGAATATTTGGGGATGATGTGGATCTTGCTGATCTGTCTCAACTTTCTCCGGATGCGCTGGAAACCCTCAAGGACACTGAGTTTAAGGGATACCAGAAAGCTCTGGACACTGAGACAAAAGAGATAGCGGAGGCTAAAAAACTCAAGGCCGGGCACGAGAAGATATCCAAACAGTAGAAGTCATTTCATCGCGTTACCGTTTGCTTCTGCCGCCGCCTGAGCATGTCAGAAATAATTTCACATTTTATGAAAGGAGGGAACTCCGATGAAGCAATATGACTTTCTTGTCATCGGCAGCGGTCCGGCCGGACAAAAAGCAGCTATTCAAGCCGCTAAATTCGGCAAGCGTATAGCTATTATCGAGCGACGGGCTGTCATCGGCGGTGTGTCTGTCCATACCGGCACTATCCCCTCCAAAACGATACGTGAGGCCCTACTGTATCTTACCGGCTGGAATCAACGCGGACTGTATGGAAATGGTTATCGCCTGAAGCCAAACGTTACCATTGACGATTTGATGCGGCGCCTGCACATTACCTTGAATCACGAAATCGAGATCATGCAGGATCAGATGGCGCGCAACGGGATTGAGGTCATTCAGGGCGTCGCTTCCTTTAATGATGAGCATCGTTTGCGGGTTAAATCCGCGATTGGTGAAATGTCGGAAGTTGAAGCGGAAAAGATCCTAATCGCCACCGGCACGCAACCGCAGCGACCGGAAGGAATCCCGTTTGACGACACCACCGTCATCGACAGTGACGGCATCGTTAATCTGAAAACACTTCCCAAAAGAATGATCATCGTAGGTGCCGGTGTTATCGGTGTCGAGTACGCCTCTATCTTCAGCGTGCTGGATATCGAATTGACCCTTATCGATGGGCGGGATACACTGCTGGAATTTTTGGACCGGGAAATTGTCGATGAACTCGTCCATTGTATGCGTCAGCGGGACATTACGTTGCGTCTTGGCGAAAAAGTTACCGGGGTTGAAAAAGATGCCGATGGGCGTGTAATTACCACCCTGGAAAGCGGCAAGCGTTTGCGCGCAGAATTGGTGATGTTTACGGCCGGGCGGGAGGGGACCGCCGCCGAACTTCAGCTAAAAAAGGCGGGGATTGCCACCGACAAAAAGCAACGCATCCCGGTCAACGAACAATACCAGACCGTTGCCCCTCACATCTACGCCGCCGGCGACGTCATCGGTTTTCCCAGCCTTGCATCGACCTCGATGGAACAGGGCCGGCTGGCAGCCTGCCATGCTTTTGATCAGAAAAGTTCCAGTCGACCGGAGCATTTCCCTTTCGGAATCTATAGTGTTCCGGAAATGAGCATGGTGGGTGTGACCGAACAGGAGCTCACTGCAAAAAAAATTTCTTATGAGACCGGAAAAGCACACCTGTGGGAAACAGCCCGAGGACAAATAATGGGGCTTGAGGAAGGGATGCTCAAGATGATCTTCCGTGCGGAAGATCAACGGCTGCTGGGAGTTCATATTTTAGGAGAAGGCGCTACCGAGCTGATTCACATCGGCCAGGCCGTACTTGTGTTGGAAGGCACATTGGAGTATTTTTTGGAGACGGTTTTCAATTATCCCACGCTGGCCGAGGCCTATAAAATTGCAGCTCTGGATGTCTGGAATCGAATTTCCGGTTGAAAAAGCTATCTTTTTCAAAATTACCGCTGCTGTTGAGCTGAGGAAAGAAATAAAAGGTCAACTTCTATTTTGTCGTTTTTCCAATGTGACGCTTCATCAGATTGGCCTTTTCCGGCCTGACAATCGCTTCCGATTCCCCCTTTAAATATTTGATCAGCTGCTCCTCCTTGCTTTGATATGCCGTTGCAATATCAGGCAAGGAGGATTTCACTTTCGAGCTACTTTCTTTTTTATGACATGACATATATCCCTGGGATTTGAAAATCATTTCACCCTCATCCGCCCTGGCTGTATTCATGGCGAAAACAATGCAAACAGCGCTGATAATCCAAATGCCGCGCTTTTTTCATAACAGCCTTCTCCTTTCACTGAAAAATGATTATCTGATTATCCTGAAAGCCTAAGTTGTGCAATAAACCGACGGGGTTGGCAGTCCCCATCGTCGTAATGATTTTGAGATCGGGAGTAATCGACATGGCGCCGATGAGAAGCTTGGTCGCCGCCTTCAGAAAATGACTTAGATTGTACTCGGGAACCACAAGCAGCTCTGTGTTCTCCCGGGACAACTCTTTGACGAGTTGCTTAATTCGAAGCCATTTTTTATCTACTGAACTATCTCTATGTCGGTTTTTCTCCATGCAGGGCAAGGCAATCACTGCGCCATAAGCAGGTCTCTTCATTGCAGTATTCCACCCTTTCGGTGCCGAAACAGGCAATGTTGTTTTCCGCTTTCTGAATTGCATGGATAATTTCGTTTTTTTTCTTCCGGTAAGTATTAATACCCAAATCGCAAGCCATCGCTCTAATATCGTTAAACTTCATTTTGTCTCCTTTTAAAGCGTATTTTTTATAAAAAATCCTAAATATCTCTGATCCCTGACTACTTTAGTTCAGCTTTTCTAGCTTTTGTTGATGAATAGTCATCTGAAAACCAACTGCCGCCCTTTAGATGAAAGCTGCACATGGAAATAATTTTTCTATCCTTCTTATCGAACTTTGGGCAAATTATTTCGCTCCTACCTTCAGTTTATCAAGAGACTCATTCCGGCCGAGCATTATCAGGATGTCGCTGTCCTTGATAACAAATCTTGCAGTAGGGATAAGAATTAATTGATCTTTAATTACTTCTTTGACAGCAATGATCTGGATACCAAGACGGTTAATCAGGTCTAAATCTTGCAGGGACTTGCCGATAAAATCCTTCGGGGGTGATAATTCAATGATACTGTATCCTTCTAAAAAAGGCAGATAATCGATCATGTTCGGGTTGTGGATACGCTCAGCCAAGGACAGGGCCAGATCCTTTTCTGGAAAAAAAACCTCGGAAGCCCCTATTTTATAAAGAATGCGTCCATGAGCCTCGCTTAACGCCTTGGCAAGCACCCGCTTCACGCCGATATCCTTCAAATTCAGCGTTGCTAAAATCGAATTGCTCAAAACCGAACCAATGCAAACCACCGCCGCGTCCATTTGTTGGAGCCCCATTGCTTCAAGGGTCTTTCGCTCTGTGGCATCTGCTACGATAGCCTGGTTCACACTGTCTTTTATTTCCTGCACCAAATCTGGCCTTTTATCAATGGCCAGCACTTCATAACCTTTTTTGTAAAGCTGCGTTGCTAGATAATAGCCAAAATTACCAAGTCCAATGACTGCAAATTGTTTCATGTCAGACCTCATCCAACGATAATATTTTCATCTGCATAATAAAAGCGGTCGGTCGTGCGGCGGCTGATCGCCAGCGCAACCACTAAAGGCCCGAGGCGCCCTACAAACATCATGAGGGTTATGATGAATTTGCCCAGGGTCGAAAGCCCGGTGGTGACGCCCATGGAAAGCCCCACAGTCCCGAAGGCGCTGACCACCTCAAAAAGCAATTCCAAAAACTTGCCGCGGCTCAGGTAATGAGAAATCTCTCCCAGTTCGCTCATCAAAAGGGCCAGGGTTCCCGCGACGATCACAACCGTGCTGACCATCACCAGGCTGAGCGCCTTGCCGAGGCTGGCTTCCGAAATTGTCCGATGAAATACCTGAGGTCGCGGTTGACCTCGCAAGCGCGATAGTCCCAGAATCACCATACTGGCCAGGGAGATTGTCTTAATTCCGCCACCGCATGACCCCGGGCTGGCCCCAATGAACATCAGCAAAATAAAAATAAAAAGGGTTTCGTTCGCCATATTTCCGATAGATAATGTATTGAATCCCGCAGTTCGGGCACTCACTGCCTGAAAGAAGGCCGCTAGCAATCTGTGAGGGGTTGAAAAGGGCGCAAGCGTGTTCCCCCATTCCATAAGAAGGACCAGAAGGGTGCTGGTCGCCAGCAAAATAGCGGTTGTCGATAGCACCAGCTTCGTGTGAAGACTGAGGCGCGACCATTTGCCTCGATTCAGCGGCCACTGGCGTTTGAGTTCGGACAAGACCGGAAATCCGATTCCGCCACTTATAATCAAAAAACATATCACCAGATTCAAGGCCCAGTCATTCCCATAACCGACAAAGCTGTCCGCAAAAACCGAAAAGCCGGCATTACAAAAGGCGCTGATGGCATGAAAGACCGCAAGGTACAATGCCTCGCCCATGCTTCTTTCAGGAAAAAATCGGAAAAACAACACTACCGTTCCCAGCGCCTCGAACACAAAGGTAAACAAAGCCACGTCCTTTAGAATTGACCCGACAGTTCGGTCTCCCCCGCGGGTAAACGTATCCTGAATTACAACCTGGCCTGTCAAACTCGGGCGTCGACCAGCGATAAGAAGAAATAAAGTTGAAATGGTCATGATGCCCAGTCCGCCGGCTTGAATCAAGACAAGGATTACATATTGCCCGAAATGGCTCAGCGATCGTCCCGTATCTACGACGATGAGGCCGGTGACGCAGCTGGCAGATGTCGCAGTGAATAGGGCGTCCGCTAAATTTAGGCTTATGGAAGTAGACGCTGCCGGAAGCATCAACAAAATGGTGCCCATCGAAATCAGAATTAAAAAGCCGCAGATAGATATACGGGTGGGTGACTGCAGGAGCAGCCTGCAAAACCGCATATTATTTGTTTCGTATCTTTTTGTATTAAGAAACATATCTCTTTTTGTTAATTTTTGGTTTTCATACGAATGCTCAACAACGGAATGGGGCACCGGCGAAACATTTTCTCGGCGGTGGAGCCGAAAAGAACGTCTGCCAAATCGGTCCGGCCTTTTGTCCCCATGACGAGAAGATCCGCTTTTTCTTCCTCGATGGCAGCCAGAATCTCCCGGAACGGGACGCCTATCCTGAAAATCGTCCTGTATAAAGCGGGATCGCGTTTGATTTCAAACCCCAACTTTTTCCCCAGCACAAGCATGTTCCTGTTCTCAGGTAACACGATCCCGTTCCGAGATAATCGATCATATCTCCAAAATCAACGTCCGGCATGGAGCCGATGCTGACAAAATGACTGAATCCGATGCACTCCTTGAAAGCCAGATCAAGAATCGCCTTACAAATGGCACCGCTCTGGGATACAAAAGCCAGATTTCCGGCCACGGGCATCTCGGACGCAAAGCTGGCGTTGAGGTTTTATACTTGGGATTCACCGGCAGCAACATTCCGGAAAACCCGCCGTCAATAAGATTTCTCATCAGCGCGTTGCCGATGGTTCTTGCCTTTTCGCTGGCGCTCACCACCGCAACATGGCGTGGTTTAAAGATGCGGTTCAGATTGTATTGGCCCATCGTTCTCCTCATTTTTGTAAATTCAGATTGCCCTGATGGGCCTGAGAATTCTCGGTCAGAAACGGACTATTTAACTGCTCTGCGAAGGCATTTATAACCGCGAGGATCTCACAGCATCAGCCAACCTTTTCAGGCGGCTGCCGGGCCGGAGTTTCCGCCCTGCCCTTATCCGGCATCAGGTCTTGGGTTCGGACCACACTCGACTTGATGTGCAGGTCACGCTGCGGGAAAGGAATCTCGATGCCGTGCTTCTCAAACTCGCGGTTGATCCGTTTGTTGAGACGATCACGCAGGACCATGATAGCCTCCGGCGAGGGAATAAAAACCCTGAGATTAAAGTCAAGGGAACTCTCACCGTGCTGCATAAAAACCACCGACGGAGCTGGATCTTTCATGACATCCGGGTCTTCGCAGGCTATCTGCATCAATATCTCGCTGACCTTCTCGATATCGCTGCCGTAAGCCACCCCGATGCTGATGACCAACCGGTTGATGGTATCTCCGCGGGTCCAGTTGGTGACCTCCCGGGTGATCAGACTGCGGTTGGGCAAGATCACTTCCTGGCGATCGAAGTTCAGAATTGTTCGAGGTCACCTTTGTTTTTCTCCGAACGGGAGAGCTCTGCGTCCCATTCTGCAATAAAACGGGCGGCCGGGGTTTTGGCAGTCGCTACCTCCTTTTCTTTGCGGGCCAGAGAATCGACCTTTTGCTGTTGCACCAACGCCAGCTGCTGCTCGTAAGCCTTGCTGTAAAGCTCAAGCTCTTGCTCAAGCCGCTCGAGCTGTTTTTCGGCCAGTTCCAGCTCGGCGGTTAAAACCGGCTCGAGATCTGCCGCCAAATCAGTCTCTTCCGTTAAAATCTTTATGGATTTCAAGGCAATTTGTTTCTCGAGCTGGGCATTTTCCAGCCTCAAATCGATCAGTTTCTTTTCCGTCTCGGTTTTGGCAGATTTGCCGCTTTCGGCCAGCAGGGCGGCGTTTTTTTCAGCCGCCTCTGATTCCTTGCGGGTTTCTGCGATGAGTTCAGGCAATGCTTCCAGGCGCTTGCGATGTTCACCGATGGTAGTGCGCATGGCGGCGACCCGATCCCGTTGCTGATCGACGCCGGCATTGAAGCTTTCAAAACCCTTCTTATCGGTAGCGGTGGGAGGCTGCGGCGGGCTTTGTGCAGAAAGGGCTGCCAGTTTTTTGCGTGCCACAGCCAGCTTCTCACCCACGATTTCCTTGGTCAGAGACGCCGCGGCAGCCGCCGGCTGCTCTACCGCAGTTTTTTCCTGAGCCGAGCCTGTCTGGCATAAAAACGACAGCACCACCAAAATCATGGCTAAAAAACTAAAAAACCTGATGAAACAGTTTCGATACAGCAAATTCATCATTGTTTACCTCAGATTGGGCATAGATTCCCTTAAATATATACTCGATGGTTTGGATGGGTCGTTTTCACCAATTGGGTGAACCCCTTAGTTGCATAAACAACATGGCAAAAAATCAGATAATGGCCCGCAATTATTTCTAATATCATAGTAAAATGACAAATTCTTGGATACCTCCATTGGTGAATTCGAAGGATGAGGTCGATTTTGCCATGTTGTTTCCCCTTCGGGAAAGCCGGAATTCGGCCAGATTAAGATGCAATGCGATTGTTAGAGACCGGATCAGACGCTTCAGCCGGGAACCTTGAACGTTGACCGCTCAACCTATGAGCGATTTATATTTCCCCCGAAGATGACTGCTTCAGCTCCATGCGGATGCGGGCAGCCCGTGACCCTCTGATCTCCAACACTTCGGCAACCGCACCCTCTAGCTCGATCCGATCGCCGACTTTTAGCACTTGGCCTGTTTTTTCCACCAACAGGCCGGACAGGGTCTCAGCTTCAAGGCTGGCCAGTTGGAGTTTGAGTTGTCGGTTAACGGCAGCAATTGAAGTGCCGCCGGGGACAATGAACTTACCGTGGCCATCCGGTTCGATCTCCGGCGGGTCTGTGTCGAATTCATCTTCGACGGGACCGACAATCTGCTCCAATACATCTTCCAGGGTTGTACAACCGATGACCGTACCGTATTCATCCACTACAAATGCCATGTGCTGATGCGTCTCCTGGAACTGCCGCAGAAGACGGCTGATTCGCATCGTTTCCGGTACAAATTGAGCTGGTCGCGCAATGGAGCGTAAGGCGCCTTCTTCATCAGGGGATACGCCGATCAGATCTTTGATGTGCACCACGCCCAGCACATTGTCCAAGGAGCCTTCGCATAAGGGATAGCGTGAATGCTTGGATTCTTTTGCCAGGGCGCTGCTTTCGGAAAAAGGTCGGTTGATATCGAAAAAAATGATATCGCTACGCGGTTGCATAATATGACGGCAGACGGTGTCATCAAATTCAAAAACTGCGTTTAGCAGCCGGTGTTCGGCCCGGCTGAGCTCCCCGTGTTTGTGTGACAGGCGCAGCAATGATTTAATTTCGTCTTGGCTGTGCACCGCGTCGTGTTCAGAAACCCCTCCGACCCCGATTTTTTTCAGCAAAAATGAGGTGGCTGCATTCAACGCGATCATAAACGGATAGGAAAGAAAGTAGAAAAATTTCATCGGCAGGGCAAACCACAACAAAACCTTTTCCGGTCGTCGCAGGGCGAATATTTTGGGGGCCTGTTCGCCAAAAACAAGATGAGCGGCCGTGATGGCAGTGAACGCCACTGCAAATGCGATACCATGGATCCATATCTCGGAAACAATGCCGGCTGCCAGCAGCAGCGGTCGCAACAGGTGGGCAATGGCCGGCTCGCCAATCCAGCCGAGGCCCAGGGATGCCATGGTGATTCCAAGTTGGCAGGCCGACAACGATGCGTCCATCCGCCGTGTGAGCCAACGCGCGGTTGTAGCAAATGTGCGATTTTGCGCTACCTGCTCATCGAGCCTGCCTGGCCGCACTTTCACCAGCGCAAACTCGGCGGCAACAAAGAAGCCATTAACTAACACGAGGAAAATGGCAAAAATAATATTGACAACATCTGTTATCCAGGTCGACACAGTGGTGTCCTCCAAATTTAAGTCATAAGATGAATTTGCCTGCCGACTGATAACTTTCGCGGCAGGTTAAGAACGTAAGGGTTCAAATGAGCGTGGTGCACTCTCCGGGGTCGGGGTGCAGGCTAAAAGCCCATTTCCGGCCCGCAGGCCGAAAAGCCAGCTTCCGATTCCGCTTATAACATATAATCAGGCAATCTGCGATTGATTTTCAAACAGGTCGAATTCTTTTGCCTGTCAAAGAAATTCGGGTCTTGATTTGACAGACGGGTATAGAGGAACTTAGTTCGCTTCGCTCATAATTGGCCTCCGGCCCGTAGGGTAGCGCAAAGGCCCCGGAGGGAATAATGGAACAATGGAATGATGGCCCGCCCTGGTGCGACTCAAGTATAAATTGCTGCTTTTGGTGTGATATTTAAAATCCATTAGCTAAAACGAACACTTCATAGACTCGGTCTGGGCCAGGGAATATTGGGACCATTGGTGTTCCATTTGGTTGAAAAATAAAGCGGTTCATGGGATAAACAAACCATGGATCGAAAAAACATAAACAAAGGAGGCGTCATTCCATGTCGCGGTTAATAAAAAGAAGCAGGAAAAAACTAGGGCTCTCACCCGGAACCTTAATTCATATTGGTGACCAGAAGATTGGAGAAGTTAAGATGTCATTAATGAATTATGATCCGGGGCAACTGCTTGAAAAAGAGCTAACAAGCATTGAAGATGCTTTTCCCTACAAAGATACGCCGCCGGTCACCTGGATCAACGTGGATGGGCTGCATGACCTTGAGATCATCGAAGCAATCGGCCGGCATTTCGGCATTCATCCGCTGACGCTGGAAGATATCGTCAACACGGGCCATCGCCCGAAGGCTGAG
>Ga0316194_10002689_pt1 | contig 12392 bp, 12 predicted proteins | sample CroRivsedime1_MG_FD_204936 | JGI IMG/M metagenome (GOLD analysis project Ga0316194, IMG submission 204936) | Coastal sediment microbial communities from Maine, United States - Cross River sediment 1 | ecosystem: Environmental > Aquatic > Marine > Coastal > Sediment | place: USA: Maine...
TGTATTTAAATTAGACGGCTGGCTGTTCTATTACATGAATCCGTCAAACCTTTTTTTTACGACCGCCTGATAAACCATATTAATCAGGGTTATAAAATCGAAAATTGGCAGATTAACCGCCTCTTGCACCGCCGCAGCATAAGGGGGTAAATCACTACACTCAAATACCAATGCACCGATATCTGGAAATTTGGTGGTCAGTCTTTCGGCCACCTCCACGACCTCTTGCTCCATCTTCTGGGGATTTATGGTGGATTTCTTCTGGGTAACATGCACATCATAAAATTCAGGCTTATCCTCGAGGCCATCAACAGCAATGGGAGTGGATGCATCTATACCCACATTCTCAAGGAATGCGCCTTTCAAGTGGCTGCCCCCAGCGGAGATGATACCGACCCGTTTATTAGGACCAATCATCCTTGAAACCATGGGTACCAATAACAGGGGAGAATTGAATAACGGAATGGAAAGCGCTTCACTGGCAGCCGTTTGATATTTTGCAAAGAAGCCACACCCTGTGGTGATGGCGCGTACCCCTTCTTTTTCGAGCTCCAACGCTTTTTTGATAAAGATATCCTGACGACGTTCTGAAGCTCCCTCCTCATCACACCACCAATCACTGGGTAAGGTATCCAACATCTTATAGCGCACGGGGAAACCATAGCTGGTTGCATTACCCACATTTCCCGGTATCAAGGGAGCTTGCATATCCAGCATCAAAATACCGATCGCCTCCCCGTAAAATGCTCTTCCTCCGGATAATTCATTCATTTTTATATTCCTCCTTTTATTTTATTATCAATCTCATGGTTCGATTCGAAAACCAATTTGTACGAGCGGGATCTTGAAACGCAGATCGTCGGAATGCCGGTTCGGGGAGAGAGAACTTCCAAGCACAACCGACTGCTCCAAATTGAGGAGGAACTGGGTGAGATTGCTAACTACGCTGGAAAAAATTTTGCCCGGCCTTAGTCAAGTTAAATTAGGACACAGATTTTCGCAGATTTCCACAGATATTTGGTTTTTGTAGCTTTTAATATCCTGGTAATCCGTGTTCATCCGTGTCCCCAAAATGGAAATTCCTATACTTACAAGTTAACCCTCGTGCCAGCGTTTTGTAACCTCGGCAAGATCCTGCCTGGCGCCCGGTGATATCGCTTCAGGTTTGTGACTCTCGATGATCTCAATGGCTTGCTGCTGGGCTCTTTGACCGGAATCGACAATAAATTCCTTAGTCAAGGTCTCAAAGTGGGTTCGGTCAAAAAGCTTCGGTATCCACATATCTTTGAAATGCTTCAAGGTATGTTCATGTTCGAGAAAATTGCCCCCCGGGCCGATTGCATCGATCAAGTCCAGGCACAAGGTGTCAGGGGTCACTTCGATACCCGTGACAATTTGTTTCACCATTGCAATGATCTCATCGTTGAGAAGGTGAAATCCCGGTGTAATACAGAGACCCTGGGATAAAAAACCGACATCGTGGACCAGGTTGGCACCTGCCAATACCGAGCACAGCAATGACAATGATGGGCAACCCCATGTCTGCGCATAAAAAGATGCGCCCGATGCTTTCGGGTCCATGCAGAAGCGACGAAATGGGTTCATCAAGACAGACGACATAAGGTTTTGCTAGTACGGCATCATGTCCGCCGACCATTGCAGCCGCCATGTCCACAATGTCGGTAACGGATTCGATCCTTTCCGGGCAAAAAATCACCGGCTTGGATGTATTTTTGAGGATTGCTTCGGCACAAAACCGATCCTGGAATTCTAAAGCACGTCCATAACAATTCGCACCTGAGAGCACCCAGTTCACGTTGGGCAAATAATCGATCAGCTTCGTCATCATCTCAATTTCGGTGTACCCCATTTTTATTCTCTGCTGGGTGTAAGGATCGATGAAATCCGGATTGTCGCCATGGCAGCCGAAGTATTAATTTCTTTCCGCAAGCACCATGGCAGCCTCCCCCTGCCGGTTGTAAACCGTCACACTTTCAGGGGCGCTGTGGATCGCATCTTCGACCATATGGGCTGGGATCTGTACGCGGGTATTGTATTCGGAATCCTTCTGCGCAACCTTCTCCACCACCCGCGCCCCTGCCCCGCTGAGCATCTCCAGACATTCCGGGTCTCCAATCCAAACTCCGGTCCTTTCCAATAGTTCAAGGGTTGCTTCGTGAACTTTTTTGCATCGATCCTCGTTGAGAAACCTCAAAAATGGAGCATTGCCCTCAGCTGCTGTGCTCTCCTTAGTATCCATTTGATTGCTCCTTAATTCGTCAATCGGCATCCGTCAATCGTCAATCGATTACTTTCTTGGAAAATTTACGAGGTCAAAGTTTATTTTTTGATCAGACTGGACGCCCTCCCAAGGCGGGTAAACTTTTCAGGCCAGAGGTTCTGCTGAACTCTGAACACTGAACACTGAACACTCAAATTACCCGAGTCCTCCCACGCTGCGAGAAGTACATTCACTTGCCTCTACTTCATTGAAAACACCGGCTTGCCAAGCACCTTTTCATCCACCGTAATGCCGAGACCAGGTGTTGTCGGCACTGGCAGCATGCCGTCCCTGCGCTTGGGGGCATCATGCGCAACCTGGATATCGACGTAACTGTTAAAATCTGTGGACGAGAATAAATATTCAGGCAGTGTGCTGCCGGCCAGATGGGCAACCGTCGCGGTGGTGATGTCTCCACCCCAGGAGTCTTCGATGGTCATTCGAATGCCTACAGCCTCGCACATATCCCGCAGCAGCTTTGCTTTGGTCAAACCGCCTACCCGCGAAATTTTTAGATTGATGATATCCATGGCTTTGCTTTGCCATGCCCTTAGAAATGAGTTCGCTCCGGTGATGACTTCGTCGAGTACCATGGGTAAATTCGTATGGCTGCGAATAACAATACATTCCTCGAGGGTTTTGCAGGGTTGTTCGACATAGCAGTTTTCTCCGGATAGGGCCTTGACGACGCGCATGGCTTCCGCCGCCAGCCAGCCCCGATTGGCATCTGCCACCAGCACATCTCCCGGCAAAATTACTTTTAAGACCGACATTACGCGGGCGATATCTTCTTCCGGGTTTCCGCCAACCTTCAGTTGGAATTTACGGTACCCTTCAGATCTGAAACGGGCAACATCTTCGGTCATTTGTTCGGAAGAATGCTGGGAGATGGCCCTGTAAAGCGGGTAACTTTCCACTTGCCGCCCGCCGAGAAGGGTAACGACCGGAACGCCGGCGGATTGGCCCAATAAATCCCAGCAGGCTATATCCAGCGGGGATTTGACATAGGCGTGGCCTTCCAGGGCGCTGTCCATCAGGTGATTGATTGCATGCAGTTGAAGGGGATCCTGGCCGATAAGCACCGGAGCCAATTCTTTGATACCGCTGACAACGCCCAGCGCATAGGCGTCCATGTAATTTGAGCCCAGGGGACAAACTTCTCCATAGCCGGCAGAACCGTCATCGGCTGTTACCTTGACGATGGTGCTTGGAAATGATTCCAGGGAGCGGCTCCCAGACATACTATATACCCCTTTTTCAGCATATCTGTAAGTAACTTGGTAAGCATCGATGCGTTTAATCTTCATGTTCCCCTCTCCTCAGACTTTAATGCGGGTAATGGATGAAATTAATTTAAATTACCTTTTTATTGCTCATCGTTCGGCACAATTGGCGATGGGGCTTCGTCCTCAATCCGTACCACCTTGCTATCGGCATCCACCACCACCTGCTGGCCGGTGCGCAAAAGATTGAAATCCTTTTCGGTCAGCGTCATCATAGGAAGGTTCCGATCAAAGAAAATGCGGCTGACAACCGGACCGGTGGCCAGTATCGGCTCGGTGTGCACATTGATGATGGCCGCCGGTGCCTTACCCACCTGCAGTAACTCCAAAATAATCAGGGAGGTGGTGCTGGAGCCCTTGCCATAGGGAAATGCCAGTACTTTACCGCAAACCGCCTGCCCAAAGAGTTCATGCCGCGGATCGATTATACGCCCACTGGCGGGATCTACCCCGCCCCAGAAGCTGATAGGTTCGGAAGTGACCAAGACCTCTCCCCGGGCCAAACCCGGAGCAATTTTGCACCCATGCAATCTCAACGCCATGACAAATGCCCCCGAAAGATCTTCCCGCGCACCGCCGATTCTACGCAGTCCGCCAGGCTTCCGTATCCCACCGGTAACCCGGTTTGAGAGTAACAATAATTCACAAACTTAACCGAATTGCTGAATGCGGCCGAAAAGCGCCATGTTTTCTTTGGATATTGCAGCGGACAGCCGTCGGTAAAAACCATCATACCGGCATTCGTGAGGGCCTTTAGCAGCCCGCAGTTCTCCAACCAGCCATAGACCGCCCGGCTGGTGTACGCCCAAAAGGCTACCGCGTCATGGACATGCCTACCTTCGATCAATTGTGCAAGTTCGATAAATTCTTCAAATGAAAAATGAGGGCAGCCGACGGTCACCATGTCAACCGTATCCCCCCCCTTGGCCGTCCACAACCTTTCTTCGGCCTCTCGAATCATCTTTGGTGTGATCACAAATTTCGCTTTGGGTTTTTTTCCTTTAAGACACATTTGCAAATTCTGCGCTTCCGGGGTTACACCCACTACATGGAACAATCCTACCGCTCCGGATGAAGCGGCGGCTGCGCTGAGTCCTTTGAGGGCATCGATTTTCACATCCAACGGCACCCCCTGCAGCGCAGCGACCCGGTCACCGGCCAGCTCACCCAGCAAAAAACCCACCAGGGGATAAAGCGCGTCCGCTGCCAGCGCATCCCGGGAAAAGCCTTCGAGGCTGATGACTAACTCCGCCTTTCGGTTCTCATCAAGATGCAAGCCGAAACGCGGTACCCGGCCCACAATGCCGGCGCAAATGTCCATCAGATCTCCGTAACGGTTTGTGCGGGCACCAATGATGGAGTTGGCGAAGGCAATCGCGTTAGACTCTCCCCAGGCAATTTGCTGGCCGAAACGCGGTATCATCCCTTGCTGGTAAGGCGCGCACGTCCAAGTCGGGCTTGCGCCCATGGTTACATATGCGTTCTCTAATCGCCGACATTTCTCAAGCAGCTCCGGCGGCACCCGGTATTCCTGCCAGCGAAAATGGTCGATGGCGCTGGCATTCAGCGAAGTGGGCACCGCAAAGCGTCCGCCCAGTTGCGCACATTTTTCTGCAAACTCTACACCCGAATCCACCATGTACACCGTGGTGTCGATGTGCACCTGGGAGATAGCCATGAGCGCTTCGGCGCCAAAGAGCTCTCCCAGTTCGACGATAACAGCCAAGGCCAGGCGTCGGGCTTCACCCTGCCCGCCGTTTAGGATTTCTTTTTCGACGTCATTTAAATTCATAGGTATTATCCAAAAACAATATCATCAAATTCAAACCTGGTTGAATAGTTTACTGGTTGAATGGCTGATTAGGTGAATTATATATATAATTTCGAAATGTTACAATTGCTGAAACATGAAGTATCCAATTATTTTGCAAATATGGAATAAATCCACATTTACAAACACTTAACCAATCAACCAATTAACAATATCTGTAATTGGGCTTAATAATTATTTCATGCATGATTTTCCTCTTGCTTGAATATGACAGCCTTACGCTTCAGCGAGGCCGACGGATACAGACTAACGGGCAAAACCGGATCAGCCTCTCCCGATGAATCTCTTTGGACATAGCTTCTACTGGCGCAAAAAGGAATACAGAAGAAGTTTTTTTTCTTGACAACTTTTGGTTTAGATTATATCTGGTATTGTCCACAATCGACAATATTAACACGAATGTCAACAAAAAATTAAGCTTTCAGAAAACTGGAAGTCGATATTTATCAAAGCCTGAAATCGCGCCATATAATCTCAAAGCCGTATAGGAAAAAACAGAGGTCAGCTAAAAATGGCAACCCGTTCCTCCCCACCGCATTGATAGCTGAATGAAAGGATCTGCCAACATGCCAATCTTACTTTCGCGTGAAAATTTAAAAAAAATCATTACAGTGACTGACGCCATCCAGGCTGTTGAGGAAGGATTCAGACACTACAAAGGGGGCCACTGTGATGTCCCGGTTCGAAAAGAAATGCGACTTGACGAAAACCAGGGCATTTTTTTATTCATGCCGGCATTCATGAAACCCGGCAATGTTTTTGGGACCAAAATCGTATCCGTCTTTCCGAATAATTTACAGCGCGGACTGTCTACTATCCAGGGCGTTTATATGCTTAACGATCCCACAACGGGTGAATTATTGGCGCTGATGGACGGCATTTTCCTGACCTCTCTGCGAACCGGTGCTGCCAGCGCGATCGCGACCAAACATCTGGCTCGCAAAGATGCCGCGATGCTTGGAATCGTCGGTAGCGGCGGCCAGGCGGCATTTCAGGCAGCAGCAATTTGCGAGGTTCGACCGATTCGGGAAATATATGTTTATGATACAAATTCACAAAACGCCCGCGAATTCTCCGAAACAGCCTCGCGAGATCTGAAGCTGCCCGTAACCGCAGTGGATTCTGTGCATGAAGCAGTGGTTTCAGCCGACATTTTGGTAACGGCGACGACTGCCAAAGAACCTGTTTTTGATGGCAATGACTTGAAGGCGGGAACACATATCAACGCTGTTGGATATCAGGGTCCGACATGCAGAGAGTTGGATACGATTACCGTAAAAAAAGCGAGGATCATTGTCGATACCTATGAAGGCTGTATGGCTGAGGCCGGTGACCTGCTGGTGCCCATCCAGAGGGGCGAACTTTCCAAAGATGATATTTATGCTGACCTGGGAGAAATTATCTGCGGTCAAAGAAAAGGCCGCATCAATGATACGGAAATCACCCTCTTTGAGTCCGTAGGCTTTGCCTTGGAAGATTTAGTGACGGCTTCGGCCGCCTACCAAAAGGCCAGAGAAACAGGCGTCGGACTGGAATTTAATTTTGACTAGTACCTAATCTATCAAAATAGCATCATCTTAGCGAAGAATTTATCTAACAAAATATTTTCGCCACCAAGGCACAAAGGCGCAAAGTTAAATTATAATAAACAGTTATTTTTGGTGTCTTGGTGCCTTTGTGGCTATTTTATCCGGTTTATCCGGGTCAGGTTTAGATCATGTATTCTATGATACCTCAACTCATTATTTGGAGCTGATTTCAAAGATGCCCGGACACCACCGTTCTATGATGCCACCTGGATAGTTGCCATTGCCATTAACATGGCCAATAGTCTGGATGCAAAAGCCGTTCGGAATGCAATGTGGCCCGCGGCGTATGCTTACCAGGGCGTATCGGCAGGCGGCGACAAAGGGTTCAACATGTATGGCATGCAGGCATTTGACGTGACTGAAAAGCAGGTAATTCGCGAAGGTAAAACCGTCACTTATGCGGGAGCTGAGGGTGACTCGCCCCTGTTGCCGTTCCGATATGCCGGCGAAGAAGGGATCACCATGCAATATGCGCCTTCGGAGGAAAAGCTTTCTCAGCTCTATCCAAATTATAAACCTTAAATAAGAAAAAATTTGAAAGGAAAAATCATGAAAGATCTTAAGGGAATCTGTGTCGCACTCAGTACACCGTTTACCGACGACGGTGAAAATGTTGATGAAAGCGCGTTAAAAAACCACATTGACGACATGTTGGAATCCGGCGTTCATATTATTCTGGTCTGCGGCGGGACCGGTGAGTTTGCGTACTTACGCCCGGAAGAGCGCCGAAAAATCGCAGAAATAGCCTCCAAACATATCAATGGCAAAGCTGATTTTATGGTTCAAGCATCGGCCATCAATACCCGGGACGCTATTGAAAATGCCAAGCATGCCGAGGGTGTCGGCGCGGATGGTCTGCTGATTCTGCCACCGTATTTTGAGGGTCCCGATTATGACGGCGTGTATTACCACTACGAGAAAATATCGGAGGCCGTCCCTGTTCCGATCATGATGTACAATATTCCGGCGCATTCAAACATTGATCTCACCCCGGATTTTGTCGAACGGGCCAAACAGATCGAAAATGTCCGCTACATCAAGGACAGTATGGAAGATTTAAAACGCATTCAGGAATTGCTGATGGTGGGCGGCGACCGTATCAAGGTCTTCAACGGCGGTGACAGCATTGCATTTTTCAGCATGGTCGCCGGCTGCCCCGGATGCGTTTGGGGGGCCACCAATGCCATGCCCAAGGAATCCGTAGCACTCTATGATCTTGTACAGGCAGGAAACCTAACCGAAGCCAGTGAGCTCTGGAAACGTATGTTTCCGGCGAATCTGTTTTTTTCCACCCATGTCTACAACGTCGCCGTCAAAGCGGCAACCAATTTATCCGGCAGAAAGATCGGTCCCTGCCGCAAGCCCCAAATGCCGCTGACGGATGCAGAAATGAACCAACTAAAGGAGGCTTTAAAGCCGCTGGGGATTTAATAATGTGGCAAGGCAAGAAATTATTCGAAGGGCTCGAAGGCGCCCGGCGCAGGGCCATTTATAAGGCCAACGGGTACACGGACGAGGATCTGCTCAGGCCGCATATCGGCGTGGTCAATACTTTCAACGAGGCCGCCCCGGGCCATGGACACATGCGTCAGATCGCGGAAGCCGTCAAGGCCGGCGTTTGGCAGGCCGGCGGCACTCCCTTTGAATTCGGCACCATCTCCACCTGCGGGGCCCCCTGCGTGGGTGCCGAAAATAAGGCGCTGCGCTATGAACTGGTTATCCGTGATATCATCTGTGGCTCGATTGAAATCGTTGCCATGGAGCACATGTTCGACGGCCTGGTACTGCTGTCATCCTGCGACAGCATTATTCCGGCCGAGTTGATGGCTGCCGCTCGCCTGGATATACCCTCGATCGTGGTGACCGGCGGTCCCATGCTCCCGGGCAAATTCGAAGGCCGTGATATCGTCATGTCCCAGCTGGACGAGGCCTTCCTGGGCGGCATGCAGGCTGCGAAATTCTCCGAGCAGCAAATACTGGAAATGGAGGAAGTCGCCTGCCCGGGACCGGGGGCCTGCTCTTTGATGGGCACGGCCAACACCATGCAAATCCTTACCGAAGCGTTAGGTATGTCCCTTTCGGGATCTGCCACCATCCCCGCGGTCTCCTCCCAACGGCTCATGGCAGCCCGGCGATCCGGCAGACAAATCGTAAAGATAGTGGAAGAAGGCCTGATCCCGTCCCGAATTATGACACGGCAGGCCTTACTGAATGCGATCGTCGTGGATTTGGCGATCGGCGGATCCACCAATGCCATACTGCATCTGCTAACATTTGCCCGGGAGCTAGGGATTGAGTTGACGCTGGATGATTTTGATAGTCAGAGCCGAAAAGTTCCGTGCATTTGCAGCGTGATTCCCAACGGACCCCATACGGTTGTGGATTTTCACGACGCCGGGGGGGCTCCGGCGGTGATGAACGAACTCAAAGATCTGCTGCAGCTAGATTGCCTGACCGTCGACGGAAACTCCCTGGGGGAAAACCTCATAGGCAAAAAATCAGGCAACCGCAAAGTTATCAGCGAAATAACGCATCCTTTTCATGAAACCGGTGGATTGGTGGTACTAAAAGGAAACCTGGCGCCCCGTGGGGCAATTGCCCGGCCCACCTCTTTTAAAAGAGAAATGCTCAAACACACCGGGCCGGCAAAAGTGTTTGACTCCGATGAAGCTGCTTTGAAGGCCATTTATGATCACAATGTCAAAAAAGGCGATGTTATCGTCATCCGATATGAAGGACCCAAAGGTGCGCCGGGCATGCGCGAAATGATGCTTTCCACCGACGCGCTGGTCGGAATGGGACTGGACCGGGAAATCGCACTAATTACCGATGGACGCTTTTCGGGCTTTACCCAGGGAACGGCGGTCGGGCACATTGCGCCGGAGGCCATGGCCGGCGGGCCGATTGCCGTTGTGCAGGATGGCGACATCATTGAAATTGATATCCTCAATCGCAACCTCTCGATTCGTCTGACGGAAGAAGAAATTGAAAAGCGACTGCAGCGCTGGAACCCACCCGAGCCAAAACTCAAGAAAGGTGTTCTCACGATTTATTCGCGCCTGGCTGAGCAGGCAGACAACGGCGCAACCATTGATACGCAAATTGAATAGATTAAACATGAATCTCAATACAAAACCCTTATCCGATGATGAATTGTTAAGCATCCATGAAACTTCTATGCACATTTTAGGAAAAGTCGGCGTGCATATTGAGGGAAAAGAGATCCTCGAAATTTTTAAAAAGTCGGGAGCCAAGGTAGATTTTAATGAAGAACGGGTCTTTTTACCCCTACCCCTGATGGATGACATTTTATCGAACTGCTCCCCCCATTTGACCCTTTACGATACTCTGGGAGAAAAATCGATTGTGTTCGGCGAAGACCAAAGCCACTTTGGCACCCATGGCTTTCCGAGCCTTTACAGGGATCGCGTTACAGGTGAGATTAGAAATGGCAGATATAGTGAGCTGATTGACTTTCTGAAAGTTGCGGACGTACTTGAGTATCCGCAGATTGTCGCCCCCAGCCTCCAACCCACCGATGTCGATTCTGAGATTGCCGATCTCCTACAAGCCAAAGCGGCTTTGACGATAACCAAAAAGCCATTGTATCTCCAGGCTTTTAGTGGTCAAAGCGTACACGATATCGTTAAAATGCTGACGGCCGTTGTCGGGGGAGAAGAGACGCTCAGGCAGAACCCGCATTCCATTTTCTGCGTATGCACTCATTCCCCACTTACCATAAGACAAGACGCCGCTGAGGTTCTGGTAGAAAGCGCCAAGCTGGGCGCCCCGGTTTACATCACGTCCGGTGCCATGGGGGGAGCGACATCTCCGGTGACCCTGAGTGGAGAACTGGCCCAGGTGAACGCAGAAATTCTATCCCACGTGGCGTTATCGAAAATTATTAACCCGGATGCGCCCGTTGTTTATGCAAGTTCATGTCGGATGTTTGACATGAAGTTTGGGGTATGCGCCTCATCTACGCCTGAATATGCGCTCTTCCGTGCTTCAACCAGTCAGTTGGGCAAGTATTACAATCTGCCGACAGGTGGAGGGGGATTGAACACGGATTCGTCCACCATCGATGCCCAGTATGGCTGGGAGAAATTTATGACAACGCTGATTCCGGCAATGGCGGGACAAAATATTATTTTGGGCATGGGTATTTTTTCTCAAATGAATGCGATTTCTATCGAATCGCTTGTGGTGGACCATGACATTGTAAAATCGGTAAACAGGATTTTAGACGGCGTCCGCGTGGATCAAGATCGACTTGCTTTTGAGGTGATCAAAAATAACGCCAAAACATCGGAATTTATGTCGGATTCACATACTATGAAATACTTCAGAGAGGAGACATGGATTCCAAATGGCAAAATCACTGACAGAAGCGATTCCAATCAGTGGAAAATGACTGGGAGCAAGACCACATTGGACAGGGCCCAGAGCATGATAGATGAATGCTTGAATGAATACAAAGGCCCGCGTATCTCAGAAGTTACCAGACAAATATTGGATGGTATTATTGAAGATCGGTTGAAATCCTGCGATTCATAAGTCAGGCTCAGAGCCTATTTGAGGATTACCGTTCTTGAACATCGATATTACCAGTTCGTTGAGACGCGCGCTATGGGAGACACTCATCGGAAACCAACAATTGGTTCTTGATATCGGTTGCGGAGATGGAAAAATAACCGCTTTATACAGCAGTGAAAGAAAGTCGAAGCGACTTGCCATTCAAGCGGCCAGAAACCTCAGTGGCAAGACGTTTTCTCAAATATCTGAAAAAACAATTCAAGTTAAATGCACTTGCAAAAATTTTGATGACCTGTACGCTAGTACTATCAGCAATCATCCCAATCCGAATTGGAACCTAGCTATAGAGAAAACAATTAAAGGGATTCTGGATAAATGCGAAGTTACTTCAACAGGTGAGATCGTAATAGATTATTATACGACTGTGTTCTCTTATTTAAAACGAAAACACCCATCTGTTTAAGTTTCAAGATTAGAAACAGATTGTCCCCTCCTAATAAATAACTATTTTTCAGGACGCTTTAGGTTCGTCGTTTGTCATCTTCCCCTATAGTGCGCTCAACAGATGTGATGGTTTGCTCTTTTACTTGAGTCATTTAGGCATACATCTTGACATCTTGGGATGGTGAACGCACTTCAGGGAACGCTGTTTGGTTTATCAGGATCGGCATAGATTTGATAGTTCACGCTCAGTTCAAGCCATTTTTAGATATATTTGTCGATCAATCCACCCCATAATCAGCGCAACAACATAATCGACCTCCTTTTCACTGAGCGCCCTGCCCTTCTCGATTCCATGCCACTTTGATATGCACCCCCGGCAACAGGTGGCAGTGGCATGCTGGGCAATGAAAACCGGATGCCCTCTCATC
>Ga0316194_10002691_pt1 | contig 12391 bp, 13 predicted proteins | sample CroRivsedime1_MG_FD_204936 | JGI IMG/M metagenome (GOLD analysis project Ga0316194, IMG submission 204936) | Coastal sediment microbial communities from Maine, United States - Cross River sediment 1 | ecosystem: Environmental > Aquatic > Marine > Coastal > Sediment | place: USA: Maine...
AGCCGAAGACGCTGAGCAAGGCGATCAGGATTCTTCGGTTCCCGTAGACAAATTGTTGGGCCCGATATTTTCGCTGGATACCTTCATTGTGAATCTTGCTGACAAGGGCGGCAAGCGATACTTAAGGATAACCATTGATTTGGAATTGGACAGCGAGGAACTGGAGAGTGAAGTTAAAAAACGACTACCTCAAGTGAGAGACAGTATTTTAACAATTTTGCCCACTAAGCGGTTTGACGATATCAGCTCTGCGAAGGGAAAAACCGCATTGAGAGATCAAATGCTGGAAAGAATCAACGGATTGTTGGCCCGGGGCCGGGTAACCAACATCTATTTTAAAGAATTTGTGGTCCAGTAAAGGCACCGCTATGTCTGATCAGATTCTATCTCAAGAAGAAATTGATGCACTCATGTCGGCGATGGATAGCGGTGAGGTCGATCTAGAAGAAGAGACCAAACCGGAAACGGAAGTTGTCGCCTATAATCTTACGTCCCAGAATATAATGTTGCGAGATCAATTTTATGCTCTGGAAGAGGTCTATGACAAATTTGCCACCTTATTGAACCGGTCACTTTCAACATCTCTGCAGCGAGCCATCGAGGCTGAGTATGTTTCCACTGAAATGATAAAATATTCCGAATTCATAGGGGCCTTTTCAAGTCCCACAAGTTTTACGATTTATTCCATGGATCCCCTCATTGGTTCGGCAATGTTGGTCATCGAACCCACACTTGTGTATTCGCTGATTGATTGCATGTTCGGCGGCGATGGCAAACCCGCCCAGCAGGTTCGGGAATTTACTCTCATCGAGCAGCGCATGATGCGAAAATTTTCCCAGGAGGTTTTGCATAGTCTGCAACAGGCCTGGATGATCATAGATCCCATAAATATCTCATTAAAAAAAACAGAGATCAAACCTGAGTTTGTTCACCTTGCGACACCGAATGATTTAATGGTGGTCATTATCTTTGCCGTTAAAGGAGAAAAATTTTCGGGAAACCTTCACATCTGCATTCCATACCTGATGCTGGAACCCATAAAGGACAAACTTTCATCAAAATTCATAGGTAGTAAAGATCATGAACATACGTGGTCTGAGCAGCTTCAAAAATTATTGCAGGAAATGCCGGTAACCCTCGTCGCGGAGTTGGGATTGACCACACGCAGTGTCAGAGATTTGTTGGATCTTCACATCGATGATGTTCTGCAGCTTGACACGGGACCGGAAGATCTGATTACCCTGGCCACTGGTAATGTTCCTAAATTCCTCGGATTTCCAGGTATCATCAAAGGCAACCGTGCTGTTGAAATCGCAGCTCTGGTACCGAAAAATGGAGACGAAAGATAGTTATGGCAACAACGGATAGCAACGCTGGACAGCAGGATTTTCGAAATGCCGATCTTAAGGAAAGCGATATGGCCTCCTCCATGGATGGCGCCCAAAAACCGAGCGAAGCCTCAACCGGCAGCAACGCTTCGAGTGCTGATTTGTCCGTGAATATGGAATTTTTACTGGATATTTCCCTTGACCTAACTGTGGAACTGGGACGGGCCAAAATGTTGATCAATGATATGCTCAAACTTGGGCAGGGTTCCGTAATCGAGCTATCCAAGCTTGCCGGAGAGAGCCTGGATATCCTGGCCAACCAAAAGCCGATAGCCAGAGGAGAAGTGGTGGTCGTCAACGATAAATATGGTGTCCGTTTGACGGAAGTAATCAGCCCTATGGAACGTCTTGAGAGGTTAAAATGAATACGGCACCGGAGATAGTCTCGACCGCTTTCCGGATGTTGACGGCACTGGGTCTCGTATTGGGCGGATTACTTGTTTGCGTTTATTTCATAAAACGATTTTTAAAGAAAGATGTCGGCGGCTCGAAGGAGCAGCTGATTAAGGTCATTGCCAGTCAGTATATCGGAATTAAAAAAAACATCTCCCTGGTAGAAATTCCCGGATCTATCCTGGTGGTAGGTGTTTCGAATGATAATATCTCCTTGCTGACAAAAATCGAAGATGAAATTGTTTTAGATGTCTTGCGCCAGGAAAATTCCCGCATTGCGCCATCTTTTTCGGATCACCTGCAGCGTCTGACCGGCAGATTTAAACAGGCTAGAAACCGCTAAGGAATACGGGTATGATGGCTTAGCGGCAAACCTATTGGGGACGGAATTTGGTCAACCTTTATTTCAAGAAAATTATCGGGTGATTTTTGACTGATCAAACCAGATATTGCCAAAACATCAGGCCTGTGTGTGCCTCAGGCGGGCGCCTGAAGGAACGGCACCTGTGGGCGATGCTCGGTGTTTGGTTGATTCTGCTTGTGCCAAACAGCAGCTGGGCTGCCGATCCCGCTATCGCTACCCCTTTCTTTTCCATCGGGCTGAACAATACCGAACAATCACTGGCGCCGACCGTCACGCTTCAGATTTTCCTGTTAATGACGGTACTGTCTTTAGCGCCTGCCATACTAATAATGGTTACATCTTTCACCCGTATTGTCATTGTTCTGTCCTTGCTGCGCAGGGCATTGGGTACCATGCAAATGCCGCCGAACCAGGTTATGATCGGGCTGGCTTTGTTTCTGACATTCTTTATCATGGCACCGGTCTGGCAAAAAATCAACCAAAGTGCTTTGCAGCCCTATCTGAATAAAAAGATCAGTAATCAACAAGCATTACAATACGCCGCTGCGCCTCTAAGAGACTTTATGTTCAAGCAAACCAGGGAAAAAGATCTGGGATTGTTTGTCAATATCGGCAAGTTGGAGAAGCCTAAAAATGTCGCTGACATCCCGATCTCAGTCCTGATTCCATCTTTTATAATTAGTGAGGTGAAAACGGCCTTTCAGATCGGTCTGTTGCTGTATGTGCCCTTTTTAATCATTGATATGGTGGTCGCCAGTGTTCTGCTTTCAATGGGTATGATGATGCTGCCGCCTATCATGGTTTCACTGCCTTTCAAACTGATGTTGTTCGTATTGGCAGACGGGTGGTACCTGTTGGTAGGGAGCTTAGTGAAGGGGTTTGTGTGATACCTGCCAAAGATATATTAAATACCTGGCATTGGAGATGAATTGTTTCATGTTGCGCGTTTCGTGTTGCGGGGTTGGTATAGGGAATTTAATCATTTTATTAATTCGCAACCCTTAACTCGTAACCCGCAACCCGTAGCACGTAAATCGCAAAATGACACCTGAATTTATAACGGGATTTTTTTTTGATGCCATCAAGACGGCTATCGCTTTGGCAGCCCCAATGCTGCTGGCCGGCCTGGCGGTCGGGTTGCTGGTGAGCATCTTCCAGGCGGCCACATCCATCAATGAAATGACGTTGACGTTTATTCCCAAAATGCTAGCCGTGGCTGTTGCCCTGATTTTTTTCTTTCCATGGATGATGCAAACCATGGTTGTTTTTACCGAAGATCTGTTTGAAAACTTAATGCTTTATGTTCGTTGATATCGATGGTTTCCCTGAACGTTTCATTGCCGCAGCTTCAACTATTTTTTTTAGTTTTCTTAAGGGTGGGCGCTATCTTGATGAGCATTCCCATTTTTGACAGCAGGGGCATTCCCTTTTTTTTTAAAATAGCCCTGGCCTTTGCGACCGGCATCGTCTTGTTTCCGCTACTGGAGCTTGATGCGGTTCCAATAGCGAGTGATTTTTTTACGTTGAGTATCAGTGTGGCGGGCGAAATCTTTTTTGGACTGGCCATCGGTTTTTCCGTGAAGTTAATTTTTGCCGGAATTCAACTGGCTGGACAGCTGGCAGGTTATCAAATGGGGCTGGCGCTTGCCAATGTTATGGATCCGGCGACCAGCGAACAGGTTCCTCTGCTGGCTCAATTTAATAATCTGATCGGCTTGTTGGTATTTCTGTCCATCAATGCACATTACTGGTTTATAAAAGCTCTCACGGAAAGCTTTCGCTTGGTGCCGCCCTTAAATGTCAATTTCGGCAGCTCACTTATGGAGCATTTAATCCAGCTGTCCGGAGATATGTTCGTTATCGCGCTTCAGGTGGGAGCACCCGTAATTGCAGCCATGCTGATCACCAGTGTTGCTTTTGGTCTGGTTGCGCGAACGGTGCCTCAGATGAATGTATTTATAGTGGCCATGCCATTGAAAATCGGCGTTGGACTTCTCTTTATAGGATTCGGTTTGCCGTATTTTTCAGCATTCCTCAAAAACATATTCAACGGTCTAGGACAAGATATCATTCTGATTATAAAGACTATGTCGTAGTTCTAAAGGTTTAATAATGCCTGAAAATACCGGTCAGGAAAGAACCGAGCAAGCGACTCCTAAAAGAAAGCAGGAGGCCAGAAAGAAAGGGCAGGTCGCCCAAAGTAAAGAGATTTCATCGGTTATGATTCTGATGGTATCCACGGCCTTTTTCTATTTCGCAGGCTCATGGATGTTCTGGAACCTTTCGGAATTTATCAGCGGCGTCTATCTAAATATCGATACCTTGCGCTTCAATGATGTCGCTGATGCCAGTGCTTTCTCAGTGGAAACACTCTACAAATTACTAACGGTGCTGCTCCCTTTTCTTATACCGATCGCAATTGCAGGATTTTTGTCAAATGTATTTCAGGTGGGCTTTCAAATTAGTACCGAGGCAATGGTACCAAAATTTTCCAAACTCAATCCTATTTCAGGGATGAAACGCTTCGTATCCATAAAATCTTTGGTAGAACTCGGCAAGTCCATCATAAAAATCATATTTATTGGAAGCATTGTCTATCTGCTTGTAAAAAACGATATGATGGCCTTTCCTGCCCTTATCCATCAAGATGTGGGGCAGATACTGGTTTTTATAGCCCGAGCATCACTGAAAATTTGCTTTTTTGTCTGCTTGGCTATGCTGGTTTTGGCCGTGCTGGATTACTTCTATCAACGCTGGCAATACGAAAAAGATCTGAAAATGACCAAGCAGGAGGTTAAGGATGAACAAAGGCAAACCTATGGTGATCCGAAAGTCAAGGCCAGAATCCGTGGCGTACAAATGGAATTGGCCAGGCGCCGGATGATGGAGGCCGTACCTGAAGCTGATGTGGTGATTACGAACCCGACGCATCTGGCGATAGCGTTAAAATTTGATGCCCAAGAAATGGTCGCTCCCCGTGTTCTGGCCAAGGGCGCCGGGTACGTTGCGCAGCGTATCAGGGAAATAGCCGAAGAGAATCAGATTCCCATCGTTGAAGAAAAATCTCTGGCAAGGGGTTTGTATAAAATGGTTGAGATCGGTGATTATATTCCGGCCGAGCTCTATCGGGCCGTAGCAGAAGTGCTGGCATATGTATACCGCCTTAAAGGGATGTACGGGAAGACATAACCTTAGATTAATAAAAAAAATTTTGCGATAATAAGCAAACGCTCATTTTTTCATGAACCAAAGATGGAATATCATTATCCGAAACAATATTGGTTGACGAAAATGCAGAACATTAAGAATTGGTCTAATTTATACTAAACAAGATGGCAATTGCAGAACAAACTCAAAATCTCAGCCTAATCCCAGGTATTTCAAAAAACAGTGATATGGTCACAGCAGTGGCCGTAGTGGCCATATTAATATTTATGGTAATACCGCTGCCGGCGACCGTACTTGATCTTCTGATCTCGTTTAATATCACCTTCGCCCTAGTTATTCTTCTGGCTTCCATGTACACGGTGAGCCCATTGGAGCTGTCTTCATTTCCATCGATCCTGCTGCTAATCACTCTGTTTCGACTTTCGCTCAATGTGGCTTCCACGCGCATCATATTGATCCACGGTGGTGAAGGCGCTTTGGCTGCCGGCAAGGTAATCAATGCTTTCGGAAGCTTTGTGGTGGGTGGCAATTACCTGGTAGGGATTATCGTTTTTGTTATTTTAGTGGTCATCAATTTCATGGTGATCACCAAGGGTGCGGGAAGAATTGCCGAAGTGGCTGCAAGATTCACTCTGGATGCGATGCCGGGCAAGCAGATGAGCATCGATGCCGATTTAAACGCCGGTCTAATCAACGAACAGGAAGCCCGCGAACGCCGGGAAGAGATTACCCACGAAGCCGAATACTACGGTGCCATGGACGGTGCCAATAAATTTGTACGAGGAGATGCCATTGCCGGTATCATCATTACCCTTGCCAATATTATGGGAGGCCTGGCTATCGGTGTTTTTCAAAATAAGATGTCCTTTGCCAGTGCCGCTCAAACCTACACATTGCTGACAATTGGCGACGGTTTGGTCACCCAGATTCCGGCACTGATCATTTCGACGTCAGCCGGTATTATTGTTAGCCGGGCGGGAGCCGGATCAAATTTGGGTTCGGCTATTACATCTCAAATTCTTCATCAACCGCGTGCGCTCGGCATTACAGCTATTGTGCTTTTAGGATTTGGTTTAATTCCCGGTTTGCCCTTGATACCATTCTGGACGTTATCTGTTTTGACCGGAGGATTAACCCTGTTAGTTCATCGCGCAAGTCAGGAGCGAAAGAGCGCGGCAGTGCATGCACAGGAAAGGGAGGAACAAGTTGTCCCCGCTGAACATCTGGACGCCCTGCCTCTGCTGGATACTCTGGCAATTGAAGTGGGATATGGTCTCATCCCGCTAGTGGATGCCGATCAGGACGGTGAACTTCTGGAGCGCATCAAATCCATCCGGCGACAAGTTGCCCACGAAATGGGCATTATTGTTCCGCCGGTTCATATTCAGGACAACATGCGCTTGAAACCCGGAGAATATTCCATTCTGCTCAAAGGAAATGAAATTGACCGCTCGGAATTAATGACAAACTACTACCTGGCAATGAATCCTGGAACCGTCGAAGAAGAAATCGACGGCATCTCAACCAAGGAACCGACATACGGGTTGCCGGCGATTTGGATAAAGGAAAATGTCAAAGAAAGTGCCCTGGCCAAAGGGTATACGGTTGTAGATCTGGCCACCGTTATGACAACCCATTTATCTGAGATCGTCAAACGTCATGGACCTGAATTTCTTGGCAGACAAGAAGTTCAGCAGCTATTGGATAATCTCAAAGAATCTCATCCTAAAGTGGTGGAGGAATTGGTTCCCAATCTCCTGCCGCTGGGAGGGGTTGTCAAAGTTCTGCAAAATCTTCTAAAAGAACAGGTCCCTATTCGAGATTTATTGACCATTTTAGAGATCCTGGCCGACTGGGCAGCAGTGACCAAAGACCTAGATCTGTTGACTGAGTATGTGCGGCATGGCATGGCAAGGACGATAACAAAACTGCATCAAACAGCTGATGGCTTTATACCGGTTCTTACCCTTGGTCACAGTGTTGAAACGGCCCTCGCTGCGGCAATCCAGCAAACAGATCGAGGCAATTTATTTGTTCTCGATCCAAATGTCACTCAAAAAATCATGAACAACCTGACACAAATTCTCGAAAAGTGTTCATCTCTAAATTATCAACCCGTAATTGTATGCTCAGCTCAAATTAGATTCCATTTCAAGAAACTCGTTGACTCATTTATACCGAATATATCTGTTTTGTCCTATGACGAAATATTAAGTAATGTTGAGATTCAATCATTAGGCACACTGGAGCTTTCCAATGCAGATTAAACGATTTGAGGCAAAAAATATGACGACGGCGTTGCGCTTGATCAAAGGTGAACTCGGTCCGGATGCCGTGATTTTGACCGCAAGAAGTCTGAGGAAAGGTAAAGGTTTCTTCGGTTCGATGAAATATGCCGGCGTCGAGGTCACGGCTGCCATCGACCCTCAGCAGTTACCCAAGGAAAACAATAATTTCTCGGGTCGCAAAAGTAACTATCCCACTTGGGAGAGGTCTCGAATAAAAGATAGATATCGATTTGAAAAAAAAGAGGTCATCCGACCGACCGGTTATGCCGGTCAAATTCCTATTGATCGACATAGATCCCAATCTGCAAGAAGGGGCCACTTAGGAGGTAACCACAAAGCAACTTCAGCCATATACCAGCATATATTAGCTCAGGAAGTCGATCGGAGTATTGCCTCTGAAATCATCGAGGAAATCAAGCGCAGATGCGCACCACTGGAAAAGATAGGTGGGGAGGATCTTAGGTCTCACCTCCCCTCGATTCTGGAGGATATGGGAGTAATGGTTGATGGAGATGTCTTTGGCTCTGGCACCGCCCGTATTGCAGCATTTATTGGCTGCTCCGGCGTGGGAAAAACAACAACCATTGCTAAGTTAGCGGTCTTGCAGGCAAAGCGATATAAAAAACGAGTCGGCCTGATCACGCTCGATAATTACGGTATTGCTGCAATCGAAGAACTGAGGGCGTATGCTAAAATCATTGGAGTTCCGCTTGAAACCGCCGTCAATATTACTGAACTGAAGCATAGCATTAAAAAATATCAAGACAAAGAGCTAATTATCATCGACACTCCCGGAATGAATCCTCAAAATGAAAGGTTAATCCGGGAAATAAAAGGCTATTTCGAAAACATATCTGATCTGCAAACCCATTTAGTATTGAGTGCGCCTACCAAAGAAAAAGATTTGATTGCGATTGCGGATGCGTTTAAAAGGATGAACATTCATCGATTACTATTTACCAAGATTGACGAAAGCACCACCTGTGGAAACATGGTCAATTTGCTGATACGGACCAATATACCACTGTCCTTTTTATGTTGCGGGCGAAAGGTCCCTGATGATATCGAGGCGGGATCCATCAAAAAATTGGTGGATTTACTTTTTAAATCACAAAGCATCAAGGGCAGGCAATCGGCAGTTTCTTCTCATCTATCTAAATCCGCGGTGGCAGCTCTTGAAAATTTGCCAGTGGATGGAAGATACTTTGTTGCCAACCAGAATTCTGACGTTTATCATCGTTCGGATTGTAAGTGGTCCAAGAAAATTAAGCCCGACAATATCATCAAATTTTTCAGTGTTCAAGAGGCGGAAGCCCGAAATTTTTTAGCATGCAGCAGTTGTAAACCAGATCGACCACAATACCGCGGCCATCTTGATTCTAAACCTGAAAATAGAAATTTATCGAGTTTCCGATAAGCGTTTTAATTAAGAGGAGACCCTCCCATAATGCGTACGAAAGACCCCTCAAATAGGGTAATCAGTTTAACCCGCAGACGTGAAGAAAAAAAGGGTTTGTCAACAAAGACTAACCGGCAAACACGAAGTTCGAAAGCTCGGGTCATCGCAATTACCAGTGGAAAAGGCGGCGTCGGTAAAACCAGCATTGTCGGTAATATCGGATATGCGTTTACGAAATTAGGCAAGAAAGTTCTTATTCTGGATGCAGATTTGGGTTTGGGAAATTTGGATGTTTTGCTGGGACTTGCGCCTAAATTCAATTTATCTCACGTTATCATGGGGGAAAAAAACATTGATGAAATTCTTGTCAAAGGACCGGGAAAAATGAGTATTTTGCCGGCATCTTCCGGTATCCAGGAGCTCACTCATCTGAACAAAGATCAAAAGATCCAGATCCTGACACAATTGGATCGATTAGTTGACCGTGTAGATGTTTTATTCATCGATACCGCGGCAGGCATCTCTTCAAACGTAATGGATTTTAATGCAACAGCCCAGGAAGTCGTGGTAGTGGTCTCTCCTGAGCCGACATCCATCACCGATGCCTATGCCCTAATGAAGGTGCTGTCGCTTAGATATTCGGGGAAAGCCTGTAAATTAATCGTAAATATGGTCAGACAACCCGAAGAAGGGCGCGAAGTCTTTCGCCAATTGCAGCTAGTAACCGACAGGTTCCTGGATATTACCATCGAGTACCTGGGATACGTTTTATTCGATGACAAGGTAGCCAAAGGAGTAAAAAGTCAGAAGATTGTGAGCGAATTGTTTCCGGATACCCAGGCCAGCAAATGTTTTACCGACATAAGCAGAAAGATTTCCAACATGTCGCCAGTGAATATTCCTGAAAGTGGTAGTAATTTATTTTGGCAGCATTTAGTTTAAAATATTTTTACCTGACTTTTCTTTTCAATGATCGGGGAGTTAAAAATTTATGGCACCGGCACAGATATCCGCAAAAAATTACGGCCAAAAGGACGAGTCATATCGGGATCAACTGATCACTGAATACCTTCCGTATGTCAAGCGCATCGTCCATCGAATTGCCGTCCATTTACCGTCAACAATTGATATCGAAGATTTGATGAATGTTGGCGTTATTGGCCTGATACAGGCTGTAGACCGCTATGATCCTAAAAGAGACAACAAGTTTATGACTTACGCAGTTTTTAGAATTAGAGGCGCCGTTTTGAGCGAACTTAGGTCCAGGGACTTCTTATCCCGGGCTAATCGTCGAAAAATTAGAGAACTTGAAAGTATTCATCTAAAATTGGAACAGAAATTAGGCCGGGAAGTCGACGACTTTGAAATCGCTCAGGAATTGGGTGTTGATATTGACCAGGTTCATCGCACAAAACAGCTATCCAGCATTTCATTCATCAGCTTTGAAGAACTGGGCTTTTCTTCCAAGGATGAAAAAGAAAAGCTTATAAATTATCTGGTTGACAGTGAAGAAGATGCTTTGGCCTTAACGCGCCTGAAAGAATTAAAAGGCGCCGTTGCCAGAGCGATCGAACAGTTGCCGGAAAAAGAACGCTTGGTAATTTCTCTTTATTATTTAGATGAGCTCACAATGAAGGAAACCGGTAAGGTTCTTAATGTCACCGAATCAAGGGTCTCGCAGATCCACTCCCAAGCGATTTTGCGTCTGAGAGCCAAACTAAAAAAAGAAAAGCTCATCGGCCAATAATCCGGGAGAAGGGATTTTTTTTCGAATATGTTTGGATCGGAATTACATTACCACCGCGGGACGGGGTTATGGTGGATAATATAAAAGTCACCATACCACTGGCAGCCGTATCATCTGCTAAAAGCGTGACGTCGGTAGATCACAGGGAGAATAACAACCGGAATTATCTTTTCAAAGATACGTTCAAGAAAAGGCAGAAGAAAAAGAAGAGAAAAGATCCAATGCAGATAAAAATATCCACCAGAGCCGCTTTGGTGGGCAATACACCTCCTATCCGGCATTCGGCTGCAAAAAAGAAGGCGAAGGAGGTTATACAAAAAAGAACTATAGATATAAGGGTCTAGCTGTTTTGATAAATACACCTAAACATTTCGTTATAAGGCGCAGCCTTTCGATAAGTTATAGATAAGGAGTTGGAATGGTGTTTCAAGTACCCCAATTTTGGAACCTTGCAGGCGATGGCTTTCAAATTCTTTTGTGCTTGCTTATGCTTAGTTTTTTTATCAAAAACCGGATTATTCAAAAAAAAAGCGCCCTTAACATAACAAAAAGTGCCACCGGGCAAAGCTTCAATACCCATATCTTCAGCATAACCGTTGAGCAACAACTTAACCAGGTATTTACGAACATCATTGAAAACATTAGGGCCGAACGAAAAGGTTTGGAGAGCGTACTGGGGCTTAATCCACCGAATCATCAAGATGAAGACATTTCTATGGTACCGGCCAATACACAGTTATCCGACCTTAATGCAAAACAACGGTTAACTGATGACCGGATCGGAAGTGCGGGACGGTGTGATAAGATCCGAAAGCTCGCAGCCAAAGGCCTAACCGCTAAAAAAATATCTAAAGAGCTAAAGATCTCCATGAGTGAGGTAGAACTTATCTTGAGTCTTGGGGAACAATGAGCCCGGCGGCAAAAAATACCTAAGACAAGACGGTTAACCGGCAAATAAGACATCCTTCCAATGATGCAAAGTTAGGGTTCTTTCCGGAAATATTCCTTTCAACGCCCACCCAATGCCGGTACACTGCAGTTATCCATCGATGCCACTTTATTGGTATATCTCTTGCAACATTCTTTCTTCTACGTTTTTCATCGTAACCCGGAATTGGCTTTTCAATGTTGCGGGGACCATAAAGACATTTTTTCATAATTGGATTTAGAGGTAAGCAAATGAGCGGAGAAATCTATATGGCTGCAGGCGGCGCACTTGCCTATGAAAAGAGATTGCAAATTATTTCTAACAATCTCGCTAATTCCAACACAGTGGGCTACAAACAAGACCAGGGGCAATTTAAAATTTTTAATTTGACTGATATACCGGACGGATCTATTCAAAATGGCGCTGAATTAGACACCTCTCAGGCCGATATGTTCTGGAATCAATTTAATGTTTATACCGATCATTCCGCCGGGAGTTTGAAAAATACTGGCAATGATCTTGATCTTGCTCTGGTCGGCAAGGGTTTCTTCTGTGTTCAAACACCTGACGGTATCCACTATACCCGCAAGGGTGATTTTACGCTCAATGCGGATGGTGTTCTCGTAACCCGCAATGGGTGGCCGGTGATGGGGGAAAGTGGTGAGATAACGGTAGACGGTCAGGAAAATCCCCAGCGGCATAAGAAATTTTCGGTG
>Ga0316194_10002692_pt1 | contig 12389 bp, 7 predicted proteins | sample CroRivsedime1_MG_FD_204936 | JGI IMG/M metagenome (GOLD analysis project Ga0316194, IMG submission 204936) | Coastal sediment microbial communities from Maine, United States - Cross River sediment 1 | ecosystem: Environmental > Aquatic > Marine > Coastal > Sediment | place: USA: Maine...
TCCCCTGATTCACACCGGTTTGGATGGCGGAGACGATTGATCCCGTCTTGCCTTCTCGGATCATGTTGCCGATGGCGGCGGAGCTGAAGAGGATCTCGATGGCGGCGACCCGGCCGCCACCGATCTTGGGCAGCAGCTGCTGCGCGACGACGGCCCGCAGGGTGTCGGCAAGGATGTTCCGAATACCCTCCTGCTCACCCGAGGGAAAGACATTGACGATCCGATCTACGGTCTTGACCGCGTTGTTGGTGTGCATGGTGCCGAAGACAATCGTGCCCTTTTCCGCCGCGGTCAGGGCCATGGAGACCGTCTCGAGGTCACGCATCTCGCCGACCAGCACCAGATCGGGATCTTCACGCCCCGCCGCCTTCAGCGCCTCGGCAAAGCTCGATGCATGCGCCCCGATCTCGCGCTGGTGGATCAGGCAGCTCTTGTTCTGATGCACGAACTCGATGGGATCCTCGATGGTGATGATGTGATGACTCTTGTTCTCGTTGATGAGATCGATGATCGCCGCCAGGGTGGTCGACTTGCCGGAGCCCGTGGGGCCGGTCACCAGGACGAGGCCGCTGCGGACGTCGCCCAGACGACGGATCTGCGGTGGCAGCCCGAGCTGCTCGATGGTCATGATCTTTGACGGAATGACCCTCAGGACCGCCGCCGAACCTCGCTGCTGGCGGAACAGATTGACCCGGAAACGAGCCACCGAGGCGAGTTCATAGGCGAAGTCGGTGTCCCCGCCTTCCTGGAACTCCTGCCACCGCTCGGGCGGGGCGATGGGCTGGATCATGTCCGCCCAGTCGGCCTCCTGCATGGTGCGGTAGCGGATCTGCTCCATGGTCCCGGAGACCCGCAGCATCGGCGGCCGGCCGACCGCCAGATGGAAGTCCGAGGCGCCGCGGTCGTTCATCAGGCGCAGGAATCGGTCGATCTTTCGTTCCATCTCCACCCTCACAGAAATGTCTGGGATTCGAGGAACTCCTCGGATACCAGGGGCTCGAAGGCCGCCTTGGACTCGGCGTGCAGGTACGCCTCCTCGGGGGTGATCTGTTCCAGACGCACGAGTTTCGCGAGGGCGTCGTCAAAGGTCTGCATCCCCGCGCTCTTGCCCATCTGCATTGCGGATGGGAGCTGAAATGTCTTTTCGTCACGAATCATCGCCGCGACCGACGTGGTGCCCTTCAACACCTCGAAGCAGGCGACACGGCGCCGATCCCCAACCGCCGGGATCAACCGTTGGGCGATGATGTACTTGAGGGACTCGGCCAGCGAGGTCCGCACCTGCGGCTGTTCGTCGGAGGGAAAGCTCGAAATCAGTCGATCGACGGCCCGTCCGGCGGTCGTGGAGTTCAACGTGCCGATGACGATGTGGCCGGTCTCCGCCGCGGTGAGCGCGAGCGAGACGGATTCGTTGTCGCGCAGATCGCCGATGACGATCACATCCGGATCTTCACGCAACGCGGCCCGCAGCGCTCGTGCGAAGCTCTTCGTGTGCGAGCCCACCTCGCGTTGGTTGATGAGACAGCTCTTGAAGGGATGAACGAACTCGACCGGATCCTCCATCGTGATGATGTGGTCGTGACGGGTCTCGTTGATGAGATTGACGAGGGCCGCGAGGGTTGTGGATTTGCCGCTTCCCGAGGGTCCGCACACAACCACCAGACCCTGGTTGTAGTCGGCGATCTCCGCGAGCCGCGACGGCAGCCCGATGTCGGTGATCGTCGGCGGCTTTTCTGGAATCACCCGAAAAACCGCGTTCAGACCCCGATGATCGACGAAGACATTCCCCCGATAGCGGCCCGCTCGCGGGATGTAGTAGCAGAGGTCGAGCTGCTGCTCTTCCTCGAGCCGCTGCCACTGATCCTCCGACAGGATCTCGCGCAGCATCGAGCTCGTTTCCTCGGCGGTGAACGGCTCGCCTTTCACCTTGACCAGGTCGGCGGCGAGGCGGATCAGCGGCGCCTGCCCGACGGCGATGTGGAGATCCGATGCCTGCTGGTTCCGGGTGCCGACCAGCAGCGCGTGCAGCCGTGGCTCCCCTTTGCCCACCTGAGCTTTGAGCGCCGCCGCGCGCAGCTTCTCGGCATCGGCAACCTCGGTGTTCTCTCGCGAGGCGACCTCCTCCGCGATCTCCAAGGCCCGGCCGCGGACGAAGCGGTCCGAGTCGTTGGCGGCGACATTCTGCAGGGCCTCGAGGATGTTCGGGTGCCGGAAGTTGCGGAACGCCAGGAGAACCTCGATACGGATCTCGGGCGCCGGGTCCTTGAGCAGCTGTCCCAGCATCGGCAGGGCGCTCGCATGGCCGATCCGACCCAGGGCCTCGACTGCCGCCCACCGGGTTTCTTCGTCCTTCAGGGCCTCGACGAGCGGCTGCACCGCTCGAGGATCCTCGAGCCGTCCCAGCGTGTCCGCCGCAGTCACCCTGAGCCACCAGTCCGGGTCCTCGAGCAGCGGCACGACCCTGTCCACGACCCGCGGGTCGTCGAAGGACCCGACCACCGCCAGCGCCGCCGCACGAACGTCGAGATCCGGTTCGGAGAGCAGCTCGAGGGCCGGTTCCAGGAGGGCGTCCCCGAACTCCTTCATCGATTCGAGGGCGCGGTCGCGAGCCCAACCCGCCAGCGTCTTCGAGAAATCGAGGTAGCGGCGAACCATCTGCGGCCGATTCTCCATGCTGACCAGGATTTTGAGCACTGCCGATCTGGTGGAGGCGTCCCCCGACGCCATCAGCGGCAGAATCCGGTCCGCAAACTCCGGTCCTTTGCCCGACGCCAGCTTGGTCAGGGCTTCGATCAGATGCTGTTGCACGCCGTAGTCGGCACGGGGCAGCTCCGCGACGATCAGGTCGATCGACGCATCCGGCGCCTGTACCGCCAACACCTGGATCGCCTTGACCCGGATCTCTTTTTCCTCGGTCCGGGCGAGATGCTGCCACCGCTGCACGCTCACCGCGGTCGGCTCGAAGGTCGCCAAACGGTCGAGGAACTGCAGCCGTTCTCTTACCGAGCCCCTCGTTGCGAAGCGCCACAGCAGGGGTGCGAGTGCAGGGCTCGCAGGGGCACCGAGGATCATGTGCCGAACGGGCTCCGCGACCTCGTCGTCCTTGGTCTCGGCGAGCTCCTCCAACCGCTTTTCGAATCCCGGAATTTCGAGAGCGAAGACGACCGCGGCCGCCGCTCTGAGAGCCGCCTCCGGCTGGCCCCGGCTCGCGGCGAGAAAGACATCGAAGGTCTTCGCCTCACGGTGGGGTTGGAGCAGTTTCGCACCGGCATCGCGGACCGAACGGTCAGGCCGGAACAGCATCCACATCACGTCCTTGGCGCGAAATCCCTCAATGCCGGCGAGAGCGGACTCGATCAGTTGGTCACGTTCCGAGCTGGAGGAGAACGACCCCTTGTAGATCCGCTTGAGGGCCTCCGTTGCAGTGGACTGGAGGCGAGAAAGAGCTGCCATCAGAACAGTATAGCTCGGGCATCAGGCAGGGTTCTTGTGAGCCGAAGCGCGCTCAGAAGTGCTCTACAAGATCGAAGAGATCTCAGCAAGGTGATCACGAGCCTCCTGCAATAAACCCGCGAGGAGCGAGTTCGTGGTCTGCGGTCTTCTTTCGGGGTCCCGCCCGCAACCGACCATCGAGTATGCTGTTCCCGATGATCCACCGCCTCCTCCCTCGCCTTCTCGGAGTGATCGTGTGCGTGATGGGGGGCAGTGCGCTCTCCTGGGGCGAGGGCGGTGCGGCCGACCCGGAAGAGCTTGGCGAGGCGGTCACCGGGACCACCGTCATCATCCATGGGTTCCAGCTGTCGGGAACCATGCCCGATTGGCCCTTTCATCTGGCGGAAGCCGTCAGGGTTCGCGCCGGGGAGGGGAGAATCTTCTCCTACGACCCGGCGTCGGGAGACCTCGATGACTGCGGCCACCCGGCCTGCGGTCCGCAGGCCGCCGGCGGCGAGACCGTCATCGTCTTCGACTGGGCGGCAGACAGCGCCGAGTCCGGCACGGGCTTCTCCGAGGCGGCGGCGGAGGCACTGGTCGACGGTCTCGTCCGGTGGGCCGGGTCGGACCCACCCCTCGCGAGCCTCGACCATGTCCACCTCATCGGCCACAGCCGGGGGGCGGTGGTGTCGAGCGAGGCCGCGGAGCGGCTCCTCGCCGCCGGGTTGCCGGCGCCGGAGCAAGTGACCAGTCTCGATCCGCACGACACCGGCGCCTTCGGTCTGAGCGAAGACCGACCCGAACCCGAGGGGCTGTGGGACGATCTCGACGTCAACGAGCTTCATCCGGACTATCGGTGCGGATCGCCGCCGGGCGAGCCTTCCGGGGTGTGCTCGTGGCTCGGTCTGGGCTACCACGACAACTACTGGCGCGACCGGGACGGCTGGCCGTGTCTCTTCGATCCGGACGGCAAGCTCGTGCCCGGCGGGTCGGACTTCGATGCGAGCGGTCTCGACGCCTTCTGCCACTCCGACGTCCACGCCTGGTACCACTTCACCATCGACACCGCAGCAGCCACTCACCCGGTGACCGGCGATCCTCCGGGCGCCGATTGGTTCGACCCGGCGATCACCACCTGTGACACCGCGGCGAGGACGTGGCCGCTGGCGCGCACCATCGACGGCTACAACGTCTCTCGCGTCGGTGGTTCGGCGGTCCGTTGCCCCGCCGATCCGGGAGCCATGCAGCAGGTGCTCTTCGACTTCAATCTGTCCGAGGGGCTGGTCAACGGTGACCTCGAGAAACAGCCGAGCGCTTCCGCCGTCTCGGGCTGGCAGTTCCACGGCGGCGGCGGCTCCGGCCAGCTCGCCGACGACGGAGACAGCTACCTCAGTCTCGACGCCGGGCAGTGGCGGCGGCACAACCGCTTCCTCGCGCCCGGGGACGCCTTCGGCATTCGTTTCTGCCGCAAGATCGAGGCGGCGGGCGCCGGAGATCTCCTGACCCTCACCCTCCACCAGGGAGCCGGCAGCCGGATCCTGTACGAGGAGGACCCGGCGGCCGCCTCCGGTTGGCAGTGCCGAACCGTGGCACTGACCGAGGAGGAGCGCGGGCTGCCGAGCACTCTGGAGATCGTCGTGGACGACAACGGGACGTCGCCTTCAGCTCGCATCGGCATCGACGATGTCGGCCTGGTGATGGGGATTTTCATTGACGGCTTCGAGTCGGGCAGCACCGCCGAATGGTCGTCGGTGGTTCCGTGACAAAATCGGTGCCACCGTTCAGCAGAACGGGCCAATCGACACCCGAAAGGCGCCGCCGAATCTATGCACCACAGGCTCCCAGGGTCGGTCAGAGAGGAAAGAACCAACAACGCAGAGCTTGCAGGCGGAGCGGCCAGGGGCTACGAGTCGCCGCTCGAGCAGCAACCGCGGCCGACGGTGCCGTCCCGGTGGCGGCCCCGATCTCGGGCTGTTTCGCGATGGCAGTGAGGGCGGAGAGCCGGACGGGCCCCATGTCCGAGACGGCGGCCGCGCCGGCCCCGACGGGGTACCCGAAATCGGACCGCCAGAGGTCCCAACCGCCGTAGCCGCCCGGACGGCCGGAGCTGATGGTTGGTTCTCGAGAGCGCCGCCCTCCATCGAGCTGCATCGTCGACAGCGAAACCCTCAAGGTGCCGGTCGGAGTTGGTGCCACTCCTTCTCGGTCGTTGATCTGAACCAAGCACCTCTCGCCCCTTCCGCTTTGGTAGTTTGGCTGGTCCAATCCCAGTGTACGCCGACACAGCCGGTGGGGAAGGGTGACTCAAGTGCCAGGTCCGGAGCTCACGTACCATCGATGTGGACCACGGCAGCGACCGGTCGGCCAAAGTCGAACCCCCACCGCCCCGATCCGTACCAATGATGCAGAGAGGAGAATGATCGAGGCAACCGGCGTGCGCACCACCAACCGAATTCCACCGCTTCGAATCGTCGTCGGCGTCGCCGTCAGCCTTCTTGCGGCCCTCACCTGCATGGCCGAGGATTCGACCGAACCACCGGGCGTGGTCTTTCCCGGCGGCCGGCCGTCGGTCGAGATCGCGGCGGAGGTCTTCAACAACGTCGTCTATCTTCCGGTCGCGGTCGACGGCGGCGAGACCCTCGACTTCGCCCTGGACACCGGCGCACCGGAACTCTCGGTTGTGAACCTGACCCGGGCGACGGCGATCGGACTCACCACCGGTTCGGCGTTGACGGTCCGTGGCGCCGACCCTGGACGGCTGGATGTTCGCCGCCTTGACAGCGCAGTCCTCTCCGTCGGTGGGATCACCGCCGGAGGCCTCGAGGTGGTCGCCATGCCTCTCGACGGGCTCGAGCCATTCTGGGGCCGGCCCATGGACGGGATCCTCGGAGGGAACTTTCTCCGACAGGTGGTGACCTGCATCGACTACGACCGGAAACGGGTCGATTTCATCCGACCGGATGCCTTTGACGAAGCGGGGCGTGGAACATCCTTGCCCATCGAGGTGAAGGACAACACGCTCTTCGTCACGGCCCGGATCACCGCGCGGGATGGGGGACCGGCAGGAGAGGGGCGGTTTCTCATTGACACCGGTGTCCGGCAGAGTTTTCTGAACACCCCCTTCGTTCGTCGCCACCGGATTCTCGAGCGGAGCGGCCCGGTGATCGAGACCATGATCGGCCACGGCATCGGCGGGCCGGCCTTCGGCACCCTCGGCCGGCTCGGCTCACTCACCCTCGGGCCCCACGCCCTCACCGGGCCCGTGGTCCAGCTCTGCACCGGTGAGTCGGGCATCGAGGCGAGCACGGTCTTCGACGGGATCATCGGCGCCGATCTACTGTCCCGGTTCGCGGTCTGTTTTGACTACGGTTCCGGTCGGATCCACCTCGAACCGGGCTCCGGGTTCGATCGGCCCTTCGACTCCGACGCCGCCGGTCTGATCTTCCGGATCTCCGAGGACGACCCCACCACCTTCACCGTGGTCCACGTGGTCGAGAGTTTCCCGGCCGCCGAGGCCGGTGTCGAGCGAGGCGATGTGCTCCTCGCCCTCGACGACCGTCCGGCCGCCGCCCTCAGCCTGGAATCCCTGAAGAGGATGCTGCAGGCCACCGGCGAGCACTGTCTACAACTGCGGCGGCAGAATGCGAGCCGGAACGTCTGTTTCGCGCTCCGCCCGTTGATCTGAAGAATTTCCAAGGGGGGTGACACTTTCGTGTCTTCACCTCTCGCGTCACGGAACCCCCGATCCTGCGACCGCCCGGCTCAGGACCACCGAGTTCCAACCCGACCGGGATCACCATGGGCTGGACCGCGCTCGAGGTAGGGTGGGCTTGAGCCCACCTTCAGAATCGTTCGGGCAACGTGTGGCGACGAACGCAAGTCCAGGGCTGCAGTTGGCGGTGTCGAACTGGCGTGGAAGGTCGAGAGCCGGTCGAGGTCCCTGAAGGTGGGCCGAGGCCCACCCTCCAAGTTCGCCGTGGAAAATAGTCCGAGATGTGCGAACCTGGCACGCCTCGCAATATTCCTTCTTGAGTGTCGACTCCGCGGCTCAACGGCGAGGCGACCCGCGCCTCGTACTCATCATCAACCTGGTCACCAATCCGAGATGCGACGGCGGATGGTCGCCTTCAGCACCCTTCTCGACGGTAGGCCACGCGCAATGACGGCGTCACCGATGACAAGCTGAGGGTTGGGTCCGTCATCCCCCGCCGGTTCGAGTTCAATATCGGGCTGCAGCTCGAAATCTGCGAGCACGGACCGGCAGAGCTCGATCAACCGGTCGCGATCCTCGCCGTGCGCGCCACGCACCGTGACCCCGAAGTGAGAAAAGAATTCGCTGAATTCGCGGCCCGTTGCGCGAAGGTACTCACGCCATAGGGCGATACGATACGCTTCGCGCTCGTTTTCGGTGATGTAGTTTTCGGGTGCGAGTTCGTCGAGGAGGGCATCCACGATCTTCTCCCGATCGCTGTGACCGGCGGCGGCAACCGCCGCGCACGCCTTTCGCAGGCCCACGATCCCCACGCGGTAGAGCCCAACCATCACCTGTTGCACGGCATATTGACCACAGCGCATCCTGTCCTCCACCTCAATTATACGATTCCCCGTGGCGGCACCCACCCATGCTCATGTCAGCCTGAGCACCGCCAGGCCTCCGGCCGGGCTCATCGCGCGAATCGATGAGTTGACCTTGGAGACATCGGGGTCGTTCCGTCACGCCAACGGGGAGCCCCCACCCTGGTAGCCATGCCATCGGGAGCGCCCGGTGTAGGTCCACTGTTGTGAAGCCGGATGGCCACGGCGCGGTCGAGGTCAGGGGTGATTTGTAGCGCCGACGTCTCGTCGGCGTCGAAAGTATTGATGTCGGCACCGACACCCACGGGAGGTGGGCGCCACAAAGGCGATCCAACCCTTGGAAGTCGGGCTCTCGCCATCGCGGATGCGGCCCGAGCCCACGCAGAATATTTGGCTCTTCTCGCGTGTTGCCTATCCTCGAAGAAGCCACCAGGTTCGGGGAGCCAGATGAGAATGAGACAGACGGCCGGCGACGAAATCGAACAGCCTGTGCGGATCGAGCACGGAGGACCCGGCTCGGTGAGTCTCGACGACGAGCGGGCCGAGGTGCGCAAGAATCTGCTGCGGACACTGCCGAGGGTCGACTCCAAATACCTCTACGACGATGCCGGGTCCCACCTCTTCGAAGAGATCACCTTTGTTCCCGAGTACTACCAGACGAGGACCGAGGAGGCTCTGCTGGCCGTCATCGCCGACGAGGTGGTCGGGGCCACGGGCGCCCGGGAGCTGGTCGAGCTCGGTTCGGGAGCGGGGCGGAAAATCCGACTCCTGCTCGACGCCATGCGCCGTTGCGAACACCTCGAAGGGTGTGTGCTGCTGGACATCAACGAGACCTTTCTCCGCGCCTCCGCCGAGACCCTGGCCGCTCGCTACCGCGAGATGGAGGTCCGGGGGGTGGTCGGTGACTTCCTCCACGACCTGGGTTCGGTGGGTGGCGGCGACCGGCGACGACTCTTCATCTTTCTCGCCGGAACCATCGGCAATCTCTACCCCCGTCAGATGGATGGTTTTCTGAGGCGGGTCCGCGCGGTCCTCGGCCCGGACGACGCCTTCCTGGTCGGGCTCGATCTGGTCAAGGACCGCGAGCGGCTCGAGGCGGCCTACAACGACAGCGCCGGGATCACCGCCGAGTTCAACCTCAATGCGCTCAAGGTGCTCAACCGCCGCTTCGAGACCGATTTCGAGATTGATGCCTTCGAACACGTGGCCCTTTATGATGCCGAACAGGAGTGGATCGAGATGCGGCTCCGCGCGCTTCGCCCGACCAGCGTGTCGCTGGGTGGCACCCGGCGGCTGCGATTCGACACCGGCGATGACATCCGAACCGAGATCAGCCGCAAGTTCACCCGCGGTTCCTTTGTCTCGGCGCTCGAAGGAACCGGTCTCGAGCTCTCGGACTGGTTCACCGACCCCGAAGAGCTCTTCGCCTCCGCGTTGGTTCGATCGGTCGGCGAACCGAAGTCATCGTGACCGGGTCCATCCGGCGGCGTCTGGAGGCCTGCTGGTCGAGATCCGATGAGATCATCGACCTACTCGAACCCGAGGCGCTTCTCGATCAGCCCGTTGCGCTCCGCCACCCACTGATCTTCTATTTCGGGCATCTGCCGGCCTTCGCCTGGAACCAGGTCTGTCGCGGCGTGCTCGATCGGCCCTCCTTCCGGCCCGAATTCGATTCGCTCTTTGAACGTGGGATCGACCCCATGGGCGTGGACCACCACGAGTCCGCCGTCGAGTGGCCGCGGATCAACGAGATCATCGACTATCGCGATCGCGTCCGGCACGAGCTGCTGACGGCCATCGATGAGGTCGCGGATCGCGCCGGTGGCGATCCGCCGGCCGAACGCGGCCGGATCTTCGAGGTGGCCATCGAGCACGAGCTGATGCACCAGGAGACGCTGCAGTATCTGTTTCAGCAGTTGCCGTTCGACCGAAAGCGGCGGCCGCAGGATATGGCGCCGTACCGTCTTGACGGTGCAGCGTCACCGGCGGTGGTCGAAATCGGTGGGGGAGGGGTGGTCCTGGGCGCCGATTCCTCTGCCGGCGACTTCGGCTGGGACAACGAGTTTCCGCAGCTCGAGGTCAGCGTCGATGACTTTGCCATGGACCGCACGCCGGTGCGGAACGCCGAGTTTCGCGAGTTCGTGGCGGATGGCGGCTACACCCGCGTCGAGCTGTGGGGCGACGACGACTGGCGGTGGCGGGAACGGATCGGCCTCGAGCTCCCGGTCTTCTGGTCACGCGACAACGGCTCGCTGACCTACGACACTCTCTTCGATCGTTTGGATCTCGGGATTGTCGGCGACTGGCCGGTCTATGCAAGCCACGCCGAGGCCCGCGCCTTTTGTCGTTGGCGAGGCGCGCGGCTGCCCATCGAAGCCGAGATTCACCGCGCCGCCTACACAACTCCGAGCGGTGAGAATCGGCGCTATCCGTGGGGCGACGGGGCGCCGTCACCGAGCCACGGCAACTTCGATTTCCGCCACTGGGCGCCGACACCGGTGGGGTGCTTCCCCGACGGTGACTCGGCCTGGGGCGTTGCCGAGCTGGTGGGCAACGGGTGGGAGTGGACCGACTCGGTCTTCGCGCCGTTTCCCGGGTTCGAAGTCACGATCCCGAGCTATCCCGGGTACTCGGCCGACTTCTTCGACGGTCTCCACCAGGTCATGCTCGGCGCTTCGTGGGCGACACCGACCCAGCTCATCCGGCGCAGCTTCCGCAACTGGTTCCAGCGCCACTACCCGTTCATGTTCGCCAAGTTCCGCTGCGTCCGGGATCTCTAGCCGGCGTCTGGGACCAGCTTTGTCGCCGCGTCGACCGCCGAGCGGAGAAACGACGAAACCGCGGGCTCTCGTGAGTCGGCCGGGAGTTCGACAACGGCCATGACCGGTTGGGCGGCCCAATGAAGTTGGAGCCTGGTTTCGGTGAGGCGATCCGTCGGGATCGCGCCGAGCTCGCTCCAAGCCGCTGTGGATTCTCCTGCCATCGTTACCCCCGTTCGAGTTCTCGGCTGTGTGACGGTTCCGATCTCTGGTTTGCCCGATCGGCCACCGAGTTACACTCTCCAGGCATGACCCTCGAGCTTCTTCACATCGGCGTGTCCTACGACGGCGGTCGGACCTTTGCCGTCGACGATGTCAGTCTTGCCGTGGAGCAGGGCGAGCTGGTGGCGCTCGTCGGCGAATCGGGCTGCGGCAAGACGACCACGCTGAAGACCATCAACCGGCTCGTGGAACCGACACGTGGGAGGGTGAAGATCGAGGGCGAGGATACCGCCGGTCGAGACCGGGTCGAGCTCCGGAGATCGATCGGCTATGTCTTCCAGGGCATCGGTCTCTTCCCGCATCTCAGCATCGCCGACAACGTCGGGGTGGTCCCTCGACTCCTCGGGTGGGAGCACGAGCGGATCGCCCGCCGGGTGGCCGAGCTGCTCGAGCTCGTCAGACTCGATCCGACCGAGGTCGCTACGAGGATGCCGGCCGAGCTCTCCGGCGGTCAGCAGCAGCGGGTCGGGTTCGCCCGGGCCCTGGCCGCGGGGCCGTCACTGATGCTGCTCGACGAGCCGTTCGGCGCCCTCGACCCCATCACCCGTGATGGGCTGCGGAGCGAGTTTGCGGATCTTCAGAAGGAACTCAGGTTCACCGCCGTCCTGGTCACCCACGACATGACCGAGGCGTTGCTCATGGCCGATCGGATCATCGTCATGCGCGAAGGGCTGATCGTTGGTGAGGGCGTCCCGTCCGACCTGATGCGCCATGCCGAGGATCCCCATGTGGCCCGCCTGATGGCCTGGCCGGCGCGTCAGGCCGAGCAGTTGGCGGCGATGGTCGGCGATGACGGGAGCGAGCCCGGATGAGCAACCTCGCCGATCGCTTCGCAGAGCTGCCCGATCTGCTCGCCGGCCATCTCCTGCTTTCGGTGTCGGCGCTCGTCATCGGCATCGCCATCAGCCTCCCGGTGGGGATCGCCGCCACCCGCCGGCCTCGGCTGCGCGGTGCCGCCCTGGCCGTCGCCGGGCTGATCCAGACCGTGCCGAGCATGGCGCTGCTCGCGCTGATGGTGCCGTTGCTCGGGGGGATGATCGGGTTTGTTCCCGCGTTCATCGCCCTGACCCTGTACAGCGTGCTGCCGGTGCTTGGCGGCACCGTCACCGGGATCCTCGAGATCGACCCGACCATGACCGAGGCCGCTCGCGGCGTCGGGATGACCGACCGGCAGTCGTTGCGTCTGGTCGAGCTCCCGCTCGCGGCGCCCGTGATCATTGCCGGCATCCGCACCGCGACCGTGTGGGTTGTCGGAATGGCCACCCTGTCGACCCCGGTCGGTGCGCCGAGCCTCGGGAACTACATCTTCCTCGGGCTCCAGACGCGGAACTGGCTGGCGGT
>Ga0316194_10002695_pt1 | contig 12376 bp, 8 predicted proteins | sample CroRivsedime1_MG_FD_204936 | JGI IMG/M metagenome (GOLD analysis project Ga0316194, IMG submission 204936) | Coastal sediment microbial communities from Maine, United States - Cross River sediment 1 | ecosystem: Environmental > Aquatic > Marine > Coastal > Sediment | place: USA: Maine...
CTTGCAAAATACTTATGACTTGTTTATGCAGTATCCACCGCCAGTTTCGGCAAAAAGACCCAGGTCTGCGGCATCCTGGCGGGGCCGATTCTGGATCAGGTGGAAGACAATGTCTTCCGGCGTTCCAGCCGCATCGCCTCCACTTTCGGGGGCAACCTGGTGGATATGGTCCGTTGTGGTCGTATTCTGGAGATCATCGGGTCGGAAGGCCTGGTGGAAGCGGCTGACCAACAGGGGGCCTATCTGCTGGACAGGCTTCAGGATTTGCACGCCCGCTTTCCCGACCGGGTTACCAACGTCCGCGGCCAGGGCCTGCTTTGCGCTTTTGATCTACCGGACCCCGATACCCGCGCAAGGTTTGCGGCCGATTGTGTCGCGGCCAGGGTGCTGGTGGTGGGTTGCGGACCCAGGAGCATTCGCCTCAGACCCCACCTGAACATCAGTGCGCCCGAGATTGATCATGGTCTGGAGGCAATGGCAGCAACGCTGAAGAAGATGGTGTGAGTGGAAGAGGAGCGGGCCAGGGCCGCTTAACTCAAATAATAATCCTGCAGACATTTGTAATGGGTAGTCTGATTATTGCGGGCCTTGAGTCCCCGCACAATCGCTTCGGCCGCTGAAAGGGTGGTTATAAAAGGCACCTTGTTTATGATGGCGGTCCAGCCGATGGTATATTCATCAGCTCGCGAACGCTGTCCCAGGGGTGTGTTGATGATCAGGTCAATCTGGCCGTTTTTGATATCATCGGCCACATTGGGACGGCCCTCCCTTATTTTCATAACGGTTTTCACCGCAAGCCCGTGATCGGCGATGTACTCTGCAGTTCCTTTGGTGGCTACCAGCTGATAGCCGAATTTTATCAATCCTTGAGCAATGGGCAGGGCCCGGGCTTTATCGTTGTCGTTAACGCTTAAAAATACGGTTCCCGATTCGGGGATCGTTATCCCGGCAGCCTGAAAGGCTTTAAATACGGCTTCCCCGAATTTGGGTGCGATACCCATTACTTCGCCGGTGGACCGCATTTCCGGCCGCAGGAAAATATCCGTTTTGCCAAAGCGATCAAAAGGGAAAACGGATTCTTTGACGGCAACATACGGCCTTTGATCCTTAAATCTGTAATCGAGTTGATTAAGTCTTTGGCCGGCCATTACCTTTACGGCCAGTTTGGCAATGGGGATTCCCGTGGTCTTGCTGACAAAGGGCACGGTTCGCGACGCGCGCGGATTGACCTCGATTACGTATAAAGTGTCAAACATGATCGCAAACTGGATGTTAATCAGGCCCTTGACCTTGAGGGATTGGGCAAGCAGTCCTGTGTATTCCTTGATATCTTCGTGTTGATCACGGCTTAACAGGAAAGGTGGCATTACGGCCATACTGTCGCCTGAATGAACACCGGCCTCTTCGATGTGCTGCATAATTCCGCAAATTTCCGTATTCTGTCCGTCGGAGATGGCATCCACATCGAACTCATAGGCATCTTCAAGGAAGCGGTCGAGCAGCACGGGATGTTCCTCGGATGCCGTAACGGCATTCTGCATATAGTGCTGCAGCGATTCCAGGTCATAAACGATTTCCATGGCCCGGCCGCCAAGCACATAGGAGGGTCTTACAACCAGCGGGAACCCGATGCGGCGGCCGACTTCCAGAGCCCCATCAACGGAGGTGGCCGTACCGTACTGGGGGTGGGGAATGTCCAGCGAGTCCAGCAAGGCGCCAAAGCGATCGCGGTCTTCAGCCAGATCAATGGAATCCGGTGAGGTCCCCCATATCGGCACCCCTGCTTTTTCCAGGGCCAGGGCCAGCTTCAAGGGCGTCTGCCCGCCGAACTGAATGATGACACCATCGGGCTTTTCCAGTTCGGCAACGTTTAACACATCTTCGTAGGTCAGCGGTTCAAAATATAGTTTATCCGCTACGTCATAATCGGTGCTGACCGTCTCAGGATTGCAGTTGATCATAATGGCTTCGATGCCCAATGATTTTAAGGCCAGGATGCCGTGAACACAGCAGTAGTCAAATTCAATTCCCTGACCGATTCGGTTGGGGCCGCCGCCGAGGATGATGACTTTCTTTTTGTCCGAGGGAAAGGATTCATTTTCCCGGTCATAGGTGGAGTAGTAATAGGGGGTAAAGGAATCAAACTCTGCTGCGCAGGTGTCGACGATCTTAAATGACGGCTTGATGCTGCAGGCCTTTCGGAAGCTGCGGATTTCGGCTTCACTTTTAGCGGTCAGCAGGGCAAGGTGTTTATCAGAAAATCCCAGACGTTTGGCCTGTTGCAGGGTCCCGGGGGTGATGGTATTATGGGTTTTAAATTCGGCCGCAATGCTGGCTTCAAACTCGGATAATTGATGCAGATTTTCCAGAAACCATAAATCGATACCGGATGTTTGTGAAATGTCTTCCCGGGATATTCCCATTTTCAGCGCCTGCCAGATTTTTAAAATTCGATCCGGTGTCCCGAAGCGAAGATCATCGAGCAGCGCGTCGCGGGACAGATGGTCATAGCCGTGGTTGTCGTTGGCATGAAAACCCGACCACCCGTTTTCTAAAGAACGCAGGGTTTTATTCAAGGCTTCCTTAAATGTGCGTCCAATGCCCATGGCTTCTCCGATGGACTTCATCTGGGATGTCAACCGCGGATCTTCATCCGGGAATTTTTCAAAGTCCCAGCGCGGGATCTTAACCACCACGTAATCAATGGCCGGTTCAAAACAGGCCGGTGTTTTGCGGGTAATGTCGTTGGGGATTTCATGCAGATGGTATCCCACAGCCAGCTTGGCGGCGATCTTGGCGATGGGAAACCCGGTGGCCTTGGAGGCCAGGGCGGAGCTGCGGGAAACGCGCGGGTTCATTTCAACCACCACCATCATACCGGTGGCCGGATCCAGCGCAAATTGAATGTTGGCCCCGCCGGTTTCCACTCCGATCCGGGCAACTATCTTTTTGGCGGCATCGCGCATGTTCTGGTATTCCACATCGGTCAGGGTCTGGGCAGGCGCTACGGTGATGCTGTCTCCGGTGTGAATGCCCATGGGATCAAAATTTTCTATCGAACAGACGATCACAAAATTATCCGCTTCATCCCGCATGACTTCCAGTTCGTACTCTTTCCATCCCAGCACCGACTGTTCAATCAATATTTCAGTGACGGGACTGGCACTCAGGCCCCATTTAGCGGCTTCATCAAATTCCTCTTTATTATAGACGACACTGCCGCCGATACCGCCAAGAGTAAAGGCCGGCCGGATGATCAGGGGAAAACCAATAGCATGGCCCAGATCCCGGGCTGCTTCGATAGTACGGACGCATCCGCCATTGGGCACATTCAAACCGATTGCGCCCATGGCATTGCGGAAAAGCTCCCGGTCTTCGGCCAATTTAATTGTTTCAAGCCGGGCGCCGATCAATTCAACACCGTATTTTTCCAGAGTTCCGTTTTCGGCCAGCTCGACCGCCAGGTTGAGGCTGGTCTGCCCGCCCAGGGTCGGTAGTAGAGCATCGGGTCGCTCCATTTCGATGATCCGGGCCACGGCTTCGGCGTGCAACGGTTCGATATAGGTTCTGTCCGAAAATTCGGGATCCGTCATAATGGTTGCGGGATTGCTGTTAATCAGAATAACAATAAATCCCTCTTCCCTCAGCGCTTTGCACGCCTGGGTGCCCGAATAATCAAACTCGCAAGCCTGGCCGATAACAATCGGACCGGAACCAATCACAAGAATTCGTTTGAGGTCTTTTCGTTTAGGCATTGAATTTTTTCATTTCCTTTATAAAGTTTTCAAAAAGGTAGCGGCTGTCCCGGGGCCCGGGCGCCGATTCGGGGTGGTACTGAACCGAAAAGGCCGGTATGGTTTTGTGCCGGAAGCCTTCGAGGGTACCATCATTCAGGTTAATATGGGTGATTTCAATTTCGTTTTGCGGCAGGCTGTCGGCATCGACAATAAACCCGTGGTTTTGGGATGTGATTTCCACAGCGCCCGAGGGCAGGTGCCTGACCGGATGATTGGCCCCGTGATGGCCGAATTTCAGTTTGCTTGTTTTCGCCCCCAGCGCCAATCCCAGTATTTGATGGCCCAGGCAGATGCCGAATAGGGGTTTTTTGCCCAGCAGCGCTTTGACCGTATCGACGGCATAGGTGACCGGTTCCGGGTCGCCGGGGCCGTTGGAAAGAAAAATACCGTCGGGTTGCCACCCCAGCACTTCCTCGGCGGAAGCGCTGGCAGGAAACACCCTCAGCTCACAACCATGCTGGAACAGGGCCCTTAATATTGAAAATTTTACCCCGAAATCATAGACGGCGACTTTAAATGCCGGCGGTATATCAGGTTTGATGGTTTCATCCAGAGGCCAATCATAGTGTTCCGCCGTGGTAACTTCCCGGGCGATATCCCGTCCGACAAGCTGTTTGCCCGTCTTGAGCCGTTGCATCAGAACCTCAACGGATTCATCGGAGGTTGTAATCATACCCATCTGGGCGCCATGGTCACGCAGGTGGCGGGTCAACTGCCGGGTGTCTATGTCGCTGATACCAACCACACTGTAATGCTTCAGGTACTCATCCAGGGATCGGGTCGCCTGCCAGTGGCTGACCACCGGGCTGTATTCGCGAATGATCAATCCGCCGGCGTAGATGCGTCGGGATTCAAAGTCCTGCGGGTTGACTCCGTAGTTTCCAATCTGGGGATAGGTCATGGTCACCAGCTGAAAATGATAGGATGGATCCGTTAAAATTTCCTGGTATCCCATCATGGCGGTATTGAATACCACCTCACCCATGCCGGTGCCCATGGCCCCCAGGCTAAGCCCTTCAAAGCGGGTGCCGTCGGACAAAATCAAACGTGCTTTCATAGGTTCATTTGCCTCTCGGTTATAATCATCGAAAATTTGGTTTTTGAAATCCGAATTAGTCCCTCTTGAACTGACTGTAATCAGGTTTGCGGTAGCGGCTTTCTCCGCCGCCGTCAATTGCCAGCAGCGATTCAACCTTCAGCGGCAGGCCGAACAGCTGGATAAATCCGTGGGCATCCTGCTGGTTATACACGTCTTCTTCGCCGAAAGAAGCATAGTCTTCACGATACAGGCTAAAGGGACTCTTGCGCCCGGCAATTATAATATTGCCCTTATACAGTTTCAATCGTACGGTACCGGTTACCTTTTGCTGGGTGACCTGGACGAAAGCATCCAGGGCTTCCCGCAGCTGCATAAACCACATGCCGTTGTAAACCAGCTCCGCATATTTAACAGCAACGGAATCTTTGTAATGCATGGTGTATTTGTCGAGGCACATGCTCTCAAGGGCCTGATGGGCGCGAAAGATGACCGTACCGGCGGGGGTTTCATAGACCCCCCGGCTTTTCATTCCCACCAGACGATTTTCAACAATATCCACCCGCCCGATTCCGTGGGCTCCGGCGGTTTCATTCAGGCGTGTAAACAAATCAACCGCCGACAGCATTTCTCCATTCAGACTAACCGGATTGCCCTTTTCGAAACCGATTTCGATATATTCGGGTTCATCCGGTGCATCCTCCGGGCTGACCGACAGTTGAAACATGGAAGGCTCCGGTTCGTTCCAGGGATCTTCCAGCAGTCCCCCTTCATGGGAAAGATGCATAATATTACGGTCGCGGCTGTAAATATCCTTTTCTGTCTGGGCCAGGGGGATGTTGTATTTCCTGGCGTATTCAATGGCATCTTCCCGGCTGCGGATATCCCATTCGCGCCAGGGGGCAATCACTTTCAGTTTGGGATTGAGAGCCATCACAGTCAGCTCGAAGCGAACCTGGTCGTTGCCCTTGCCGGTGCAGCCGTGCGCTATGGCGTCGGCATCTTCATTTTCCGCGATTTCCACCATTTTTTTGGCCATCAGGGGGCGAACGATGGATGTGCCCAGCAGGTAATCTCGCTCGTAAACAGCACCGGCCTGCATGGTCGGAAACACATAATTGTTTAAAAATTCTTCCCGCAGGTCGCTTACCACCAGTTTGCTGGCCCCCGATGCGATGGCTTTTTCCTCCAGCCCGTCAAGTTCCTCCTGCTGGCCCACATCGGCCGTAAAACAGATAACTTCGCAATCATCGTAATTATTTTTGAGCCACGGAACGATAACGGATGTATCCAATCCACCGCTATAGGCAAGTACCACTTTATGAACCTTGTCTTTCACCATTTTTTCTCCTTTTCCTCAAAAAAAAAGCCCCGACATTTGCCGGGGCTTTTATTAATAAACATGTTGGAATTATGATTATCATAGGCAGTATATAGGACACCCGGCCAGTCGCTGCCTGCAACGGCGGCGACGGTAACGGGTACGGGTGTTGGCTAAAGTCTGCATCATGTAATTGGTCTTTTCTCCAAAAATTTTGGCGAATATGACAGACCTGGATTAGGTTGTCAAGAAAAAAACACTTCTTGTATACAGTCGAACCGGGTGTTATGAAATTCAATTAACCGTTTTATAAATTCGAAATCCTAAGCACGAAATGCGAAACAAATCCTAAATCCAAATTTTCCAATGACCAAAACCAATACAGACATCAAGGTAAAGCAAGGCTTGATTCTGTTTCGGTCATTTGAATTTATTTATTCGAATTTGTTTCGGATTTCGAATTTTGAGATTCAGATTTCCGGTTTATACGGAATAGGAGATCGACGTGAATAATCCAAATGACCCCCGCATCGCTCAACTAAATCTGCCGCCCGGAATGATTGACTTTGGTGCCGGTCAACCCAGTCCGGCCCTGCTGCCGTTGGCGCTGCTGAAAGAAGCGGCTGACAGCCGGTTAGACGGAAATGATCCTTCATTTCTGGCTTATGGGACCAACCAGGGTGACGGCTATTTTCGCACTGCGCTGGCCGGTTTGCTCAGTGAGCACTATCGCCTTCAGGTTGAGGCCGATCAGCTTTTTGTCACCGCCGGTGCGTCCACGGGCCTGGATTTGCTCTGCACCCTGTTTGCCAGACCCGGTGACACCATTTTTGTGGAGGAACCGTCCTATTTTTTAGCCCTGCGTATTTTTACCGATCATCACCTGAAAATTATCAGCCTGCCCATGGATGCGGGTGGTTTGATTATCGAGGCCCTTGAAGAAAAACTGACCCGACGCAGACCTGTATTTTTATATACCATTCCTACCTTTCACAATCCTTCCAGCGTCACTCTGGGGGCCGAGCGTCGGAAGCAACTGGTGGAATTAAGCCGAAAACACAATTTTTTAATCTTTGCCGATGAGGTTTACCATCTGTTGAACTATGGGCCTGAGCCGCCACCGCCGCCGATGGCAAGTTTTATCAGCTTGGACACGGTATTTTCCCTGGGATCATTCTCGAAGATCCTGGCCCCGGGGTTGCGCCTGGGATGGATTCAGACCGGTCCGCGATTATTGAAGCAGATTGTCGATTGTGGGCTGCTCGACAGTGGCGGCGGGCTGAATCCCTTTACCTCGGCCGTGGTGCGCAGCGCCATTGAAAAGGGTTTGCAACATTCCCAGCTGGCAACTTTAAGAGCGACTTACACCGAGCGCAAAGGTGCCTTGAGTAATGCGCTCAAGGAATATCTCCCGGAATCCATACGATTTGTTGAACCGGATGGAGGCTTTTTTATCTGGCTGGTTTTCCCGGAAAAGGTTGACACGAAACGGATGCTGATCGAGGCGCGGCAAAAGAATGTCGGTTTTCTTCCCGGCGTGAAGTTTTCAAGCCGCAGCGGACTCAACAATTGCGCCCGGTTGAGTTTTTCCTACTTCGATGTGGCGGAGCTGGAGGAAGGCGCTAGGCGGCTATCCGAAGTTGTCAAAGCGCATATGAATGATAAATGACGATTGTTGAATGTCGAATTAAGGACTTTTTTTGATTTTATATCGGGAAATTCAAATGATTGAGCGAAGCGATTTCCATCATTCGTCAATCGTCCTTCGGCATTCGACATTTATGATAGGGTTTAGAAGGATTCGATAAGAGTTTTCAAAACATCATACACCCGTTTAAGGCTACCGAGGCTCACCCATTCATCAATGGCGTGGGCGCCGTGGCCAACGGGGCCGAAAAGTATGGAGGGGATTCCCATTGCACCGGCCAGGGCTGAATCGGCCCAGAAAGACAGGCCCACCTGTTGGGATTGGGGGGTCATTTCTTGCAAGCGTCCTAATATTTCCGCATCGTCCGGGATGCGATAGGGCGGTCTGACAAAAAACTCGCGTCCCGTTACCGTGTGATCCCCGGCATGATTGGTGACCGCTTGGATCATCCGCTCCAGTTCACTGTTAAGATCGCTGGGAGATTCATCCGGCAGGGTGCGTCGCTCCCACTGGAAGCATGATTGGCTGGGAATAACACTTAATTCGGATCCGCCCCTGATTATACTGCTGTGAATGGAAGGATAGCCCAGCAATGGATCGGGGCTGCGACCCAGCAGCTCGGCCTGGATTTTGCTCAGTTCTTCCAGCGCGAACCGTAACGGTAAAATGGCATCGATGCCCTGTTCGGGACGGCTTCCATGGGCGGCTTTGCCGGTCACCGTCAGTTCATACCAGGTAAAGCCTTTGTGGCAGACACCGATATCTTCCTCGGTGGGCTCTAGAAAAATACCGCCGATGGGTGTGGGTTGGATCTGTGGCAGCCATTTTTCAACCAGATACTCCATTCCCTTACTTTTATCCTCTTCATCGGATACAAAGGTGAGAAGAATATCCAGCGGGGGTGGATGCTGGGTGAAGTAATCGGCCAACAACAGCATTATGGCGATGCTGCCCTTCATATCATAGGTACCGCGACCGTAAAGCCTGTCGCCATTGCGTTTCAGCGTAAACGGCTCATCCATTCCGTCGACACCCACGGTATCGAGGTGGGCGTTCAACAATAGTGAGCGGTTGTGCTCTTTTCCCGGGATGACTGCGGCCACATTTCGTTGGTTAGGGCCGACATTTTGCATGTCAGGGTCCAGGTTCCAGGTTTTGAGACTCTGGACAATAAATTCTGCGATTTCCCGTTCTCCGGGACCGTTTGACAAGGTCCGATTAATGGAGTTAATCTGAACCAGTTCGCTTAAAAGGGCGAGTATGCGATTTTCCATAAATTTGTGTTTCCAGAATCCAGCGCTTTTTCAGCGTATTTTGTTACTGGATGCCGGTTCAGGTCCGGCATGACGGGCAGAATTGGGGCGCTTTTTTTGAATTACGACACTGTCTGGATGTCAGGGTGCATGATAAAGATCTGAGAACCAAATGTCAAACCAAAGGAGATAAAACCGCCATGGATCGGAAATTCAACGGCGTTATGTTCGACATTGACGGGGTGCTCGAGTTTCAGGGCAAAGCGTACCCCGGAGCCGTCGAGCTACTCGAATTTTTGCGTGAAAAGGGCATTATCATCCGGATTTTATCCAACAGTACCCTGAAAAGCAGGAAGGTTTGCACTGAAAAATTGAACCGTCACGGGTTCGGCGTTACCGAAGCGGAAGTCATAACAGCTTCCTGGGCAACGGCCCGTTACCTGAGGGCATTAAAGCCGAAATCCTGCTGGGTGATGCTGAAGGGCAAAGGTATCGAGGAATTCAGGGAATTTAACATGGATGATGAGGCCCCGGAATATATTGTTTTAGGCGATTTCCGGGAAGAATTTAAATTTGAGAACATGAACAAAGCGTTGAAGCTCCTGTTGCAGGGTACCAGGCTCATCGTCATGATACCGGAAAAGGTCGATCACAGCCTGGGTGGAGTGGAGTTAACTGTCGGGGCTTACGGCAAAATGCTGGAAGATGCCGCCGGAATCAAAGCCACCTATATCGGCAAACCGAGTAGCTACGTGTTCGACATCACCCTTGAAAGCATGGCCATGGACCGTGCCAGGGTTTTGATGGTCGGCGACCGGGTGTCCACGGATATTACCGGAGCCAGGCAAGCGGGAATACCGTCAGTGCTGGTTAAAACCGGCGAATTTAAACCCGATGATCTGGCGGGTGATATTCAACCGGATTTTATGGTCGAGGCGGTGGGGGATATTAAAGATTTTTTTTAGACAAAGTCGCTATTTCGTTACCGTAGTTCCGGCATTGCACCGTTGTTGTACAACTTCCTGCAAGGTATGCGTCCCCTGCCACTGAATGATATGAACTCTGGGAACTCCTTGATCCAAGGCTTCGAAGGCTGATTCCATTTTGGCCGCCATGCCGCCTTGGATGATGCCTTCGGCAATCAGCGGTTGCGCTTGGCCAATTGAAAGGCAAGGCCGGGTTTGTTTAGCGATGAGAACGCCCGGAACGTCAGTGATAAAGACCAGGTCGGTGCAGTGGGCCGCGGCTGCCAGCGCCGCAGCTGCGCTGTCGGCATTCACATTGTAGGAGGCACCCTTTGCATTGGCAGATATGGGAGAAATTACCGGCACCTGGCCCGACTGGATTGCGTCGATAACCACTGCGGGATTTACCTGTTTGATTTGGCCCACAAAACCCAGGTCCCGGCCGTCCCGGATGAGCGGATCAACCACAAATAATCTCTGAGTTTTACCCGACATCCGCAGGCTGGGAACTCCATTGGCCTCGAGCCAGGAAGATATGCGTTGATTGACGGTTCCGGACAGAACCGTTTCGACAATTTTGATGTCTGCGGCCCGGGTGACCCGGATACCGTTAATGAATTCGGTTTGGCGGCCGGCATCCTTCAGGGCCTGGGAAATTTCGGCCCCGCCGCCGTGGACGATGATGACTTCGACTTGTTTGGCGGATAAAATAGCCTGGGCCAGTTCCCGGAAGCCCTGCTTGTCTTCAAAGGCCCGTCCCCCGATTTTGATCAGGATTCTGGATTTCATAGTTTATCCACGAAGTATTTTTGTGATTAGCTAATCAACTATATGCCCTATTACTTCCACCCTATACCTTAAACCAGCTTGCCTCCGCAGCCTGCATGGTGAAGGCGTCAGACCAGCCCTACATATTCTCCAGAACATCAATTCCCAATAGTTCCAGCCCCTTTTTCAATACCACGGCGGTCGCTTTGATAAGCGCGAGGCGGGCGCTGACCAGTTGATCATTGCCGGCCTGGATAACCTGATGTTTATTGTAAAACTGATTAAAAGCTTTGGCCGTATTAAAAATGTGGGCGGCAATTCGCGACGGATTGAGTTCCCTGGCACCGCCCTCGACTTCACCGGGGAATTCGATCAATTTTTGCAGCAACTGTAATTCCTCCGAATTTCCAAGCTGTGAAAAATCCACATTTTCGAGTTTCAAACCAGCAGCCCCTGCTTTTTCCAGGATCCCAAAGATTCTGGCATAGGCATACTGGCAGTAAGGCCCGGTAAATCCATCGAAAGATATTGACTCTGCCGGATCGAAATTGATGCTCTGGGTGGGACGGACTCGCAACAGATAGTACTTGACTGCTCCGATGCCGATTTTTTCCGCCCGGCGGTTTACTTCTTCATCAGACAGGTTTTTTTCCGGATCACGCTGCCGGATTTCTTCAGCGGCCATACTCTTGATTTCAGCGATCAGATCGTCGGCATCAACAATTTTACCCTCTCTGGATTTCATCTTACCTTCAGGCAGATAAACCATCCCATAGGAAAGATGATAGCAATCCTTCGCCCATTCATACCCGAGGTCGGCCAGAATTTGAAACAGGCACTTGAAGTGATACTCCTGCTCGCTGCCCACAACCCAGATTGAAAAATTCAGGTTGTGTTCTTCTTTTTTAAGGATCGAGGTGGCGATATCCTGGCTGATGTAAAGGCTGGTGCCATCGGGTCTCAACACTGTTACTTTTTTGGCGTCGCCATTTTTTTCCTGGCCGAATTCTGCGGCCGGTAGTTGAAAAACGGTGTTGCCGTGGGCGTCTTTGGCAAAAACCCCGGCTTCCAGCCCCTTCTGGATGACATCCTTGCCGAGTTTGTAGGTGTTCGATTCGTAGTAAAACACATCAAACTCAAGCCCAAAATCATGGTAGGTCCGGGTAAATCCATCATAAACCCAGGAATTCATTGTTTTCCATAAATCTACGGTCTCCTGATCCCCGGCTTCCCATTGCTGGAGCATCTGTTGCACCTGTTTTTCCAGGCCGGCATCCCTGTCAGCCTCCCGGGCAAAGCGAACATACCAGTCGCCGACAAAGTGATCCCCCTTTTTGTCTGCTGATTCCGGCGTTGATCCATCCCCCCAGCGCCGCCAGGCGAGCATACTTTTGCATATGTGAACCCCGCGGTCATTGACCAAGTTAGCCTTGACAACCCGATGGCCGGTTGATTCATATAGTCTTGCCACCGACATGCCCAGGGCTCCATTGCGAAGATGACCCAGGTGCAATGGTTTATTCGTATTGGGCGATAAATATTCGACCATTACGCGTTTGTCCCGGCCGGTTGAAGATTTGCCGTAGCT
>Ga0316194_10002698_pt1 | contig 12372 bp, 9 predicted proteins | sample CroRivsedime1_MG_FD_204936 | JGI IMG/M metagenome (GOLD analysis project Ga0316194, IMG submission 204936) | Coastal sediment microbial communities from Maine, United States - Cross River sediment 1 | ecosystem: Environmental > Aquatic > Marine > Coastal > Sediment | place: USA: Maine...
CTCTTTCAAGGTGCGGTGCCAGGCCGGGCGGAATTCATAGGACCGGCGAACACCGTCGCGGCCCGGTTCTCCCCAGAAGATCAGGTCGGTGTCCAAGGGACGCACCGGATTGCTCAGCGAGATACGGAAAATATCCGCCGCGTCGCGGGTGAGCGGTACGGTTCGAGCCGAACCGTTTTTCGTCTCGCTCAGGTGCACAGTGCGTTTCTGCAGATTCACTTGCCGGCGGGTCAGTGTCTTGATTTCACCGGCCCGCATGCCGGTGTAGAGGGCAATACGGGCGATCCAGCCGAGCATGGGATTGGAGCGTTGGTCGCAAGCCTTGAGCAGGACCTGCTCCTCATCGCCTTTCAGACGACGGTCCCGTCCCTTGGCCGGTGCCGGTTTGCGGATGTTGGCGACCGGGTTGTAAAACAGGCCGACACGCCATTCCTTGATGGCAATAGTGAACAGATGCGACAGCAGGGACAGTTCCAGCCGCACGGTACTGGGTGACTTGCCGGACTCCAGCCGTTCGTCACGATACTTGGCCACCAGGTCTGGTGTGACGGCGGCCAGGCTGTAGTCGCCTAAGCTGGCCTTCAGCGCCTTGGCCTTGTGCTTTTCAGCGCTGTGGGTACTCGGTTTCTTGGTAGAAGAGACCTCGCGCAGATAGCGGTCCAGTCCATGCTTCAGCAGGATGCGGTCGGAGCCGGCGCGCTCGATATGCACACCGCGCACCATCTCATCCTCGGTGCGTCGCGCCCAGTCCTCGGCATCGCGTTTAGTGCGGAAAGTCTTGATGTTGGTGGGCCAGCCGCGCTTGCGGATAACGGCCTTCCAGGTCGCTGAGGGAGTCTTTGAAATGGTCGCCACGACAGCCTCCGGAACGGGTGCGTTCCGTAATTGTACCGCGTGACACAGGGATTAAAAGCTAAAGACGCTTATCTTATTGATTTAATGGTGGCCAGGGACGGAATCGAACCGCCGACACGGGGATTTTCAGTCCCCTGCTCTACCGACTGAGCTACCTGGCCCCTTGGGCGAGGGCCCGTATTAAACCGGTCCCCCCTCGCAGAGTCAAGCGACCCTGCCGGGGAGGCGGCGACCCACAGGGTTCAGGACTGGGGCGGGGTGTAACCTTCGGGTGCGTCGGAGCCTGGACCGAAAAAGTAGGACTCCATCTCGCTCTCCAGGAACTGCCGCGCCTTGGGGTCCATTGGCGAGAGACCGTGGTGGTTGATCAGCATGGTCTGGTGTTGCAGCCATTGCTGCCAGGCCTGCTTCGACACACCCTCCCACAGACGCTTGCCGAGGTCACCCGGGTAGGGTGGGAAATCCAGACCTTCCGCCTCTTCGCCTAGCTTCACACAATTGACCATGCGTGCCATGAAACCTCCTCAGCATTCTGCCGCCAGAGCATCGATCAGACGTTTGACCGGCGCCGCCAGCCCGCGTTCGTCCGGGCGCCGTGGGTTATACCAGACTCGCCCGCTGTCTGTCATGGCGTCTGCTTCGCGGGCGACCACATCGCGCACCAGGGGAACGATGTCCAGGTGGAAGTGGGTGAAGCTGTGGCGGATTCCAGGGCGGCGCTCACCGGCCGTCGTTTTCATGCGCAAGGATTCGCCACAGAACAGGATGGCCTCGTCCTCCGTGGCGGTCTCTGGAAAGCTCCACAGCCCGCCCCATACGCCCTTGTTGGGCCGTTGCTCCAACAGTATGCACCCCTGGGCGTCCCGCAGGATCAGCATCACCGTGCTGCGCACCGGTTTGTCTTTCTTGGGTCGAGGGGTCGGCAAAGTGCTGACCTGCCCTGTCGTCAGGGCGACGCAGGTGTCGGACACCGGACAGAGCCGACACGCCGGCCGGCTGCGCACGCACAGCGTCGCGCCCAGATCCATCATGGCCTGGGTGTAGTCGGCGACCCGTTCGGTGGGGGTCATGGACTCCGCCAGACGCCAGAGCCGATCGGTCACCGGTTTCTCACCCGGCCATCCGGACACGCCGAAATGGCGGGCCAGCACCCGCTTGACGTTACCATCGAGGATCGGATGGCGCTGATCGCAGCCCAGGGCAAGAATGGCGCCGGCGGTGGAACGTCCAATGCCCGGCAGGGCCTGAACCCTATCGATGTCCTCGGGGAAACGTCCCTGGTGTTGTTCAACCAGCACCCGGGCCGCCCGATGTAGATTGCGGCCACGGGCGTAGTAGCCCAGGCCGGACCACAGGTGCAAGACTTCATCGGGACGGGCGTCGGCCAGGCGGTAAACGTCGGGAAAGCGATCCATGAAACGCTGGAAATAGGGAATCACCGTGCCCACCTGAGTCTGCTGCAGCATGATCTCCGAAACCCACACCCGGTAGGGGTCGCGGGGATGCTGCCACGGCAGATCATGCCGCCCGTGGGCGTCGAACCAGGCCAGAACACGCTGGGCAAAGTGCGGCGTCATGATGCGGTTCGATCAAGCCCAGCACTGTCGCCAGAACACACGACCTGACCCTACTTGAACAAGCCTTTGAGCTTCTCCCCCACGTCGCCGCCCAGTTGATCGCCCAACTGCTTCTTGAGCTTTTCCATGCCCTTTGCCTGCAGTTCGTCCTGCCGCTTCTCAAGCTCTTCTTGCGCCTTGGCCTTGGCGATCTCGGTCAACACCGCCTCCACATCGGGTTGATAGCTGGGCTGACTGAAGGTGCCGCTGACCCGAACCGGGATGGTCACACCCCTCAGATCCGCGAGCCCCTGGCCACCCTGCCCCTCAAGGCTTTCCACCACGGAGGCCCTGATCAAGTAGTCGATGGTCTCCGTCGGGAGGGTGACGCTGCCCGAACCCTGGATACGCAACAGAGGCGATTTCAGGGCAAGATCCTGGTTGGTCAGGGTGCCGTTGACGATGTTCGCGGTTCCCGACAACTCGGCGAAATCCGTCCGGTTCGGCGCGCGCGACTGGTTCAAGGGTTGCCCTGAAAGCGCCGCCTGGGCTTCACGAATAATCTGGGCGACGTTGACGCCCATGACGGCACCGTCCAGGAATTTGATGCCGACATTACCGTTGAGACTGCGCTTGAGGCTGTCTGAGGTCAGACCGGTGGCCGTCAAATCGAGCGCGACCTGCCCGCGTCCCGCCAGCAAAGCCTCCCCCTGGAGGTCTTTCAGCAGCGGCTCCGCCTGTACGTTGACCACGTTCATGGTGGATGACAGCGCCGGTTGATTCGCCCTGACATCCATCGCCATGCGCCCCTTGGCCACACCTTGATAGAGGCTGACGCTGATCGGATTGAGTTGTATCAAGCCTCCTTTGGCTTCCAGGCGGAGCTGTGCGTCGCTGACGTTGAGATTGCTGACCGTGAGGCGCCCCACTCGGGCCTTACCGATCAGATCGAGTTCACGCAACGTGTCCAGGGGCAGGCCCACGGGGACCGGCGCTGCGGCGGATGGTGCAGCCGTTTCGGCTGGCGTTGCCGCGCCATCCACCGTGCCGCCGCTGTCGGCCACCACCGTCGTGTCCGTTGACGGCGCCATATACCGGTCCAGATCGATGGCATCGGCGGTCAGGTCAAACCGCACGGCGGGTCGACTGAAATTGCTGACCTCCGCACCACCGGTCAAAGTGGTGTCGTCCAGCACCATCTGGAGTCCATCCAAAACGGCGCGTTCCGAGGTGGCCGTCAAACCGGTTTGAAAGCTGACCCGGGTCAAGACAGCGGGATCGCTGGTGTCAGGAAGTGGCAGGGCCAGCGTCGGCAACCAGGCCCGTGGACTGAACTCGGCCAGGTTCAGCTGGCCCTTTACCTGGGGATTGTCGTTCAGCTGGGTAACGTCCAGTGCCGCGCTCAGGGCCAGTCCCATGAGTGTGCCATCAAAGCGACTGACCTTGGCGGTCTGTGCCGCCAGGTCGGCTTCCGCCTGGAAGTCGAACGCGCCGGCCACCTTTCCGCCGGGAAGATCCGGCCCGGTGAGCGTGAACTCGAAGCCACCGTCGCTGAGGCCGAAGATCTGTGAGATCAGATCGGCGCTCAGATCCATATCCAATTTGCCCTCGAGGGCGTCACCGGGGATGGCGGCACCGGCCAGATTGAACGCGATCTTTCCTTCACCGAAACCGTAGCGTTGTTGGCTCAGATCCATATTGACCGTGCCGTCAACCGAAACCTGTCCGGTCAAGGCCGGGGCGTTGCTGTCGATCTCGAACCGAGCCTCGATGGGCAGCGGGCGGTTGAGATCCACCGCACCGGTCTCGAGGTTGAGATTGCGGATCGCCAGGCGCTGCCCGCTTTGCTGATCGTCAAGGGAAATCAGTGCGTCGCTTATGGCGATGCCGTCGATGACCAAGCCGGCCAGCGCGATTCCATCACCCGCCGCGCTGGACGCGGTATCGGCGGGCTCTGCGGTCGCCGATTTCGCAGCGATCAGATCCTCCCAGTTGCCGCGCCCCTGGGCGTCGCGCACCAAAGCCAGTTGCAGCCCGGACAGGGAGACGGTGTCGGCCTGGACCTTGCGTTCGATCAGCGGCATCAGTTTGACCCGGACATCCACCTCCTCGACCTGGGCGAAGGGCTGATCGCCAAAGCCCTCGGGGTTGCTCATCCGGGTCGGGCCAATCTTGACCCCGAGCCAGGGAAACACCGACAGCGCCAGATCACCCTGAATGTCCAGGTCGCGGCCGGTCTGGTCCTTGACCGCCTTGACGATCTGCGGTTTGAACTGATTGGGTTCGACAAACAGGGTCGCCGCGACACCGGCAACGACCAGCAGAAGAACCAGACCGCCGAACCCGTACAGTAAAATCTTGAGCAGTTTCATGGGCGACTCCTTATGCCTTGACTGTGCGCATACACGCTTGGGCGCAACGCAGTATATGGGCTGCGACCCTACAACTGGCGCCGATACTGAAACCCCGACGCAGCGGTTGGATCAGCGATTGCGGTATCGGTTCAGATCCAATATTCCGGCGCGCAGGGGCTCCTCGCGCAATGCCTGGGCCTGATACCAATCCGCAACCGGCCAGAACTTGGGATTGGTTCGACGAACGCCGTGCACTTCGGCGAATCGTTCATAGTCATCCACGGAACGGATCTCGGCGTAGCTGCTGGCAAACTGATCCCAATCCACCGCCTGCACGTCGAAAAACAGATTGGGATAGACGCCTTCCAGCGATTTCACCACCGTTACCGTATCCGAGGTGCGATCGCGTTGGTCCTCGTTCTGGAAAATCGAGGTGATGTTCTTGTAGGCCTTGTTGAGTATCACCGTATAGTGCACATGGCGCTCGGGTTCTTGCTCGGCGCGGACGCGGACATAGGCAACATCCGGAAACACATCCAAGGCCTCACCGCGCAACTTGGCGATCTTGCGCATCTCGTCATCGAAGACGGCCTCGATGGGATCCGCCGTCGGATCGGTACACGGACCCACCTCGCACCGATTGAGATAGTCCGGCGGACCGGCCATGGAGCCCAAACGACGGGCCATGGCCTGGTAGAGCTCGCGCTGTGGATCGTCGCTCTCATAGCCCACCACGGCCTCCACCGCCAACCAGTCCATGGGCGCCTCAAACTCGTCCCGCACGTTGGACCGAACGCCCACATACCAGGAATCACGGATCGCCTTGCGCCTATCCGCCGGCAACAAGGCCAGGAAGTTGTCCTCGCCCTCCATGCGCAGAAATTCCATGAACAGGCGGGTATTGAGCTGATGACCCACGTTGCCGTAGACGTCAAAGCCCGCCACCAGGAGATAGTGGATACGCTCGAACAAGGGATAATCGATGAGCCAGGCGGTCTCGGGATAGTCGCCCACCAGTCCCTCGGTAACCGAGGCGCTGTCAAAATGCCGGAACGCGGTGAGCGAAGCGTTTGGGTTCTGGCCATCGCCGTCCCAGACAAGGCGCACCATGGTTTCGAGATCCTGGGCCTGGACTTGACTGAATTTCTTGTGTTTCGCGGCAAGATACCGCTTCTGGCGTTTCCAGTAATCGTTCCAGATGCTGAAAATGTTGAGTGTATTGCCCCGATTGGCGGGCAGCACCAGATAGTCCAGATTTTGGTCGATGAATGCGGGATCGAGGGTGGATTGGGAATTGTCGGGGTCGAAGAAAAACACCCAGAAATGATCCTCGATCACGTTCAGGGCGACCTGTCCGCGGCAGACCGGCCCCTTCATGAACCCGTCGATGAAAAAGCGCGCGTCGTCCAGCATGAACCGGTAACGTGATCGAGGCGGAATCGGTTCAAACACCTTGAACGGGTTCGAGGCCGTTGCCAGCTCGTAGGATGGCAGTGTCTGCACTTGAAAATCGGGCTCCAGAAACAATTCGCGATAACGCGCCATGCGCTGATCGGACCACTGGTAAACCAGATGATCCTTGGCCACGATGCTCGGGGTGTACAAGCGCAGGCGATAATAAAAGCGCTCGAACCCTGGGTCGTCGTAGGGTCGAATCGTGGCGATTTCCCTGACCGCCTGGCCGGAGGGCGTCCGGGATCGGACCAGGCGATAAAACTCCCGATCGCTGGTGCCTTCCAAATGAATGTGCGCCAAAAACAGGTGCTCGTACAGGTAGCGACTCACCAGCTTCTGTTTAGCACTGCCCTCATTCAGAAATCGCTCCCAACGATCGATCTGAGTTTGCGCCTTTGCTGAGGGCTTGGCCGTCGCCGGTGCGGGCGAACCCTGGGCGATCCAGTGGACCAATGTCCTGTAGTCCTGGTCAGACAGATTGGGCATGGCATAGGGCATACCCCACTGGGGATGCTTCCTGGCGAAGTCGTCGAAAGTCGCCGTGGTCGGGCACGCCTGCTTGCGATCCAGATCGAGATCGAAGCTGGCCGGCAACAGACCGACCCGCGGCTGCGGATACATTTGCTTGAGCCGCAACATGCGATACAGCACCGAATTTTCCAGATTGTCCTGGGGACTGTTTGTCGGCGCGCCCAGTACCGGATGAAACCCCTTCTTGCGCCATTCCTCTGGCGAATCTGCATCCACGAACAAGCGCGTCGGTTCGGCCGCGAATATGCGGCTACCGTCATAGACCATTGTTGGATTGGCGCCGCGCTGAAGCCCTTCCATGGAACTCAGCTTGAGCTGGCATGGGGCGTCATAGCATCCATGGCAAACGACGCAGCGGTTGTCGAGAATGGGTCTGACCGCCGTGTCATAGTCGATGGGCTGGCGGGGCACGGTCAGCAATAGATCGAAATCGACCACGGGCTGATCGACCCCATCACCCGCGTTCTGACCGGCGCAGCCCCCCAGGAGGACTGCAACCAAAGTGAACGAACCGAGGATACGACCTCCGGCACTATGACGAACCACGCGATGCTCCCAGCCTGCCCCAGGCCAGAAAGACCCGGTCGAGCCGGCAGTTTACTGTGTCACATCAATTCGGTCAGGTTTCAGTCGCTGCCACCGGCAGTGCGAATGAGAAGGTGGTGCCTTGTCCCGGCTCGCTGCGAACCGAAATATCGGCGCGGTGCAGGTCCAGAATGCGCTTTGCGATCGCCAATCCCAGTCCCGCGTGATGGTCACCCCGGTGTGCGTCCCGCCCCCGGTAAAAACGATCGAACACCCTGGATAGATCCTTCTCGGGTATCCCACAGCCGGTGTCGGAGATGTCGACGGCTATGCGTCCGTCCTCCTGGTGCAGCCCGATCCGCACGTGACCGCCTTCCGGCGTGTGATCCAGCGCGTTGCCAATGATGTTGTCCAGCACCCGCTCCATCAGCCCAATGTCGGCCCGGGCCAGGGGTATACTCCCCGGAATGCGGGCATCCAGGTCCACTCGATTGCGCTCGGCGCGAAGACCGTACTTTTGAATTACGTCCTGCACCAGATCGGCCAGTGAAAAAGGTTCCATCTGCGGCTCGGTGTCCACTGCCTCAAGCTTGGCCAATTCGAACAGGTCGTCGATCAGGGCGGCCAGGCGCCGGCCCTGATTCAGCGCAACATCCAGAAAAGCTTTTCGCTCCGGCGGCGTCAGACTGTCGTCTTTGATCTGAAGGGTTTCCAGGTACCCGTTCAGTGAAGCCAGCGGGGTGCGCAAATCATGGGAGACATGGGCGACCATTTCGCGCCGCGCAGCGTCCTTGGCCCTGAGTTCCTCGATCTGCTTCGCGATCCGTCCTGACATGGAATCGAATGTGGTTTGCAGTTCCTCCAGCTCGTCGGTGGCGGGAGCGTTGATCGGGAGCATCGGTGCGGACTCGGCTGCGCGAAACCTGCGCATGCGACCTGTGAGGCGTCGAAGGCGCCGCGTCATGGCCCAGAAAATGAGCAATCCGGTGGCCAGGCCGAAGGCCAGGCTGACCGCCGCCGCCCAGAGTCCCAGCCTGAGGTAATAGCTTTCCTGGAAGGCCTCCTCAACCTGTTCGAGCAACTCGCCGCGCAGCACAACATATAGATAGCCGATACCCCCCTCCACTGAGGGCACCGGTGTCACCGAGAACACCTTTTGCCGACCCAGGCTGCGCGGATCATCCCCCAACAGGGGGTAAGTCTCGTCACCGCCCAAAAACGCCCGGATCGGTTCCAGGGAAACCGATGTCCGCACAACGCGGCCGGGCTCGGCGGAGAACGCAAGGATGTTCCCATCCTGGTCCAGCAGGTAGATCTCGATGCTGGGATTGATCTCCATGTAGTGATGGAAGGTCTGCTTCAGAGCCGCCGCATCGACCACGCCCTGCCGCACCAGGGATCGATCCCGCACAAGGTTGCCGGCGAGATCCCGGTTGAAACTCTGACTGACGGCCGCCAAATGATGGCGGGCGGCGGCCAGACTGAGAATGGCGTAGGTCAGGCCAATGCCCAACATGATGACCACAAGGGCCAGTGCCAGTTTGCCGTACAGGGTTCGCAGCACCGTCAGCGCCCGCCGGGAAACAGGGACGGGCTCATCTCACTCGGCGCTCCGTTCCACGGGTTCCGAGCCACCCGGCCCTCCGGGCCGATGCGCGGTTGCCCGGGCCGGTTCAAGGTCGGTGAAACGATACCCGACGCCCCATACGGTCAGAATGTACTCGGGCTGGGATGGATCGGACTCGATCTTTCCCCGCAGCCGATTGATATGCGAATTCACCGTATGGCGATAGGGCGCGTGGTGGCAGCCCCAGACCTGATCCAGCAACTGGTCGCGGCTGAACACCTGGCCGGGGTGACGGGCGAAGTAATACAGCAGATCGAATTCCCGGGCGGTCAGCGCCACTTCGGTTGCATTCAACCAGACCCCATGTCGAGTCGGGTCGATACGCAATCCACCCAAATCGAGTATCGCCAGATTGTCCGGTGCCACGCTGAGCGCCTCCACCCGCCGCAACAACGCTTTTGCGCGGGCCTGAAACTCACGCACACCAAACGGTTTGACCAGATAATCGTCGGCCCCGATCTCGAGCCCGAGAACCCGATCGACCTCGGTTGATTTCGCCGTGACCATCATGATCGGGACGTATCGCCGCCGATTTCGCAGCAGACGGCAGATTTCCAGGCCGTCGAGTTCCGGCAGCATGAGATCCAACACCACGAGGTCGTAGTGGGCGGTACCCGACATTTCGAGACCGGCTCGTCCCGAGGCGGTCAGATCCACCTGCAGACCCAGGTCCTCCAGATGCAGGCGCAACAAATTGCCGATGTCGTGGTTGTCCTCGACAACCAGGGCGCGGCGCGAGTGAATAGCGTGCACAGAATCAGCACTCCAATGGTGTGACATTGGAAGATACGTGGACGCCCGCCGACGGATGCATCGAGGCAAAGCCAATCTGGCCCTGCCCAGATGCCGGGTCGGCCTGCGGGCAGTCTGACGGTCCTCAGTGGGCAGCCTGCCGGGTCACCACCACGATGCGGGCAACGGGACCCTGCCAGCTGTGCTGTGCCTGGTTCAGATCACTGACACCACCCACCGAATCGAGATCGCCGACGATGCCGCGATGAATATGCACTGTGGCGCTGTGATCGGGGCCAGCCACGCCGGTGCCATTGATGCCCCCGAGTCCGCTGGGATCACCGGGAATCCCAGGTTCACCGGGCATGCCGCCCCCGGTGATCAATTCGTCATTGGCCTCGGTACCGGCATCGTAGCCATTCACGTAGTAGGTTCGGCGGCTGGGCCACAGCGGCAGCGGTTGCGCATCCAAACCCACAAAACCATCGTTGGTGGGCAGCAGCATGGCCACCACGGATATCCGGCGATGCCGATCCTCCACCCTAAGGCGCGCGACAGCGGTCTGGCCCGGCGCCAGCAACCCGCCAGCCGGGTTGTTTAACACCCGGCCACCGGACGCCACCACCGCCGCAGCCAGCGCTTCGGTTTGTCCGCCCTCGGCGACCATCTGTAATTCCCGAGACGCCGGTAAACCGACATCAAACAGGTCGGTCTTCGGACGGTGCGCGGCAACCAACAGTGGGGTGAAATAAATGGCGTTGGTCAGATTGGTGATCCGAACAACGACATCTCGCGCCAAAGCGGGAAACGGACCCAGGACAAGGGTAAGCAGCAGTAAACTCGTGGTGACTCTGCGCATGGAAACTCTCCAGGTTGGAAACACATCGGACAAGGCCCGACCATTCCACAACAGGGATGTCCCACCGTAGTCACGCAATTATCACAATTTCATCACGGCAATTGACGGTGAACCAGACGGAATGCAATTCCAACGCTCTGCCGTCGAACGAATAATGGATGGGATAAGGATTTGACGAGAGGAACTGGAGCGGGTGAGGGGAATCGAACCCCCGTCATGAGCTTGGGAAGCTCAGGTTCTACCATTGAACTACACCCGCCCGCGATCGGCACTATAGACAGCTAAACAGGTGAAGGCAATTCCCGGATGCGCAAATACATACGGGCGGGTCATGCCCGCCCGTACGCACGGAAGTTCGGAAACTAGATCTTGAAGGAATCCAGCTTCGCGCCCTTCTTCAAAGCAGCTTCCAACCATCCCGGTTTACGCCCGCGGCCTGCCCAGGTCTGGGACGGATCCTTGGGATTGCGGAACTTCGGCGCTACTTTCGCTTTGGCCACACGAGCCTTGCCGGCAACGACCAAATCGTCCAGCCCCACGCCATACTCTTCAGCAATCTTGGCCACCTTGGCACGGGCCTCAACCACCCGCGCCTTGGCTTTCTTGGCGATCTCGCCGTGGGCCTGCTTGATCAGCGCATTGAGTTCTTCGATAGAGAGAGATGAAAGATCAACTCCAGACATGTTATTCAATCCTACACAATTAAAACCAAGTTAGATCGCAGGCCGGCCAGCCTAAACGATTGGATTCGAATTCTATGCATACCCATTCCATTACGCCAGCAAAAATTTCATTAAGCTGCCAAATCGTGCAAAAGCGTTTCGACGGCAAACCCTGATTAATCCGTCCAAACACCCTGAAATCGCTTTTCCATCGCCGGCAATTGTGTTAACGACACACAATCGACAGCGGCTTGCCCACGGCCTTGCCGGGCTGAGATACTCCACCAACGCACTGCTACAGACGAATGCTGTGCTGCAAATCCCCTCACCGCAACGGATCCACAAGGGACTCGGAATTGCGTCGAATCCGGTGACCCGTAAGAGCTTCAACTGAACGAATGAGTAAAGAAAATACGCATAGAGGCATTCAAAGCTTTGTTCGCCGCGAAGGACGGCTGACCAGGGGCCAACAACGGGCTTTGGATTCCCTATATCCGGTGTACGGCCTGGATCCGGATGAAGATGCAATCGCCTGGCGTGACGATGTGAAAACGAACGCACCGATGGTGGTAGAAATCGGATTCGGTAACGGCCAGTCTCTTGCGTATGCGGCTGCGGCGCATCCGCATACGGCCTTCCTGGGTATCGAGGTGCATCGGCCGGGTGTCGGACAATTGCTGATGCGCATCCAGGAACTGGGCCTGCGAAACCTCCGGGTGATTTGTGACGATGCTGTCCCGGTTCTGACCAAACGCATCCCCGAGCGCAGCCTCAATCGGGTCAATCTTTTCTTCCCGGATCCATGGCCCAAGAAACGACATCACAAACGTCGGTTGGTACAAACAGAGTGGGTCGACACGATTGCGAGTCGATTGGTTCCCGACGGGCGATTGCACCTGGCAACGGACTGGGAGAACTATGCCGAACACATGCGTGCGGTATTGGGCGCCAATTTGAACTTTGAAACGTGTTCCGATGCCGAGTGCGCAATTGCCCATGCGGCGTATCGGAGCATCACCAAGTTCGAAGCCCGGGGGCGCAGCTTGGGACATGATGTGTGGGACCTGGTTTATCGACGGGTTAAGGAAGGTCTGAACAATTGATACGAATCGCGTTTCGGTCCACAAGGGCGCAGATGCGAGGCTCCCGGCGCAGCGCCATAGTCATTCTATGGCCAAGCCGGGAAACGCGGCAGATGTGCCCTTGTGGGCGAAAC
>Ga0316194_10002699_pt1 | contig 12369 bp, 7 predicted proteins | sample CroRivsedime1_MG_FD_204936 | JGI IMG/M metagenome (GOLD analysis project Ga0316194, IMG submission 204936) | Coastal sediment microbial communities from Maine, United States - Cross River sediment 1 | ecosystem: Environmental > Aquatic > Marine > Coastal > Sediment | place: USA: Maine...
TGACTATGTCAGCTGGAAACTTAAAGACCAGCGGACAGCGTCGTACTATTCGAATTTTAGGTGAAATACAACACCCAAATGAGCTTGAGAGCTTTGTGGTAAAATCAGAAAATAATGATGCGGTTTACCTCAAGGATATTGCAACGGTTTCGTTTAAGGAAGAAGAGAGAACAACTTTTGCCCGGGAAAGAGGCAGTAGTGTGGTTATGCTCGATATTAAAAAACGAGCAGGAAAAAACGCGATCACTGCAGCGGATCATATAAGAGAAATTATAAAGGATTCGAAGGAGAATTATTTCCCCGCAGACCTGCAAGTAAGTATCGCCAATGATTCCTCAAGTCGTACATTAAATCAGGTCGACGACCTGGTTAACAACATTATTTTTGGGATCATATTGGTGGTAACCGTTTTAATGTTCTTTTTAGGTTTTCGTAACGCACTATTTGTTGGATTTGCAATCCCTATGTCTATGTTCATGTCTTTCATGATATTATCTGCCATGGGATATACTTTAAATACCATGATATTGTTCGGACTCATAATGGGGCTGGGAATGCTGGTTGACAACGGTATTGTTGTTGTTGAAAATGTTTACCGCTTAATTGAAGAAGAAGGCATGTCTCGTATTGAGGCGGCCAAAAAAGGTATTGGAGAAATTGCTTTTCCCATAATTATTTCTACAGCCACCACAGTGGCTGCCTTTGTGCCCCTGGGACTCTGGCCGGGTATTATGGGTGAGTTTATGATTTTCTTCCCGATAACGCTATCTGTGGTACTTGGCTCTTCATTATTCGTGGCCATTTTTATGAACTCCATGCTGGTATCGAGCTTTATGGAGGTGGGCAACAAAGTTCTTTCACTAAAACAACTTATTCGACTGAGTATCGTGTTAGGAGGAATTGGACTGTTTATAATCATCGTTGGGGGTGCCGTCCGTGGTTTAGGTTCTTTAATGATTGTAGTGGTGATTTTGTTCTGGGGATACAAGTACGGACTTAAAAAGGCAGCTTTGAAATTTCAAAAAAATTACTTGTCCCGTTTTGAAAATTGGTACGAAAATCGATTAAGGAGCGCTCTTAAGGGAAGAAATGTATATGTATATTTTGGTTTTACGGTGTTGTTACTGATAGCTGCCTTTATTGCTTTTGGCATATCACTCGGAAGCGGCCGAACAAAGGTGGAATTTTTTCCTGACAATACCCCTAATGAGATTTATGTCTATATAGAGTATCCACAGGGCACGGCCATAGAAAAAACTAATGAAATAACGAAAAATATTGAAAAAAGGGTTTACGCCATTACAGATGATCCCAAATATATGGATGGCGAAAATAGTTTACTGGTTGCATCGAGTGTTTCCCAGGTAGGTAAGGGCGCTGAAAATCCGTTTACAGAGGGGGGCTCAGCAGCAGAAATGCCACACAGGGGTAAAATTACCATTTCTATGAGAGAATATAAGCTCAGAAATGGAAGAGATACAGAAGCACTGCGTAAAGAAATTCAGGACGGTTTAAAAGGTATATACCCTGGGATTGCTATTTCTGTGGAAAAAGACCAGATTGCTCCTCCTTCGGGGTATCCGATAAATATTGAAATCGAAGGGAAGGATTACGACGTTTTAATAAATACCGCAGAGCAAATGCGTAATTTCTTAAATACTAAAAATATAGAAGGTATTGAAGAATTAAAGATTGATGTTAATACCGGAAAACCCAGTATGCAGGTCACTGTAGATCGTGAAAAGGCTGGTGAGCTTGGCGTATCGGTAGGACAGGTTGGCATGCAGTTAAGGCGCTCACTCTTTGGGGACAAGGCCGGTATTTATAAAGAAGGTGGCGAAGATTATGATATTAATGTTCGTTTTAATAAAGACCTTAGATATAATACCAGTGCTCTGTTTAATCAGAATGTAATTTTCAGGGACCCGGCAACTGGCCGTATAAAAGAAATTCCTGTTTCTGCCGTGGCATCCCAGAGAAATACTTCCAGTTTTAGTGCGATAAAACACAAAGACACCAAACGTGTTGTGACACTTTATTCTGGGCTTAGACCCGGATTTACAGATGCCGGGGCAATTGTGGCGGAGATAAAAAAGGAAATGGAAGAATATAGTGGGATTCCAGCCAATGTAAAAATAGATTATACGGGACAGATTGAAGAACAGAATAAACAGATGCAATTTTTAGTTGGCGCATTCTTTTCTGGGCTAGGTTTAATAATGTTAATCCTTGTGTTCCAATTTGGGGGCATTTCAAAACCCGCTATTATAATGACAGCGATTTTCCTCAGTTTTATAGGTGTTTTTGGCGGATTAATGATCACTGGCTGGCCTTTTGTAATTATGATGACCATGATGGGCATTATATCTTTGGCCGGTATTGTTGTTAATAATGGAGTGGTTCTCCTGGATTATACACAAATACTTATAGATCGAAAAAAAGTGTCTTTAGGGATGGAAGATAAAGAGCTCTTATCCAGAGAACAGGTCACAGAATTAATTGTAAAAGGTGGAAAAGCCAGAATGAGACCGGTATTGCTAACAGCAATTACCACCGTGCTGGGACTAATCCCTTTGGCTATAGGTCTTAATATTGATTTCTTTTCGCTGTTTACGGAGTTTGACCCTAAAATTTATATTGGTGGAGACAACGTCATTTTTTGGGGACCCCTGGCCTGGACGGTTATTTTTGGATTAATTGTGGCTACCTTCCTTACCCTAATAATAGTTCCTGTTCTGTTTAATATCGTATACAGAATAAAGATTAAACTCAAAGGAGGGGCCAAAAAATCACCTTTAAAAAAGAAAGATCTTGAAATAGCAGCTTAAGCGGCAAAAGATCCTAACAAAAAACCCCTGACCACAAGGTCAGGGGTTTTTTTATGTCTAATCACTTTTTATTGATTTTCATTTTGAGGTATTGGGAATTGTTCCGCCGTACCATCCCCAGGCCTATCTAATGGTAAATCTCCTAGTCGATCAAATCTTCTTACATCAATCCATCGATGGCCACCTTCAGCAAATAATGAGTAACGCCGCTGCTGCAATATTTCATTAACCAAATCTGCCGGAGCTGTTCCCCCCGAATAATTAGGCAACCCAGCAGCATTCCTAATTATATTGATGGCGTTAACGGCCTCAGTAGGATCGGTAATATGATTCGCTTCTGCATATAGCAGAATCAGCTCTTCATTCCTAATAATACCCACTGGATCAACATTGCTTTGGTAGATAAAAACATCATTCTCCCCGGTTAAACCATCTGCAGTTAATGGAGCATCTCTTAACGGTGCTTTATTAAGCCTGGTATCACCCGCCTCCGCATCTGTAATGAACGTAGGGTGGGCAATTCTGGCATTCGCAATAGTTGAATTTTGCGCAAAGAACAATTGGTTGGATAAATCTGCGCCAGTTAGGGAAAAGGTGAAGTATGCTCCACTATTTAAATCCCCGCCTAAATCAAGAAATGATTCAGAAAGCAATGCCAGGGCTTCAGTATAATTTCCCTGATAAACCGCTATTCTGGCAGCCAACGCTTTGTTAAACTCATCGAACGTTGACGGAGTATTAAAATCCTCAAATCCCGATGGAATGGGAAACGGGAAACTTGCTCCTGCATTCAAAAGATCAGAAGAAGCATCCGATAAGATACTCGATAAGGATGACAAGGCCTCATCATAACTTATAAATGAGCCCAAATTATCCGGATCCGATACTTCTATTCTTATCCCGTTCTGATATTGAGCATTAAGAACCATCAAAAGCTCGTGTGCTTTTAGGGTATTGACTAAACCCCTAGCTGCAGCCTTTTCTGCCTCAGTGAAATCCGCTGTTGAATTTACCAAACCTTCCAATACAAGATTTATATCTTTTACGGTAGCATACCTCGCAGAATAAGGAGCCGTAGTATAGAATGTATTATCGTCGAGCAGCCCGGTTAACAAATCCCCTGTCCACCTGGGATCAGATGATTGAATTCTCCAGTATTCTCTGCCTAATACAGAAGTTGCATCTACTTGGGTTTCGATACGTTCCCTCATATCCGAAAGAATTCCAGCTATTGCATCTCCGAGTTCTCCTCTGGAAACATCTTCTGATATCGAAGTAGTATCAGCTCCATTTAAATTCTTACCATCCTGAACTTCACAAGAACCAAAGGCTAAGAAAATTAGAGTTACTATTAATAATTTATTTAGTGTTTTCATTTGTCTTATATTATTATTAATTAAAAGTCTGCTGAAAAGTGAAACATAAAGCGCTTGGATGACGGGAATGGCGTTACTTCAACACCGGATGACAACCCATTGGAGCCAAAATTAGAAACCTCAGGATCATAACTATTATAATCAAAAATGTTTATGAGATTGTTCCCTGATAATCCAACCCTTATATTGGATACATATCCTTTAAATGCCTTTTCTAAAAAATTTTGGGGGAGCGAATAATATAACCCTATTTCCCTTAATCTTAAATAACCTGCATCCTCAACAAAAGCCGCGGCATTTCCGGCAAAAAATGAATCTATTCTATAGTCCCCATTGGATAAGGTACCCGAAGGGTCTAATGTGAAATCATCATAATCCCCAGAAGTTTGGCCAAAATCAAACAGCAGATTCGATAAGTTAATATTGTCTCCTCCTTTTTTCCAATGCCAAAGAAAGGATAAAGTAAAGTCTTTGTACCTGAAATTGTTGTTGAAAGTCATTTGGAAATCTGGTTCTGCGTCACCTAGAACTATTATATTTCCGTCTCCGTCATTACCTACAATTTGAGTTACGCTTTTCCCTTCTTCTATTCTAAAGGTACCAAGTCCGGTCCCAAACCCACCGGTATCAAAAGGATCAACGTCTAGTTTGGTGATTTTTGATTTGTTTTTGAAAAATAAGATTCCCGTATCCCAGCTAAAATCCCGATTAGCAAATACACTGGCATTTATTCCGAGTTCAATACCTTTGTTTTCCAGATTCCCTGCATTTGCAAACCTAAAATTAAAACCAGAGGAAGGTTCGTTATTTGCCTGTAAAATTAGGTCATCTACCTTTTTGATGTAGTATGAAAATTCAAGTGAAATCCTGTTTTCCAATAACCCGGCATCGATTCCAAATTCCAATTCTTTTTGAGTTTCAGGTTGAATATCCGGGTCTCCCAATGTATTCGGAACTACAATTCCAACTATCCCATCTATCAGTGAATTATTATACGCCGTGAACAATGCCCCATTGGGTGCAAAGTTACCCGCTTGACCATAAGCTACTCTAAGTTTGAACTGACTTAAAACGTCCAAATTCCAAAAATCAAAATTATGCAGGTTAGCCGCTCCGGAGGCCTTGGGATAATAAAACAGTTTATTTGCGTCGCCATTATTGCTGGACTTATCTCCTCTTAAACCAATTGTTCCAATTAACTTATCCTGGTAATTCACTTCTTCCTGTATAAAGAATCCGGCATCTTCCTGCAACAACCTAAACTGACTAACAGAAACATTGGCTCCCTGGTCCAAATTAGTCTCGGAGGCAATTAAGTTAGATGTTGTATTCCTTGTTGTATTTTGTGAAAAGGTCTGCTTGGTTATACCCGCCTGGGTTGTAAAATTTATATTGTTGCCCGTGTAATAATTATGAACCAAAAATGCAGAGTAATTTGCGTCCTTATTTTGGGTGGTGCCTTGTGCTGTTAATCCGTTCAACCCCCCGTTGGAAGGTTTCATAAATTGCAATTCTTTTGGAAAAATTGACGTGGTAACTAACGAAAAGTAATCAACTCCACCACTTAGGATCAGCTTTAAATTGGATCTTTCTTTTTGGTAAAGCATTACATCCATTGTTCCCCCTATTATAAACCTTTCTATTTTCTCATTATTTGTAACTAAATCCCTGGTTTGTAAAGGGTTTGATGCGCCATATGGATTGTCTGGATAATTTCCATTTTCATCCGGAAACAATTTAGCCCAGGGTGGGGTAGATGTAAGCGATACCCCTATGGTAGTACCTGAATTATCGTTGTTAAAAAACCCCCTGTTTGAAGAAGAGTTAATATAATTCGTGGTCAAGGATAGGTTTGCCTTATCATTCCAGAATTTATGATTCAGATTCAACCTAATTGACTTTTTATCATATCCGGTATTCTTAACAATCCCATCTTCCTCATTATTTGTAAAACCTGCGAAGAATTGCGTTTTTTCGGTACCCCCCGAAGCACTTATGTTAGTATTGGAAATAAATCCATTTTCACCAAAAATCTCCTTTTCATAATCAACCAAACTACCATCATTTTGCGCCTGTGTAAAAAGAGCACCCTGACCAGCTCCAAAACCATTTTCAGCAATTTCCGCTGTATAGTTTCTTAAACCTCGCAAATTAATTACACTGTTAGAACCAATAGCTTGAGAAAACGAAATTTTAGTCTTTCCTGCTTTTCCTTTTTTAGTTGTAATAATAATTACCCCCGCGGCGGCCCTGGCGCCATATATAGCCGCGGCCGATGCACCCTTAAGAATTTCAATATTTTCAATGTCGTCCGGATTAAGATCGGCAATTCTGTTGGATGGATTATCTTGGGTTTGATTGCTGGAAACGCTAGCTCCACCAGCTGCTGCCCGAGAGACATCATTTAATCCAGGTGCAAAAATGCTGCTGTTATTCACATAGACCCCATCTACAATATACAATGGTTGGGCATTACCATTAACAGAGGTCACCCCTCTTAACCTCACAGATATACCTCCTCCTGGAGCTCCTGAACTTTTGGTTATCAAGGCTCCCGCAAATTTACCCTGCAAAGCCCCATCTAAAGTTTGTGGTGGTGTAACCCCGGCCAGTTCCTCTGCCGAGACTGTTGCGACTGCATTTGCTGCATTTGATCTTTTTACTGACGAAGCAAGCCCTGTAATTATAACCTCGTCAAGCCCGGTTGCCGATGGAGCCAGTGATACATTTAATGTTGTTGGGCCGCTTACTTCCAGTTCCTTAGTTTCATATCCTAAAGAAGAAAAAACCAAAGTAGACGGAAAACTGCTGACCTCGATCTCATAGTTACCGTCAAAATCCGAAGTAGTTCCTGCAGTGGTTCCTTTAACAACCACATTTACTGCGGCCAAAGGCACACCATCTTCGGAATCTGTAATATTCCCATTCACCATTCCCTGCGAAAATGCAAAGATGGGCAAAGTCAAAAACAACCATAGGAATATATTTCTAAGTAGAAATTGTTTCATGTTTTTAAGTTTTGAATTAGTTATTTCCTCTCAATGTAATAAATAAAATGGCTGCTTAAATATTTTTTTATGCTTTTTCTTATAAATAAATTCCTGTTAAAATCTGTTTTGCATTGAAAATTGTATACTATTTATAGGGTTACAAGCTTATCTTCTTACATTTGCGGCTGTAATACAAGAAACTTAAAATGTATAGGAGTCATACCTGTGGTGAATTAAGATCATCACATATAAATAAAGAAGTTACCTTGTCTGGTTGGGTGCAAAAAACAAGAGACAAAGGTTTTGTTGTCTGGGTAGATCTTAGAGATCGCTATGGCATTACCCAACTGGTATTTGATGAAGAACGAAGTGATCCTGAAATATTGGAAAAAGCAAGGGATTTAGGTCGCGAATTTGTTTTACAGGTAAAGGGAACTGTGATTGAAAGAACTTCTAAAAACCCGAATCTCCCCACTGGCGATATCGAAATATTAGTTACCCAACTTCATGTATTAAACGAATCGTTGTTACCTCCATTTACCATTGAAGACAAAACTGATGGTGGAGAAGACCTGAGAATGAAATTTCGCTATCTGGATATTCGAAGAAATCCGGTTAAAGAAAATCTCATTTTTCGCAGCAAAGTTACCTTAGAGGTAAGGAATTACCTTACTAAACAAGGCTTTATAGAAGTGGAAACCCCTTATTTAATAAAATCCACCCCGGAAGGTGCGCGCGATTTTGTTGTGCCTAGCAGGATGAATGAAGGGCAGTTTTACGCGTTGCCACAATCTCCTCAAACTTTTAAGCAACTACTCATGGTGGGTGGGTTGGATAAATATTTTCAGATTGTAAAATGTTTTAGAGATGAGGATTTACGAGCAGACAGACAACCTGAATTCACCCAGATAGATTGCGAAATGGCTTTTGTGGAACAGGATGATATATTAAATGCTTTTGAAGGTCTTACCAGGCATCTGCTTGCTGAAATTATCGGGGTAGAAACTGGAGAATTCCCCAGACTTACCTATGACGATGCCATGCGGAGATACGGTAATGACAAACCGGATATCCGATTCGGAATGGAATTTGGGGAATTAAATGAAGTAGCTAAGAACAGAGATTTTAATGTGTTCAATTCCTCTGAATTGGTTGTTGGTATTGCGGTACCCGGCGCAGCCTCGTATACCAGGAAGGAAATTGATCAATTAATAGATTGGATGCGCAGGCCACAGATAGGCGCAAAAGGCATGGTATATGTAAAATATAATGAAGACGGAAGTTTTAAATCGTCTGTTGACAAATTTTACAACCAGGAAGACTTTACCAAATGGGCTAAGCATACCGGTGCAAAACCTGGAGATCTTATTTGTATTCTCTCAGGCAATATTGCAGAAACAAGAACTCAATTAAGTGCTTTACGCATGGAAATGGCAGAACGCCTGGGACTTAGAAATCCGAAAGAATTTGCGCCATTATGGGTTGTAGATTTTCCATTACTGGAGTTAGATGAAGAAACGGGCAATTACCATGCTATGCATCACCCATTTACTTCTCCCAAACCAGGACAACTAGAATTACTGGATACTGATCCGGCGGCGGTTAGAGCCAATGCCTATGATTTGGTCTTAAATGGAAATGAAATTGGTGGTGGATCAATAAGAATTCACGACAAAGATACACAAGCCACTATGTTCAGACATCTTGGTTTTACCCCAGAAGAGGCTAAAGCACAATTTGGTTTTTTAATGGATGCCTTTCAATATGGTGCTCCCCCTCATGGAGGAATTGCATTTGGCCTTGACAGGCTTGTGGCCATTCTTGGCGGACAGGAAACCATACGAGATTTTATTGCATTTCCAAAAAATAATAGTGGAAGGGATGTCATGATTGATGCACCTGCCTTTATTGATGATGCACAATTGAAGGAACTTCACTTAAAATTGGATATTCAATCTTAACATCAATCCCGTCTAAAAGCGGCATTTTTTAATACCTTTAAACGTATAATCACGTAATGCCCAACCGAATAACAACCTTATTTACCAGGTTTCTTAAATGGAGGTACAAAAATATCTCCAATAAGACCTTTACCCAGTTAATGAGTGTGGTTGTTGGATTTTTAGCCGGTCTTGCGGCAGTTTCGCTTAAAAACATCACTTACTTCATAGAATCTCTTTTGGAAAAAGGAATCGTTTTTTCAAATTATCAGCTGTATTTTGTTACTCCAATTATAGGGCTTACACTGGTTTATCTGTATGTAAAATTTGTACACAAGGAAAAATTGGAGCACGCCATTTCCTCTATCCTTTTTGCACTTTCTAAAAAGAAAGGAATAATCAGCGTAAAGAAAATATTTTTGCCTTTGGTAACGGCCCCGTTAACTGTTGGATTCGGGGGTTCTGTTGGGCTTTTGGGCCCTGCTGTAGCTTCAGGAGCAGCAATTAGTTCAAATGTTGCCCAGTTATTACATATTAATGCCAAAACAAGGTCCCTTCTAATAGCCTGTGCATCTGCGGGGGCTATTGCATCAATATTTCAGTCTCCTATTGCCGCAATAATTTTTGCCGTCGAGGTTTTTAGTCTGGATTTGACAATGATTTCAATGCTGCCATTATTGTTAGCTTCTATTTCCGGTGTTCTTACGTCCTATTTTTTTCTTGGAGATGAATCTTTATTTAGCTTTTCAATAACTGAAAAATTTGAAATAAAAGACACATTTTTCTATATCGTCTTAGGAGTAGGTACGGCTATCGCCTCTATTTATTTTACAAAAATGTATTTTGGAATACTAGCTTTCTTTGAAAGATTTAAAAGTCCAAAATATAAACTTCTGGTTGGTGGATTGGCCATTGGTATTATGCTCTATTTTATTCCACCACTCTATGGAGAAGGTTTTGGATTTATTAATAAGCTCTTGCACGGTGAACATATTGATGCGCTGGGTAAAACCCCTTTTGACAACTACACCAATAATATATGGGTCGTTATAGCACTACTCTTCGGGATTACCATTTTCAAAGCTGTTGCAATGACTACAACTTTTGCAGCCGGGGGTGCAGGAGGTATATTTATTCCTACAATGGTTATGGGAAGCGCTTTGGGTAATGTGGTTGGAAAGGTGATCAATAATTTAGGGTTGGGGCTTTCCGTGAATGAGAGTAATTTCACCCTAATTGGAATGGCAGGACTTATAGCCGGGGTGCTGCAGGCACCATTAACCGCCATCTTTTTAATTGCTGAAATAACAGGAGGCTACGAACTTTTTGTCCCCTTAATGATTACTTCAGCAATATCCTTTCTTCTCACAAAAAATGCAATTGATTATACTATTTATACGCGAGAATTGGCAGAACAAGGCGCACTTATCACGCATAACAAAGATCAAACTGTACTCACTTTAATGGAGCTCGATGATATTATTGAACAGAATTTTAAGGCCGTCAGGCAGGATATGACACTCGGTGAACTGGTCTACAAATCGGTTGCAAAATCTGCCCGAAATATATTTCCGGTAATAGACGAAAATGATGCCCTTGTAGGTATTGTTCTATTGGATGACATACGTGAATTTATGTTTGACACCTCATTATATGATAAAATAAGGGTCGAATCCTTTATGCACAATGCCCCTGAACTTATATTTTATGAAAGAGACTCTATGCAGGAAGTAATGCAAAAATTCCAGGATAGCAGTGCATGGAACCTGCCGGTAATAAAAGACGGGAAATATTTTGGATTTATTTCAAAATCGAAGTTGCTAACCGCTTATAGAAGGAAGTTGATTAACTTTACAAAAGAAGATGCAAATTAGACTCAAACATATCATTCTTTTAATTGTACTGGGATCGCTGGGGGCTATATTTTATGGTTTCTCACTTGGAGAAGAACATTCTCAAATTGCCAATAAATATATTGGATTTGGCACTGTTGGGCTGTTTTTAATAGCTATGCCGTTATTTCTTATTAAGGAGAGCAAAACCAGAAAAGTAAAGGATTATATGCTCACTGAGGAAAATATTCGTAAAATGCAAGGTAAACTTCCCAAAAAGTCTGAAAATCAATAAATTTGGTCAAATTTTGCCTTTTCTTTAAAGAGGTCTGCGCAAAAAATCATACTTTCGTATCGTAATTTTTTTATTTTAATACTTATTTTAATGACAGGAACTGTAAAATTTTTCAATGAATCCAAGGGATACGGGTTCATTACCAACGACGACACCGGGAAGGACATCTTTGTTCATGCCACAGCATTGAACGGAGTGGAATTAAACGAAGGCGACAAAGTAGAATACGAAGAAGAAGAAGGAAGAAAGGGCATGGTTGCGGCACAAGTGCAAGTAATCGGATAAAAATATTTTATTTTGAATTGAACGATCCCCGATCCAAAATCGGGGATTTTTTTTGCTCTTAATTCAAATTTCGTTTCTGAATAAAAAACTGTTTTAGTAATTCTGCACACTCCTCTTCTAAAACACCCCCTGTTAGGGTAGCTTTTGGATGTAATTGTCCCCCTAAAGCAGAAAAACCCCTTTGAGGATCATAGGCTCCAAAAACAATTTTAGGAATTTGACTCCAAAAAAGTGCCCCTGCACACATTTGACAAGGTTCCAGAGTTACATATAAAGTGCAATTATGTAAATATTTTCCTCCCAAAAAGTTAGCGGCAGATGTTATTGCCTGCATTTCCGCATGAGCCGTTACATCATTAAGTCGCTCGGTTAAATTGTGCGCCCGGGCAATTATTCTATCCTGCACAACAATTATTGCTCCAATAGGAACTTCACCTTTCTCAAAAGCAGTTTCGGCCTCCTGCAATGCTCTTTTCATAAAATAAGCATCGTCAAATTTAAAATCAATAGACATAATACTGCAATATTAGGAATAGATGTCGTTATAACAAAAAATGAATTAATGTACATTTGCTACTTCTTATGAAACTACTGAATACTATTAATTATCCTTCTGATCTTCGCAAAATAAAAGCGAATGAATTACCTCTTCTTGCCAAAGAATTAAGGAAATTTATAATTGATATAGTAGCCGTCAAAGAAGGACATTTAGGTGCAAGCTTAGGTGTGGTAGAATTAACTTTGGCAATACATTATGTATTTAATACGCCTTTTGACAGATTAATCTGGGATGTTGGTCACCAGGCTTACGGCCATAAAATTA
>Ga0316194_10002700_pt1 | contig 12365 bp, 19 predicted proteins | sample CroRivsedime1_MG_FD_204936 | JGI IMG/M metagenome (GOLD analysis project Ga0316194, IMG submission 204936) | Coastal sediment microbial communities from Maine, United States - Cross River sediment 1 | ecosystem: Environmental > Aquatic > Marine > Coastal > Sediment | place: USA: Maine...
CTAGCTCATTGAAGTCCAAACTATCCATCTTTCGCTCTTTCAGAGTCTCAATACCAAGAATCTTACAAAGCTCTCTTTTTTGTGCTGCTGTCATTTTCTGTTCCTCGTTTATTTCAAGATGGGTATATTATATCACCCCCGAAGGGGTGCAGTCAAGCTTATATTTCCACCCCATCATCATCCAGCCCGAAAAATGCCGGTTCCGAACCAAACTCATACAAAGCATCAGCCGTTTCTTTTCCACTTAGCTCAACTAGTGAGAAATCAGTAATCCCGACACAATCTCCATAATTCATTGCCGATACAATCTCTTCCACACTCATCCCTGTAAGTTCCCGATCAGAAATAACTTCAACAGTGATAACATTACGATAAAATGCCATTTCAATTTCCTCTTTTGTTTCAATATGGATATTATATCACAAGAAAAAGGGGCAGTCAATCTACCCCCTTTCCCCCAACTATTCACCCATACTCATCTCAACAACTGAACCAAGATTCGCAAAATACTCAGCAACATCCTCCTCAGTAAATCCAGATTCAGCAAGACTTGCTTTTACCTTCTGAAGAGCACGAACCTCAATCCGTCGAATACCCTCACGAGATAAAGGTTTCCCTTTCTTCCCCTCAGATTCCCAAAGACGAAGAGATACCTCATCATAACTCATCGCACGATTATTCTTGAACTTTCGAACACTCATATTCAATCTCCTTTATTTCCTAACATGGATAGATGATATCATAAAGAAAAGGGGCAGTCAAGCTACCCCCTTTCTGTTATCCATTTACCGGATGAACCGATACCATCCAACGAACCAGATCCTCATCATCACCATCATACTCGAAAAACGGGAACTCACCATCAGTCGTTTCCCCATCCTCAAAATACCAAGTAACGAAGATCTGCTCAAAGTCGTGCTCAATAGTAGCAACTGCCACCATATCTCCATTGATATCCTCAACCTCTACCCGATTCAAGAAAGGATAAACCTCGAAAGTGTACTCACAACCATCAACGAAAGTCTTCATTCTATTTCCTCTTCTGTTTTAGTGACGAAGTTCCCGTTGGGAACTCCTGTTCCCTTCGAGTATGGGGATATTATATCACAAGAAAAAAGGGCAGTCAACTAAGGGATTCCCTTCCCCCTTGTATCCTCATCCTTCCTGAAAAATCCGATGAGTCAAAATACAACCTTCCTCATCAAGAAAGTCCACCCAGACTCGCTTTCCCGCAGTCTCCTCAAGAGAACCGCACATACTCCTCGCTCCTTCCTCTACAACATCAAAGGAACCAACCGGAGAATACTCCAGAACAACCCGATCAGTGTAATGCGGACCTTCATGAATCTGAACTGTAATCATCTCAATTTTCCTCTTTTGTTTCAGTTGATGGATATATTATATCACAAAAAAACAGGGCAGTCAACTCCACGTTTCTCCTCAGACCCTAACAAATCCATATCTTACCGAAATCCCCTTCGGAAACATACGCTAACTCATTGATTTATAAAGCACTTATCATAAGCAAATTCTCTCTTTTTACCCCTCTAGGGTAATCACCCATCACATCCTCTGAATTGCTATAAAATCACGTAAGTCATTGATAGTTGGTTCTAAAATTCTTTATATATCAACCACTTATTTCACTCAAGAGGGGAATCCCTTCCCCCTTTCCCTTAGTCATCATCAGTCATCAGACCAGCAATGGAATCCAACCGGCTTTTCCTTCCACGATTCTCTTCCATTCGATTCAATCGCATCCACTCACTGAAGTCCATATCTTTCAATCGATCCTGATAAGAATCAATAGCATCATCAATACTCATCTGAGGAATATCATTGATACTATATCCGCTCTTATAAACAGAAGAGGACTCAAATGCCTTCTTACGATAAATACCATGACCAGTCAAATACTTCATGACTCCACGAACTGCTATATAGGATTCGAGAGAATTTGATTTATGAATCAATCCAATCAACCAACTCATAGCATGCGTAAACTGAATACCAATATCCATCGTTTTTCTAATGGAAGCATCAACAGTAGGAAGGTTTACAGTTCCCAACTCTACCATCAGATAATCAAGATTCAATGGCTCAATGGAAGCAAATCCAAATACTTCACTCAACTCACGAGCTGCCTTTAGAGCAAAATCTACATTGACTGCTAATAAACTATCAACTCGATCAAACTGATGATTACTAACAGTCGTATGACATACACCAGTATCATCCTTTGACTTCTTCATTTCCTTAGACCCGATAGTAGTCAATGACTTCCAAATCGGAGGACTAATAGCAGATATAGAAGGAGTCATAATATCACCCTTAGTCGAATACTTCAGAGCAACTCGTGACTCAGGAAGAGAAAATACCCGACTATCCATAGTAATGAGCTTATAACTCTCAACAGGAATAGACTGAAAACGACCATCAGTACTCAAATACTCTTCCTGTCCTTCAGCCAGTTTGTATACGGAAAACCCATCTACAAACCACTCACCTTCCTTAGTCGCTTCAATAAGAACAGCAACATTCTTCTCAATCTGACTCTTCCACCGAGTGATAACACCACCTAATTCCATTTCATCTTCGGCTGCATTACCTAATGCATGCATTTCAAGAGCAATCATCTTACCATCATAATAAGCAACTGCACTCAATACGGGATTGAGAAAACGGCTGGCTTCATTCACTTTTGCAAAGCGCCTTACAATACTCCAATCAGAAGGAACTTGCTTATAGACTTCCTTATCATCAGTGGACTTGTCGTCATCTACAATAGATACACGACCACCTGAACCTGTAGTTACACCCTTGAGCATCACATGTTCAACGGATAGCTTAGAAATGTCAAAAGGAATCATATAGCACTTTCTCCTAAATTTGTCTTTACGATAGGTATATTATACCACAAGAAAAAAGGGCAGTCAACACCCTATGTTAGAAAACCTGCAACTTTCATCTGCGGCAACATTTGATTCATCACCCGTTGAACATCAGACCGACGAAAGAAACTGCGAGGAAAATGATTTACCTGGTCATATACATCAGCAGAAACAGAATGAAAGGAAATACCAACACCATCAGCTAACATCTTGACCATCTGATGCTCATTCTCTTCTAATACCTCAGCATCAAATCCCATCTCCGGACCTTTGTATCTAATGATATGAATTCCAAGTGCAGCTTTATGAACAGCTTCAAGATACTTCTGATTCCACTCTTGCTCAGTCATTTATCTTCTCCTAAAAGGCTAATGTTATAAATAAGAATAAGGGAGTTGTTACCTCCCTTATCGCTAGATTATTTTCTATTCTGAATGATTTTGATTATCATCAGAATTACTCGAATAAGGGGGCAGGAGCGCAACCCCCTTATACTATCAATAACTAATCTTCTCAGCTCCAAGTTGAGCTTCATTGCGATGAGAAACATATGAAAAATGACGCTCAGTCCATTCCCCACCCCTCCAACTAATGAGTCGATGTTCCTCGGGAGTTCCAGTAACAACAGTAGTATCTAAATTTTTTCCGCTCAATGGATTGATGAATTCAAATACAACACTATCTGAATCAGGTCGAGCAGTTCGACCAATAATTTGATTGAGAAGCGGATAGGAATTTACAGCACGTCCCAATACAACGTGAGTGGCATTCTTGACATCAACACCCTCACTAATGATAGAACAGTTTGCTATAAACTGAATCTCACCCCGATTGAATGCATTTAGTGCTTCTTCAACAACCTCTGCCTTTTCAGATACAAGTGCCATTGCTTTCTTACCTTTACTCCGAAGGTAATCAACAACCTGAATGGCTTCCTTCTTAGTCCGATAGAACATAAGAGTCTGCTTGAACTCATCAAGATACGTATCAAGAAGCTTGATGGTTACTTCCACCTTATTCTTATTATGAGAATCAACAACCGTATTCAAATAAGTCTGAGCAAGATACCCCTGCTCAACTGCTTCCTGCCGACTCATTGGCTCAATGATTTCTTGAAACTTGATAACCAACCCGTCAGCCCGATCAGGCGTTGCGGTTAGACCAATAATAGGATAATCACCCAACTTCTCAAGATGATACTGAAAAGATGCCATCGCTTCATGATGCGATTCATCTCCTACAATCACATCAATCCCCTTTTTCATTTCAGCTTCAGGAAGAGCCGAAAAAGTAGAATGCAGAATGACTTCTACATTATTAGAATCAACAAAGGTCTGCTCAGCTTGAGTCAATAAACGATGCTTGTGAGCAGTAAATAGAATTCTCATTTTTCTATCACCTTCAACACCAAGAGCCTTACGGATACGAGGATGAGAAAGTGAAGATGCAATAGTCAAAGTCTTACCTGCTCCCGTAGGAAGAACGATAAGAATACGCTTCAACCCATTTTCCAGATGAGTAGCAAGAGCGTTACGAGCTGCGATCTGATACCAGCGAAGCTGGCGAGTCCCATAAAATTCGTCTTCAAAGGACTTAGACATATTTTGTTTCCTCTTTTGTTTCAGTTGATGAATATATTATATCACAAGAAAAAAGGGCAGTCAACCATCAACAAAACATTCTGTATGTCCAAAGAAAGGGGAGTTTTTCAACCCCCCTTCCCTATTATTTACACACCCCAGAATGCCTTATCCGGATCTGAAAAACTCGATACAGAAGGAGCATTGAACCTCCGACTACGATTCGAAATATCTTTCCGATCAAACACAAGGTCATTACCAAACATATCCAGACTACGATCAGAAGCACTTTCAGTCGCTCCAGTATGAGAACGAATCTCAGTGGACATGTTATAAACATCAAAGACATTTAGATGTCCCGGATGCTGATCGGCAAGTGCCCGATCCTTGAATACGTTCCCTCGATAGATCTCATTCAAATGAAGCTCAGGTGACGAAGCGTCCATGATACGATGAAGACGCTGAAGCTCTTCGTCACTAATATCAATAGCATCATTCAGTCGTTTCCCAGCAAACTCATTCACTCGCTGAAGCTCACCAACTGAAGCCATCTCATTACCCATCTGACCCAGACGACGGGATACAACACCATCAATCTTATTCTGAATCTGACGATTAGCAATTTCCAGATGCTCTTCAAATCGGTTCTCAAGAGGAACACGAGTACTCATAAACGACCGAAGACCCCTTAGACCATTTGCACAAATGAGTCGATACAACATGAATGCCGAGTTGATAGTCCGAACAAAAGGACTCCAAGCAAAATGAAGCTCACTATTGAACTCACCACCTTCATTATAAGACGGGATAGTAATAGGAGAGTCACTCCACTTCTTTCCCAGAGTATAGGAACCATGTGCATCATCGTGAACACGAACCGAACGCTTATCAGTCCGCTCTACACCAACCACCTCAGCAAGTTCCTGAATGTTTCCATCCGAATGAATGAACCCGTTATAGGAACCATCACGGAAAGAATGAAGAGCTTCATCTACAAAGAAGAAGTTACCTCCGGTGAGACGCTCTGCAACTTCATCAGGAGTAGAAGTCTTCAGTGCCTTAGATACCCGACTGTTCGGCGGGAAGATATGTTCCTTATTTCCATCAACAAGGATACGCGCTTGGTTCTTACCAGTCCGAGAGGTTACACCCTCTACCTCAACATCAGCGTGACGAACCATCTCAATGGAAGGAATGTTAGAGTTAGTCATATTTTAGATCTCCTACGTATATTTCAACGTTCAAAGTGTTAGTTTATTTATCAGTTCGAGACAATCCCCAACCGATATATGTATTATATCAGAAGTGCACATAAAAGTCAACCCCTGATATTCCTTTTCCCCCTTCTCGTTTTCCCTGACGACGAGTATATTATATCACAAGAAAAAAGGGCAGTCAACTTAGTGCATAGTCGCATATTTTTCAGGATAGAGAAACTGCCGGACCTTATCGAGATCCTTGTTCGCCCATTCAAGATTATGCTGACACTCGCGCAAAATCTCATCATAATCAGCTGCTTGAATATCAACAAGCTTTAGGGTATTGCGTGTAGCATTGAGTGTACAATTACAATCACCGATATATGTAAACATTTTATCAATTTCATTCATATTATAAATCCTCTTAGTAAAAAAGAGCCCCCTTTGCGGGGGCTTATTGTGAGAGACAAAGTAATAATTCAGTTTCTTTTTCTTAGTATGTCACCATTATACCCCATCCTTGGGGAAATGTCAACTTCTTATGCAGGGATAGGATACTCCTTCTTCATCTTATAATATAGTCCACGTGCACTATTTCTATAAACATCACACTCTTCCGAAAACCTATCCTGAATCTCTTTCGGAGATTGACCTTTGAGACTTTCAAGATTCTCAATCCACCATTCCCTTACGCATTCCTGCTGAGTCTTCTTTTTGACCTTCACTTCTTTCGGAGCAGTCAGGCTGGACACATTTGGAGTATCCGGGTCTTCATCCTTTCCGGTCCAAGGAAGAGCAGTTGTTAGGGTTTCCACTTTTTTAGAAACAACCTCCCAAACAATAGCAGGTTCTGCAAACTCACCAGTCCAGAGATAATCAACCGCATATCGGAAGTAGAGTTTTGCTTGAGCATCCGTTTCGAACTCAGGGATACTATCAAGTCCAACAATATCCCGAACTGCGATTCCGCATTGACTCCGACTGAGTTTCTTATCGGCCCAGTACATATCGTTCCTGCAGCGGGACTCGGGATACTCCACAAATTTATCAATCAGGTTTTGCATTTTCTTTCCTCTGTTTCGTTTTGATGGGTATATTATATCACAAGAAAAAAGGGCAGTCAATCAACCTCATCTTCCTCAAATCAACAGGATAATCACCCCCAACCTCCTCCCAATTTCAAGCAAATTTTTACTCAAAACTGACTTTCTCCTTATACATCAACAACTTAGAGCACTTACCTAAAATCAAGTGAAGGTATAGGGGATTTCCATATCCCCTTATAAATCAAGGACTTAGACGAGTTGCTCTTTCTTCAGCTTTGAGTAAATCCCTCTGGCTGAGTGAGCCGAACATCCAAGGGACGCTTCACACCAAGAACGAATCTGAGCACTTGATAATCCAGGATTTTTCCTAACAAAGAAACGAGCCCTAGCCATATTGCTCATACCTGACTTTCGGGGCTTCCGAACTTTCTTCTCTTCAGGTTTCTTGACTTCTTGCATCAAGTCACGAAGAGCAGCAGATTCCTTCTTAGTCATTGAATCTCGAACCACCTGAATGGCTTCCATCTTGGTGTAATTGCCAGGAGAAACTACAAAGGAAATAGACCCCCTTTGACGATTTCCACACTTATGATGATAATGACCACCCAGCATTTTAGTATGCTTCGACTTACTAACAGACATCAAGTCTCCACATTTATCACATCCCCAAACAAACTGCTGCGATTTCCTTACAGAAGACTTACTAACATCATAAGAATGAGTGCGAGTTACATCATTCATTCCAATAATACGACATACCCTCTTCCAATGAGAACCATGATGAGCAACACGATTCCAACTCCGAAAAGAAGGGTCATTCTTATACACTTCCCAAGTAATCAAATGCCCTAACTCATGAGGAACAGTTCGATTGATAAAGTGCTCTTTGTTCTCTATGAGCAACTGAGCATTCAATCGAATATGATTTTTTTGATAAGTAGCAGTTCCAGCAGTCTTACCACGAAGGTCATAACTAATAGTAGGGAAATTGAACTTCCTACCGAAGTGCTCACTTGCCTTATTGATTCCTTCCTGAATCCGAACCTCAACATCACGCTGAACATAACTAGGAACAATCATCTAAAATCTCCTCTATTTCGTTTTGATGAGTATATTATATCACAAGAAAAAAGGGCAGTCAAGCTAGGACGCCAGGAGTTGCACCTGGCCTTGCAGAATTGCCGTGCTTTCTAACTACACCACTATCCTAGATCAACGAACCTCTAAATCATTCGCATGAATTCCTACATACCCATCATTTCCATCATGGAAGATGAACCATCCCTTTTTAGCAGCAAGTGCCATCCGATTCGGAAAACCTTCTGCATACAAATCAGGATCAAGATGCTGACCATTCGCCAACCGAACCGGGTCCATCTCAATATCCTCAGCAAAATACATTTTCTCCTTTTCAAGAAACCGAAGATTTCCTTTCCCTGAAAGAACCGACTCCTCGGTAAATTCCCAAACCTCAGTTCCAAGTTCAGCAATATATGCTCTCATCTTCAATCTCCTCTGTTTCAATATGACTATATTATATCACAGAAAAAAGGGGCAGTCAACCTACCCCCGTATCCTCAATCCTCCTCAAAATCTCACTAACCGCTTCCCGCTCAGCTCCCTCAACCGCATTCGAAAAAGCTGAAGATGAACCACCCCGATAATAGTTACTCAACAACCTATCTTTCAAAGATTCCCGAATCTTCTTAGCATATTCCCTAAAAGACACCGGCTCATCCTCCTCCAATTGCTTTTCAAATCCATTTAGGATTTCAATAGCAATCTTGAACTTGCAACTTTCCTTTACCGAAGTCTCTGCCCATTTGACAGCATATGCAATATCCCTTTCAACTTCATCCATGAACTTCTTTACCGTCTCCTCATATCCCGTCACGATATTGCTCAAGAAAATAGCTGACCGTCGCTCATAAGAACTCAGACCCTTTACAATCTCCTCATCCCATCCCGTCTGAGCAATCGTGTATTCAATGTTCCTACGCTCAGACTCTTTAGCTTTCTTCTCTTTGCTCACCAAGGCAACATCCAGCTCAACCTCAGCTTTCTGATATGCATCATAACTACGGAACCTCTTATCTCGAACCGGAAAACCATTTTTCTCGGCTTTGTCATTATAACGGTTGGTTAGAACTTGTAACTGAGTCATCTTCAATTTCCTCTATTTCTCTAAATGATGGGATTATTATATCACAAAAAAATGGGGCAGTCAACTTCTAAAAACCCCGAAGGGCATCCGCCATCGCAGTATTCACCGGACGATTCTCAACCTTCAATGATGCATAAAATACATCCATCCGTTTTTCCTCTTCCCGATTTATCACATTCCATTGCTTCTCAAACTCAGCAACTACCTCCTCCATAAGCTCCTCCGACAAATCCTTCCCCAACATCTCAAACAACTCCTCAAAAGTATATTTCTCCAAAACCTTTCTCCTCTATTTCAATATGGGGATATTATATCATAAAAAAATGGGGCTGTCAAACCCCACTTTCTATCGTGTAAATAATACCCTGCGGATGATACCTCCGAGAATATGAACCATCCCAATTCCGATGCTGATACCAACCATCACCACGTTGACGACGAACCAACCCCTTTTCCTCAAGCTTCCGAGCTGCATTGGATTCTCGTTTCCCATCATAACCAGTTCGCCATCCATTCTTTTCCAACTTCGTCAACAACTTGATTTCAGTCTTAGTCAATTTCATCAGATTTCCTCTTTGGTTTGATGGATACATTATATCACAAAGAAAAAGGGCAGTCAAGCACTCCACCCCTTCAGAGCATCAGCCATCACACTGTTAGCAGGTCGATTCTCGGGCTTTACCGACTCCTGCGCCTTTACCAAACGCTCCTCATCCGCCTTCTCACGAGCCTTTCGCTCATCCTCCATCCGCATTTCCCGCGCCATCCACTTCCGCGCATCCTTTACAGTATATCCACGAGGACGAAAACCATTCTCCTCCTTATACCAATCAGAAAAGGTCTCCATATCCATATGCTCCTCAAACGCCTCCACCGTGGAAATACCATACAAGGAGAAGAAATGCTCAGCCTCCGCTAGCATACAATTCTCACGACCCTCGTTCAGGGTATCAATGTGATTCTGGAGTGCTTCAAGATTTGCCATTTTCATTTCCTCTTTGAGTTGATGAATACATTATATCACAGAAAAAAAGGGCAGTCAACCCCTCTTCTCTTATCCATAAAATGCTTTCTGCCACCTACGAACTCCATGCCACTGGCTCTTGTCCACACCATTTACAATGGCATCTTCTACAGCCTTCAAAGTCTCAGCCATCTCACGAGACTTCCGACTAGACCACTTACCTTCCTCATCATATGCAGGCAAATCAAAGTCAGCAGTCATCGGCATACACTGATGGACCCGATTCTGACTAACCATGAAAACAACCATCCGCCATACATAAGATGCTTTACCAGTAATCGGCTCATCCTCTTTCACTTTGGGCTTAGTAGCACGAATCTGTCCATTCTTCTTGACAACCAGACCAATAATGTCCTTCTCCTCACGAGTCAGGTTAGTCAGGTCAGGGTTAGAAATAGGCATTGCCATTTGATATCTCCTCTGTTTCTCTAAATGATGAGGATATTATATCACAGAAAAAAAGGGCAGTCAACCATTTATGTTCAATTGTGCTCCAGGACTCAAACTCGACCAACATGACCCTTGAAGCGCAACATTATCACCATACAACCCAGACTCAGGCCATACCCCTACAAACTCAGCATGGGTCATATCAGTATCATGACGAAATACTAGAGCAACATATGCATACGAATACTCTTTGAATATGATATCTTCTCCCATATACTCATTACCATTATTATCAACGTATTTGTCACCTATCTTATATGCAGGGTATATCTTATAACCTGGATTATTCTTATCCTTCAATTCCCCAACAGGAACAGATACTCGCAAATACTCATCAGGTGCAGGCAATTTATACTTATTAGGACTTTCTTCTTCAGGCATAATAACTCCCATCCCTAACTCACCCTTTACATCTAAAGATTCCTTTGCACTTATTATACATTGATTTGTCGATGCATTGGCTAATGCGGACCCTCCAGTTGGCAATGTAGCAATCATTGGCATAGCTATTGACGCCTTTACCAATTTTCTTCTGCGCGCTTTATCTTTATCTTGATTCATATGAATTTCTCTCTTTTTGATATACAGACATTGTATCATCTTATTTATCTTTTTTCAACTTCCCTTGCACTTTAGCATACTATGTCCACGATTCATGGACATTCTTAGCATATTATGCTCATGTTTTGCTTGACTGCCCTCTTTTTTCTTGATATAATATCCCTACAGACAGAGAAAAACAACCAAGACGATGCTCAGGTGATGCTGGCTAGGGCCTAACGGCACTCCCCTTATCTAGACGGAGGGGCAAGAGCGCTCAAATGTTTCTTATCTCCACAGGGTACGCACCTATACTTTATTCTCCTAACTCCTTGTTTCTAAAGACATTTTATTTTTACCCTTTTTTGAAAAATACCATTTTCCCTTATTTTCTCTAAAATACACGGAATGTTTACAGATTGCGCGCACTTTTTCCCTATTTTTCTAAATTTTTTATAAAACCCCGATATATCCTTTATCATTTTTTCATTTTTTCTCGAAGTGCGCGCACTTTAGCATACAATGTCCACAAATCGTGGACATTCTTAGCATATTCTGCTCATGTTTTGCTTGACTGCCCTCTTTTTTTATGATATAATATACACATGAGATAGGGAAACCGGGATGTAATCCAACCCTGCACGTCTGTATTAGTTTTGCTTATAGTCTATAAATCGTGCTTATTTCTTTGATTTCCGTGGCATTTTCCTCGCACTCTAACTCACTGATTTAGTTTATTTTTCCTTGCCCTCGTGTTATAATGGTTTTATTAGGAAAAACAATGGCTTACAAAAACTTAGGAGAAATGACAATGATTCTTATTTAGTTTCTATTATTGAAGAAATCCCGTGTTCATTATAGGATTTTTATAATGAAAGGTGGTGCACGCTTATTATTATCTTGTATAAATAGATATAGGGAAAATATATAGAGGAGATAATAATGAAAAAGAAAAGAGGACGCCCCAGAATATCTGATAAAGAAACTATAATTAGAACTGCACGTCGTTCTAAAGAAGAAATAGAAATAACAAAAAGAATAAGAGATAAAGAAATAAAAGGATTAGAAACTGAATCAGATATATTATATGAAGCTGTCTCTTTATTAGAAGATGAAATAAAAAAATTAGACAAAGAAAACCCCACCTGATTTTTCATGATTATACTCTTATATGTTTTCCCGAACTAAAAAGACAATACGTGCGATAAAGGTGGGGTTTTCTTTGTCTAATCCTATTATGTATTACATAAATCAATAATTATGTATTACATAAATCAAACTTCAATCAAAAGTGCAATCTAATTATGTATTACATAAATCAATAATTATGTATTACATAAATCAAACTTCAATCAAAAGTGCAATCTAATTATGTATTACATAAATCAATAATTATGTATTACATAAATCAAACTTCAATCAAAAGTGCAATCTAATTATGTATTACATAAATCAATAATTATGTATTACA
>Ga0316194_10002703_pt1 | contig 12363 bp, 6 predicted proteins | sample CroRivsedime1_MG_FD_204936 | JGI IMG/M metagenome (GOLD analysis project Ga0316194, IMG submission 204936) | Coastal sediment microbial communities from Maine, United States - Cross River sediment 1 | ecosystem: Environmental > Aquatic > Marine > Coastal > Sediment | place: USA: Maine...
GCGGAAGTCGAAAGAGGGAAGTCAAGAAGGGACAGAAGCAAGCGGGCAAAATTCAGAAGTCAAAAATAAAAAAGAAGAGAAATCAGATTTAGATTCCGCATTCCGCACTCCGCATTCCGCATTCAAAGGTCTTCCCATCATCGCCATGACGGCCCATGCCATGACCGGCGATCATGAAAAAAGCATGGACGCCGGTATGGTCGATCACGTGACCAAACCGATTGATCCCGGGCATCTTTTCGCCACCCTCGTAAAATGGATTCGACCCCGCAAAGCGACGACTGGTGAATCGGCAGAGGATACGGATATAAACAAAAAACAGACGGGTCCTGCAACGGCAGACAGTGCCTCGGCAGCTGGAGACACCCCGCCCGATAAGGATGCATTTCCGGCGTCCCTGGCTGGATTTGAGCTCGATGAGGGGCTCAAGCGATTGCAGGGCAACCGCAAGCTCTACAAAAAGTTGCTGCTGAACTTTGCCGACAGCTATGCCAATGCGACCCATGATATTCGCCGGGCCCTGGATGCGGCCGACTATGAAAATGCCCACCAGCTCGTTCACAGCCTAAAGGGGGTGGCGGCAAACCTGGCGGCCGTCCGGGTACACAAGGCGACCGTTGGACTGGAAAAGCTTGTCAAACATGCCAATACCAATGCCCCCCCGGAACCTGAATCAATCGATTCCAGCTTGGACCTGCTGAAAAGGGAACTCGATCAAGCTCTGGGTGCAGTCGAAACTCTCAAAGCGGGTGATGAAGCGGTGACCCCTGAAATTCAAGCAGATCAGCCAGCCTCGACCACGGTGGATGTTGACAAAGAAGCCATTCGTCGCTTGCGTGATGCGGCCGAGATGGGGGATGTGACCGAAGTCGTTTCAATCGCGGATGAGATTAAATCCCAGACAAAGGAATTTTCACCTTATAGCGCAAAGATTGCTCAGCTTGCCGATGATTTTGATTTTGACGGTATTATCAAGCTTACCGATCAACTCGGGCATTCTGCGGATCTTTCGGAATCGGGAATATAAAGATGAATGAAACCGTATCTGTAACTGAAAAAGATTTGAATCAAGCCGCCCGGGTTTTGCTGGTGGATGACAACACTACCAACCTGCAGTTGCTGCATGAGACCCTGGACGGGCTGGGCTACAAATTACTGATTGCCAAAAACGGCAAAACAGCGCTGGCGATCACCCAAAAGGCGAAACCGTCGCTCATCCTGCTGGACATCATGATGCCGGAAATGGACGGCTATGAAGTCTGCCGGCGATTAAAAGCGGATGAAGACACCAGCCACATCCCGATTATTTTCATCACGGCCCTGGCGGATCAGGAAGATGAAGCCAAAGGCCTTGGCATGGGGGCGGTGGATTATCTTACCAAGCCGATTAACCCCGAACTTGTCAGGGCCCGTGTGCGCAATCACCTGGAGCTCAAACAATATCAGGATCATCTCGAAAACCTGGTAAAAGAACGAACCCGGCGATTGGCCCTGACCCAGGCCGTGACCATTGAGAGCCTGGCGACCCTGGCTGAGTATCGGGACCCCGAAACCGGCGGACACATTAAACGCACCCAGAATTATGTTAAGGCCCTGGCCGTTCATTTGAAAGATCACCCTCGCTATAGAGATGAATTGAATGATGAATCCATAGAGTTGCTATACCTGTCGGCGCCGCTGCATGACCTGGGAAAAGTGGGCGTGCCGGATCACATTTTGCTTAAAGCCGGCAAATTGACCGATGAAGAATTTGAGGAAATGAAAAGGCATACCGTTTACGGACATGACGCTTTGTTGATTACGGAACAAAAATTGGGAGAGGATACCTTTTTGCGGCTTGCCCGCGAGATCGCTTACACCCACCAGGAAAAGTGGGATGGTTCAGGATACCCGTCTGGTTTAATAGGTGATGCGATCCCTCTTGCGGGACGACTGATGGCCCTGGCGGATGTCTACGATGCGCTGATCAGCAAGCGGGTGTACAAACCCCCTTTTCCCCATGAGAAGGCCGTGCAAATCATCATCGAAGGCAAGGACCAGCATTTTGATCCGGACCTGGTTGACGCCTTCGTAGAGTTGCAGGAGACCTTCCGCAATATTGCGCTGACTTTTGCCGATTATGAAGAAGAAAGACAGATGCTTGGCGGCGGCAAAGATGTGGAAGCGCAAAAAGGTATCACCCGGCCGGTCGAAACGATTTTGCTGGTTGAAGATAATGAAATCAACCGCGAGATTATGCAAAGTCAATTGACGGCGATGGGTTACCGGGTTGATTTGGCCGTTAACGGCACCGATGCACTTAATTTATATCAGCAAAAGGCCTACGATGTCATTCTGACCGACATTGAAATGCCGGAAATGAACGGGTATGAGTTGACCGCCGAAATACGCCGGTTGGAGGCCGACACGGATCGATCAACCCCTATCCTAGCCATTACCGCCAGTGAATTTGATTTGAACGAAGAACGTGCCCTATCGAAGGGATTTAACGGTTATATGTTGAAACCGCTTGAAATTGAGGTGTTGAAAAAAAAGCTGGCCGGCATCGGTTGTCTAGAATAAAGACTCCCCCCGTACCATTTCGATTAAAAGAAGAAAAAGCATTGCAAAATGATTCGAAATAAATTAAACGGGGGAGCGTTTTGCAAAAAAAAAGTAATTTAAGGAGAAATTTAATGAAAAAAGCTATTTTTGTTTTGATTTTTGTGACCTTACTCGTTTTTTCGTTTACGGCCGCCGCACCGGCCGCTACGAGCCTGGATAGGATTCTGAAAAAGGGGGAGTTGGTTGTCGGGATCACCGGGACCCAGCCGCCGCTCAATGCCACCAACAAAGCAGGGGAGGTAATCGGACTTGATGCTGATATCGCCAAATTAATTGCACTGAACATGGCCGTCAAAATAAAATTTTCCAAGATGCCTTTTTCAGAGTTGCTGCCCGCACTGGAGGCCGGCAAAGTAGACATGGTGATATCCAGCATGACCATGACGCTGGAGCGCAATTTAAAAGTAGCCTTCGTCGGTCCCTACTATGTATCCGGCAAAGGTATTTTAACCAAGGCCAGCGCCATTGCTGCCTTGCAGGAAACCGATGGTTTAAATAAGGCGGAATTTAAAGTCGCCGCTCTCAAGGATTCAACCAGTCAGAAATTTGTCGAAGCAGCCGCGCCCAACGCCGAGCTGGTGAAAGTGAAATCCTACGATGAAGCCCTGGACATGCTGTTTCAGGACAAGATTAAGGCGCTGGTGGCCGACTATCCTTTTTGTGCCTTCTCGGCCTTTCGCCATCGTGACAAGGGACTGGTCGCCGGCCAATCGCGCCTGACCTTTGAACCGCTGGGTATTGCCGTACAACCGGACACCCTGCTGATCAACTGGTTGCGCAATTTTGTCATCATGCTCGATGGCAGCGGCCAGCTGAAAGCGCTGGGACAGAGGTGGTTCGAAAGCGGCGACTGGATTAAAGACCTGCCTTAACAGGGCTGATGCCTTGCGCCTGCGGCGGATTGAGGATCAGCCTTTCGGGCTTCAAGGAACGCTTCGCCCCAGGCCAAAAAAGGCAGTAAATAGCTGGTAGCCCCGCCCAGGCGGGCGGGGCTCTGTGCAAAAATTGATTGTAACGATTCAGACCTTGAGCCGTGAGTTAGCTAGCCTTAAGCATCTCCTCAAAGATCCTTTATTCAGACAATCCCATATCCCTGGCCCAGACCTGTTATATATGGATCTGCTATAAAGGTTGAAATCCCCCAGGCATTCCGCTTGGGGAGTATTTAATTGGGGCCCTAGCGCTAGGGCAGGCCTAAATCCCAAATATCATATCCCAAATCCCTAATCTCATATCCCCATTGCCCCTCCCTTCCGTGTCGCATCAAGTATTGACAAATAGATAAATATATCGTTTTAGTGGTGTGCAATTGTTAAATGACCTGTTCAACCGACGTCTTTAAACCGAGGGGGATTTTTAAAGATGAAATTGCCAATGTCAGACCGCATTAAAAAGATCGTTTCCAGCGCTTTGCCATTTGCTTTTTGTTTGTTGCTTTTGATGGTTGCCGCATCAGTGTCCGCTGCTAAGGTACCGGGGCTGGCAAAGCCCCCGCGCGCTGATACGGAAGTGCAAATTCCCGCGAATATGACCCCTGAAAAAGTGGATGCTTTTCTGGCCGGTTTAAGTGATGGACAGGCACGGCAGGTTCTGGCCCGCAAACTTAAGCAGGAAGCAGCCGGAAAGTTAACACCGGGAGCCACCGGGGATGGCGCGGAGGGGGAAGACGCTGCCGATCACGTGTTTCATAAACTGACCCTGGGCGCTTCCCTTGTTTTAGACCAAATTGCTTCTTTTTTTTCAGCGGAAGAGGATGGTTCTTTGAAGTGGGAAGCCATATTCAGCCGATTATCCGGCGGCCAGGGCGTCGGCTATCTCATGCTGACCGTGCTGATCGGATTTGGGATAATTGCCTGTGGTGTTATCGTTGAGCGGCTGGTGCTGCGTTTAACCGGAAATCTTCGGCAGCAGATTTTGACATCCGTCGCTATGGGCAGGCTTCAGCGAATAGGTCGTTTCATCTCCCGCCTGCTGCTGGATTTGGCGGGGCTCGGTGCTTATGTGCTCACCACTTTCATCCTGCTGATACTTTTTTTCAGGCAGGAAGAATCCGGCTACTGGATCATTTCCAACGTGATAATTGCCAGTTACTATCTACTGGTCATCATGGTTGTGGCCCGGGTGGTCATGTCACCCAGGTCGCCAGCGGTAAGATTACTGCCACTGCAGGATCGGGATGCAAAATTCCTGTATCGCTGGATTGTCAGAATTTCCGTGGTCGCGGCCCTATTTATCACTCCCGGCCTGATATTTCTCAACGCCGGCCGCAGCGAGGCGCTTTTTAATCTGTTTTTTATCGCATCCGGACTCAGCGTTTCAATATTAATGATTGCCATGATCTGGCAGAGCAGACACCGGGTGGCCGAGGCCATCTGCGCCGATGCTGCCGAGGGCGTGTGCGTCGAATCATCCTTGCGGACAAAGTTTTCCCGGACCTGGCATTATTTTGCAATACTTTATGTGGCGGCATCCGGGGCCTTCTGGTTGATCAATGTGTTTCTGGGCAGCAAAGGCAAGATTATCAATCTAATTGCCAGCCTGTTTTTGATCCCGATTTTTATCGGTCTGGATCAGTGGGTGCAGCGCCTGTTGAAAATGGCCTCCGGTGAGTTACCCGAGGTCATCGATTTGAACGGCGAAGAAAAATCCGCAACGACCGAAGATTCCCGGGAAGATAAGAAAACCAACATCAAACATTTTGCCCCGCTGATCAGAAAGATTTTCCGATTTGTCCTGGCCGCCCTTTTATTTTTTATTGTGCTCGGTCTATGGGGCATTGATCTTCCTTTAGGCCGCATATTTGCTGCAGAAGCCTTGCAAATAATATTGGTCTTGATCCTTGGTTTTGTGATCTGGGAATTTGCCAAATCCAGAATTGATCGCAAGCTGAAAGAAGAGATGCCGGATTCAGATGAGGAAATGGAAGAGGGCGGTTCGGGGGGATCCCGCATCGGAACCCTGCTGTTACTGTTACGCAAATTTATTATGGCCATCATGTTTGTGATGGTTTCCCTGATCATTCTTTCAAATCTCGGTGTCAACATCGGGCCCCTGATTGCCGGTGCCGGTGTCATCGGCCTGGCCATCGGGTTCGGCGCCCAGACCCTGGTGAAAGACATCATTTCCGGTATTTTTTTTCTGATGGATGATGCCTTTCGGGTCGGTGATTTTATCGAAAGCGGAGGAACCAAGGGCATGGTGGAACATATATCCCTGCGCTCACTGAGACTGCGCAACCCCCGGGGTCCGATCCACACCATCCCCTTTGGCGGCATGGGTACGGTGACCAATAACAGCCGGGACTATATCATTTCCAAGCTTGATTTTCGCGTACGCTATGACACCGACGTCAACAAGGTCAGAAAAATCATAAAAACGATCAACCAAAAAATCATGGCGGATGAAGAAATGGGTGCGGTGATGCTGGGTAAACTTAAATCCCAGGGCGTTAGAGAATTGGATGACTCCGCCATGGTGATGCGGGTGAAGTTTAAAACCATCCCGGGAGAACAGTTTGTTGTCCGTCGGGAGGTGTTCCGCATGATTCAGGAATATTTCAGAGAAAGCGGCATTGAATTTGCCCATCGCAATGTGACGGTCTATCTTCCCCCGGCTGACGAAGGCACACCAACCGGCCAAGGGCCGGAAGGGGGTGCTCCTACCGGCCAGCCTGACAAAAAATTAGCGGAGGCCGCCGCCGCCGCAGGCGCTGCTGCGATACAGGCCGAAGAAGAGGCCAAAGCGGAAGCCCTGAAGTCAAAAAAATAATAGATCCTGGCCGCTGGTCACTGGCTGCAAGCGATTGATAGCACTTGATACTCGATACTGGATTCTGGATACTCGTTGCCTCTCTGACTAGTCTGTATTTGCAGATGATCAAGTATCGAGCATCGAGAATCGAGTATCCAGTATCAAGCCGCAACAGCAGCTATACCATCGGTGGTAGGCGTCCAGTGACCGGAAACCAGTGTCCAGAGCCCGGTGATCCAATCTATCCTGATTTTGCAGTTTTGGCTTGGTGACCGGCATTATTGGCTAAAACGCGCTGAATCATTTGCACAATATCTTTCATCACCACGGGCTTCATGGCCATTTCCTTAATGCCGATTTCTTTGACGATGTCCGGGTTGATCCTTTCGCTGTAGCCGGTGCAGGCAATGATGGGGATATCCGGGCGGATAGAGATTAATTTTCGTGCCAGCACATCGCCGGTCATGTCCGGCATGGTCATGTCGGTAATGACCAGATCGAATTCATCTGGAGTTTGACGAAATAAATCGAGCGCTTCGACGCTGCTGGTTCTGGCAGTCACCCGATAGCCCAGACGCTCCAGCATTCTTTTGCCGATATCGGCCTGGAAATCCTCATCGTCAACAAAAAGGATGTGCTCGTTCCCCGTAATCACCAACTGGGCCTGATTGGCCTGATCTGCCACCTCTGTTTCAATGGCCGGCAAGAAAACACTAAATGCGGATCCCTTTCCGGGGCTGCTTTCTACGAGGATGGTTCCGCCGTGACTTTTAATGATGCCGTGTACGACGGACAGTCCCATTCCTGTGCCTTCGCCTACTTTTTTAGTCGTGAAAAACGGATCGAATATGCGTTCTGTGGCTTCCGGTGTCATCCCGCAGCCCGTATCTTTGACCATGAGCCTGATAAATTTCCCCGGTTTCACATCCGGATGCTGTCTGGCAAAATCTGCGTCCAGGTCCACGTCGTTGAGACTGACTTCCAGTACACCGCCTTCCGCCTGCATGGCAAAACTCGCATTGGTGCACAGGTTCATTAAAACCTGATGAATATTGGTGGGATCGGTCAACACGGACAGATGAGACTTTATATTATGACGAATTTTAATGGTTGTCGGCAGGGAGGCCCTGAGCAGTTTGAGCGCTTCGTTGACGATAAGGCTGACTTTAACCGGAACGAGTTCGCTTTTTCGCTGGCGGCTGAACGCAAGGATTTGTCGCACCAGTTCTTTGGCCCGCCCCCCGGCCTTTAATACCTGTTGAAGGTTGTTTTCCAGGGTCGAGCCTTTGGGAATGTCAATTAGCGATAGCTCCGTATATCCGATGATGGCAGATAGGATATTGTTGAAATCGTGGGCGATCCCGCCGGCCAAAGTTCCGATGGCCTCCATCTTCTGGGCCTGGGCCAGCCGCTTTTCCAGCTGCCATTTTTCCGTTACATCGATTCCCACACAGAGGATTTCACTGACATTGCCGGATTCATCATAAATGGCTTTGTTCATCCAGGTGATCCGGACCCGTTCACCGTTGCGTCGGATGTTTTCGTTTTCGTTTGAAACATAGCGTTCTGGATGGGAACCGATGTCTTTTATCATGGCGGCCAGGCCAAACCCGGCGCTGTCTATTTCAGGAACGATGATGCCAATTACATTTTTCCCGATGATATCTTCTTTGCGGTAGTCAAAAAAATTCTGAGCGTAGGTGTTGAAGAAAATTATCCGGCCTTCGGTGTCCATGCGCATAATGATGCTGTTGGCACTCTGAACGAGTTCGCGATAGCTACGTTCGCTCTTGCGGAGGGCGGCCTCAGCCATGATTCTTTGTGAAACCATGCGGTTAGCTGACTGGGCAAGGGTTTCAAATTCCTTAAAGTGCCAATTCGAAGAGTCGATTTTGTCGGATTCGGTGGCAGCTTTTGAAAAAAATGCGCTGAATATATTAAAACCCTTTCGCATTCGGTTTGAAACTATTTTGGCGGTAAGTAGAATAAAGATCAGTATGGCGGTCAATATTAGTAATATTTTTAGAAAATCGTTTTTTACCTTTTCCTGCAGCACGGCCTTTTTCTGATCGATGACGGTTTCGATCCTATCCATATTGACACCGGCGCCTATTGACCACTCCCAATCCGAAATAGCTTTGGTATAACTCAGTTTATTGTAAGTGGTTTCTCTGTCAAATTTCGGCATCACATAACTGACATATCCGCCCCCTGATTTAGAGGCCTTGATGAGTTCCTGGGCGATCTTAACCCCATTCGCATCGGTGAGGTCGATCATGTTTTTGCCCTTTTGAGGGTTTGCCAGGCTCAACCCGTCCCACTGAACTGCAAAGATATAGCCATCCTCGCCAAAGGTAATATTCTCAATACGGGCCAGAACTTCCTGCTGGATGTCGTTAACGGCATCATCCAGATATTCGCCCGTTCCGATCAACCAGTCATAGGGTTCAAAATGCTTGATATATGCTACCTTGGGAAAGGCTTTACCGGACTTATTGGGCTTGGTCCAGGTATAGCGATAAAACCCTTCACCGGATTTCCTGATGATGGCGATCATATCCCGGATAACAAATTTACCCTGGGTATCCTGCATATCGATTAAATTCAGACCTTCCATTTCAGGTCGGTCGGCAAACAGAATTTCAACACCGTCCAGCCGGGTAACAAAATAATAACCGCGCTGGTTGTTATAGCGAATGGGGCGCAACGCATCCTTAATGATTTTTTTAAGTTCATCCGGATTGCGGGTGGCCTTGTGTTGGTTGTACAAATTTATAGCGATATCATAAGCTTCATTGGTCCGATTGCTGATTATTTGTTTCAATCTTGTTTCGGCTTGGGAAATCTTGAATTCGACATAGTCGAGCACCTGCTCGGTTTCATTTTTAATGAGGCTTTTTTGAGCAGTAACGTATTCCTCCCGCAGGGTGGCCTCCTCTTTTTTAAATCTTTCATACTCGTTCATTATCCAGAAATAGCCGACCAGAGCCACAGATATAACGGCCAGGATTACCATACTGTAAAGGAATGTTTCGGTGATACCGTGTTTGGTTTTCATCTACACCCACACTTTATGAAAAAATTTAGATCCAAATTTCGGAAATGGTTTCGTTTCTGCCCATCAGCAATTCTGGAGAACAATAACGCACTATTCTAATGCTGATTTCCTATTTTTCAAGTATTGAAAATTGCTTCATCAAGCTTTTACTTCCACTGATCGGTCATGTCTTCCGCAGACCCAATGACGTAATGAGACAGATCCCGTGCTTTGGGATGACGGGGGTCGCTCCAGTCATAGAAACCCTTGCCGCTGCTGGCGCCGAACTCACCGTTTTTAACCATGCTGACAAGCATCAGCGGGGGGTAGAAACGGGGATCACTGGAGGTTTTGTACATCTCCAGCGCAACCCTCAATATCGTAGGTGTGGTAGCAAAGTCATACAGTTTGAAAGCCCCCTGGGGATGTCCCAGGCAGGTGTTCAGACCGATATCTCCATCTTCCACGGTTATTTTACCCTGTTCCAAAAGGCGGATGGCGTCCAGCATCTGGGGAAAGAGCAGGCGGTTTATCCAGAAGCCGGGAATATTGGGTGCCAAAAATGGGGCTTTTTTCATTTGGAGTAGAAGCCGGCGGGTGAATTCCACCGTTTCCGCCGAGGTCCTGTTGCCTGGGACAACCTCAACGCCGGGCATCAGGGGCACCGGGTTCATTCCATGACAGACGATTGAGCGTTCAGGTCTGCCGCCGGCTTCGGCCATGGGATTAATATCCAAACCGCTTGTGTTGGACCAGAACAAGACGTTTTCAGGAAGTTGCGGCAACAACTCGGACAAAACCGTACACTTCAGTTTCAGATCCTCAAATATGACCTCTAAAAAAATATCGCAACCGCCGGCGGCCTTAATAAAACTTCCTTTGTCTTTGTAAACATTAATATTCTTGCCGGTATTGGACCCAATATCCGGATCGTTTAGCTTAAATTTTTTGGCGGCCTTTAGTGTCAGATTCTCACAGGTTGCTCTTACTCCGGCAAGTATATCCGGATTGGCATCATAACAGTGGACCTCGTGTCCGGTCATTGCACATTGGGTGATCCAGCCGCATCCCATAATACCGGTGCCGATAACAGCAAATTTCATCACTTTTCTCCTGGTTTTTCAATTGAAGGATAAGACATCTAAGTTTTTCAAAATTCACCCATCCGCCGCCGGTTGCGTTGCCGGTAATTTTTTGGAGGAAAACTTGGTACATTGTAGCACATAAATGATTTTTTTGATAAACATGTTCAGGCCTCAAATTCGAGAGAAATTAATTTGTGTACCGGTCGACAGGCATCTGCAATCGTCCGGTTGTTCACATTTATAGAATGCATATATTGACAATATGGGTTTGATTCTTTAGTTTCTATCTGGGCATGCTATCTGGGATAACACGGAATTGGTATCAGCCGGGTGATATCGGAAAGAAGGAAGGCAATATGTTTTTTATGAAGAAAAAAACATTGATGGGATTGTCCCGCACCTGCGGGTGAGCGGCTAAAATCGGTCCGACGGAGCTGTCGGAAGCGTTGAAGGGGCTTGAAATATCAGATGACAAGAATTTGCTGGTCGGATTTGAGACCAGTGACGATGCCGCCGTCTACCGCCTGACGGACGAAATTGCCTTGATCAGCACGGTGGATTATATCACGCCGCCGGTGAACGATCCCTACTGGTTCGGACAGATCGCAGCTGCAAATTCTCTGTCCGATGTATATGCCATGGGTGGAAAGCCACTGACGGCATTGAATCTGGTGATGTTTCCTTCCAAGAAACTTGATATGGGTATGCTGAAGGAAATTTTGAGAGGCGGCAGTGAGAAAGTCACAGAAGCCGGCGCATCCATGGCCGGCGGACACTCGGTGGATGATAATGAACCCAAATACGGTTTGGCGGTAACCGGTTGTGTTCATCCTGATCGGGTACTGACGAATAAAGGCTGTCTGGCAGGGGATGCGCTTATTCTGACCAAACCCCTGGGAACCGGCGTTTTGTTTAATGCCGGCCGCTCCAAAAAGCTGCCTTACCCTGAACTGGAAGCCTTACTGCCCCAGGTGGCCGCCCTTAACAGCACGGCCATGGAGGTGGCATTAAATTTTCAAATTCATGCCTGCACAGACATCACCGGCTTCGGTATCCTGGGCCACAGTCTCGAGATGGCCAAAGGCAGCGGGCTGCAAATTGATCTGATTTTTAATCGACTGCCGTTATACCCGAATGCCTTGAAAATGTATCAAAAAGGCGAGAGCACCGGCAGCAACAAAGCCAACCGTCGACTGGCGCAGGGATTTTGGGAGGCGGCCGCCGGCCTGGCCGTCGAGGAGGAAAAACTCCTCTTTGATCCCCAGACATCCGGCGGACTCCTGTTTGCCGTGCCGGCAGGTCAATGCGATGATTTGCTAGCCGGTCTGAAGAAAGCGGGAATTGAAGCTGCCGCAAATGTGGGTGAAGTTGTTGAAGGTCAAGGGCCCTTTGTACGGGTGGTGTAGGGCACTTCTCGATCCTGGATGCTCGATGCTGGATACTCTGCTCGATACTCGATAATGACAAACAGAGCCATCTGACAATCATCGAGGATCGAATATCGAGTATCTTGCCACTCTGATGGCGATAAAGGTGTCAAGTTATTTAAAAATCCAATTAACCCTTATTTGCTATAATCGCCTTAGCGGGTATCAAGCCCGTGGCACTGGCCGAAACAATGTTGCCGGCGACACCGGGTCCGTCTCCCGCCACGTACATACCTTTTATTTTGGTTTCAAGGTCACTTGATGTTTCCACCTGGGTGGCAAAAAATTTAATTTCAGGAGCGTAAAGTAGGGTTTCATCGTTGGCCACCCCCGGCACCACATGGTTTAACTTTTCCAGCCCTTCGATGATGTTGGTCAGGATTCTTTCCGGCAATGCCATGGCAATGTCACCGCAGACAACATCGGTCATGGTCGGTACAATATAGCCTTTGCTGACTCT
>Ga0316194_10002706_pt1 | contig 12360 bp, 6 predicted proteins | sample CroRivsedime1_MG_FD_204936 | JGI IMG/M metagenome (GOLD analysis project Ga0316194, IMG submission 204936) | Coastal sediment microbial communities from Maine, United States - Cross River sediment 1 | ecosystem: Environmental > Aquatic > Marine > Coastal > Sediment | place: USA: Maine...
TATAGGGAGGGTCGACAGCAGAACTGGTTTGGTGTCTCATCTATCATCTTGTCCGACTTCGGCAAGGCGGTCGATCTTTTCGATCTCCTCGCGGACGGGGCCAAGAAGCTCGGCGAGATCGTTTTTTTCGCAAAGATCGAGCGCCACGCTAAGATTAATGCGAGCCCCGTCACTATTGTGGTGACGACCGAGAAGCGAGCCGAGTCGCAGGCGGGCATATGCTTCCCCGCTCGGGTTCTGAGTTTCTTCAAATCCCTCAATGCTTTGCTCGTATGTGCGGATCGCATCGACCCACTCCTCCTGAGTCTCGAACACCTTGGCGAGGTTGCAGTTAGCGCTGGCGCGTAGATAGCGATCCCCAATCTGGCGACTGATGTCGAGGGCACGCATGCACTCCACCTCCGCCTTGCCGGTCTCGCCCCACGCGTCGTAAAAAAAACCAAGCTCTGAGTACACCGCCCCCAACTCTTTAGCAAAGCCTTGCGCCTTGGCGATCTTGAGAGCTTCCGTATAGTGCTTGGATGCGGCATCCTTTTCCTTGAACTTGTCCCACAAATGAAACCCGAGTTGCCGGTGGGCAGACACAAGCGTTTTCAAATCTCCAGTTACCTGCGCTCGCTCCAGACTATTTTCATATGCCTCGCGAATTTCTTGGTCTGCTGCTCCCCGAATCCTGCGACTCCATGCGAGGGACAGCTGTGCTGACGCTTGCGGGAAGGCGAGTTCGTGTTCGTCGCAAATTCGTATACACCGCTCGAAGTTCTCCTCCGCCAAGACAAAACGAGACTGCGCGTTCCAGACCTTTCCAATTCGATATAAGGCTTCGGCCAGTGTTTTATAGTCTTCGGCTTGTTCGCTTTCCCGCGCGCATGTCTGAAAATACTTCAGTGCTTCTGAATATTTGCCACGCATATCATGAATTCGACCATGGATTAGGGCACGGATCGCCTGAGTGTGCTGCGCAATCATTTCGGGCAGACGCTGCTCGAGGGTCTCAAGCTCCTGCTCCGCGAGATCGACATAACCCAAATTCAGTAGAGACGGCAACACTGGAAGCAGAACCTCTATTGCCCGAGTTTCCTGTCCACACTGAAGGCGGTGGTATACCTCTTCTAACGTAGGCCGAATGTAGTTTAAGCTCTTTGGCTCATCCGGAAGGGGCCGATTGGCAAAGAACTCAGCGGCAGCGCGGTGCAGGCCAGGCAGGGTTTTAGGCGGGATCTCCTGGGTCACAAGATCTCGAATAACCGGAGAAACCGTGAGCAGAGCTGTATCATCCACTAATGCGACTAGGAATCGGTCGACCAGCGGGAGGCAGTCTGATTCGAAGTCAATAGCAAGATCACCCAGCTCATTTTGCGTAGGTGCAACGCGAAAGACGCTAAGCTGACTTAGCGCGCTGCGCGAGTTTTCGGTGAGATCTGACGAGGCATCTCTCAGTAGGGCCGTCAGAGGCTCGGCCGAGGCGAATGTTGTGAGCGCAGAGATCGGATCCCCGTGTCGATTGGCAACGAGCCGGCCGAAGATGCGGAGCATCCCGGGATTACCCGAGAAATACTCCACTATCGTTGTGAGCTGTTCTGAATCGTCCACTCTGAGTCCGCACTCCTCAAGCAGTTTACGAGCATCGTCTCCATCAATACCCAGCAACTCTTCTTCAACGGTCGTTCCTGTGGGCAGATTGGCGAACAGATCATTTAGGCCCCCACGGTGATCTGAGATGAGCAGGATCTTTGCCTTATGGACGGTAGAGGAGATTTTTTGTAGGAGGCGCCGGATCGCTGAGTCACGGATACGAAAGCCTGAGTCCAACCATAGGTGGAAATTATCCAACACGAGCAGGTAGGCATGCCTGTCGAGTGCGTGGATCAAGGCACTAATCTTGTTATCGAGCGCCGCAGGGCGCGGATCATTCCAAATGTCTTGCAGGGCAGTCTCACCGTACTCTGTTAGGTATCTATTGAGGTGTGCGAAGAGCAGATCGGCTGTCGACTGATCCAAGCGGCAATCCTTCCAAAAGACGCCGGCAAATGAGTCGCCATACCTCTCGATCACATTCGCGATCAGTGTGGTCTTTCCGATTCCCGGGAATCCGTGGAGTAGCAATACCTTCCGTTTCGGGTCGGCAAAGAACTCGTCGGCAGTCTGAAGGGCCTCCTTCCGATCATACATGATCCCCGCGGCAGGACAGGGATCTAGGGCAATGCTCTCGTCCTCAATGCGATCCGATGGAACACCGGTGGTTTCGAGTTCCACGCGGCTTAGGCAGATGGCAATCCGCTTCCTAATAAACCGGTATGAGTCCGACTCCGCTTTCTTTGGCTTAACAATAGATGTGTGCGAACCGCGGGCCGGGAAACAGCGCTCCTCTGGTAGCGCGCCGACGGCGCTAAACTTGTTCACCCAGAAATCAGAGCTGCCTAGGACCGCCCAAGTAGGGACGGTCTTTTTGTTTGGCGATGATAGATTCTCGTCGAGGTGAAAAGCATTTGCGAGGATACGTTGAATATCTTGCACGAATGGGCCATGCGGGCGGAGAGCATAGAAATCCTTGGAGAACCACGTAAGCGGACGTGGCACGCGCTGAGAACCTGTCTGTGGCGTAGCCATGAGCAGAAGCCCTGCAATCCGCTTGAGCTGGTCCGGTTGGTTTGATGTAAACAAATGGCACATTGCGCCCATACAAAGTAAGCCGCCCATGCTGTGACCTGAGAGGATGATCCTGTCGTAGTCGTCTGCCTCGCGCAGTACGCCAGAGAGCACCTCGGCCTCCTGCTGTAGGTCAATCGACTCCCAGAACTTGAACCTGCGGAATAGTGTGCGGTATTCGTAGAGGCCCACATCGAGCATAGGGAAATCCTCGAAGAGAAACTCCGGTATCCTGCCCCACGTGGCTTTCTCCCCATAGCGCCTCCCACCTAGACCATGAACGAGAACGATTAGGGCCGACGGTAGCTCCTCAAACTCATGCCGGTGGATAACAAGGGGCTCACTTTCGTACTGTTTGGAGTTGCCGGGCTCCGCAAATGTCGGCTGTCTTATTATCTCCATAACCTATATCGGCGGTCACACGGCTGCTGCCTCTCGCGCAAAAGCTTGAGAAGCCGGGTCGGTGGCGCGCTGTTCCGTGAGACTTTGGTAGATTTCTAGATGTCGAGTCGCAATCCTTGGCCAAGCTGTCGATCGCGCATAGTCTAGGACACTACTCTGGACCGCGTCTCGGAACTTAAAATCGAGAATGAGGCGTTCGAGCACGCGGGCAATCTCTGACGGAGACCGCGGATTTACTAGGATTTCGTCAGCGACCTGTGTGAGTTCATGAAACTTGGGAATTCTCGAGGCGACGATAGTGGCACCGCACCCCATCGACCGATGCAGGGCTCCGCTAGAGCAGCGAGTGTCCTCGTCGTAGACAAAGCATGCTACATCAGCAGCGGCAAAAAACGTAGGAATGCACTCTTCGTTGATCGGGCGATCCAGAAAACGTACATACTCCGCGAGTCCTCTACTGTTCACCGACTCTTCGCAGTTTCGTCGAAGACGATGCCCTGCGGGAGTCGCGTTCCGAACATATCCTCCCAGTCGAGCGTGAGCCTTAATGCCCTTCCCGTGCAAAAGCTCGATAGCCTCAATGAGGATAGGTATATTCTTCGCTGGCTCCAGATAACCAAAACTAACCAGCAACGGCACATCCTCGGCCACGCCAAGTGACAAGCGAGCAGCAGTCCGAGAGGGTGTCTCTTCGACCAAAGTACCGTGAGGCAACGTCGCCAGGCGGCCTGAAGTGAGGCCCTGACGCACGAGCACCTGCTGGATCGGATCATCCTGATGGACAACAACCAAGTCTGCGAGTTCGCCGATTTTCTTCTGGTACGACTCGATATCGAGGTCAGCTATCGGCGGACGGCCGCGCCACGTCCCGCATCCCAGATCTATGCTGAGGTTCGTGTGCACCGTGTGCAACGTCACGACCGTTGGACACTGCAGGCAGCGCAGTCCCGTCAATAGGCGCGGGAATCGTTCGTCAAGACCAAATATTCCGTACTCATGCTGGATGTGAACGACGTCTGGACTCAATTCATCCACGGCACTGAGGATGGCGTCCACATATTCGGAGTCGAATTGGAAAACGGTACGAACATCGGTGGCACTGCCCCTATGCGGCCGCGCCTCTCCTTCGGCCAATACCGAGATTTGGGTGGCAGGTGATTTTCGGCGACAGGCTTCGGACAAATAGTAGGTGTAAGTTGCGATTCCGCACGGCTGGGGAAGGTAACTTGATATGAAGGCGATATGCATCGTGGCACTCCTGGCTAAGTCAAAGCGAATCTAGTTGATACTTGGTTCTCCGTTTACAGTCAGCGGTCAATTTAAGTCACACCGCATCATTTTCTTCCCGATTTTCCCTCAGCGGTACCAGAGCCTCAACGTCCTCGTTCGAGATTGCTTTGGGCAGCTCGGTGAAAATAAGTTTCAAATACGCATATGGCTCGACGCCTTTGGATTTAACCGCTCCGATCAGGCTATAGCGATTTGCGCTCGCGTTTGCGTCGGCTACGCTATCACAAAAGTGTCAGCTCTCACTACCGATGACAAAGGGTCGTATGGCATTCACAGTAAGGTTGCTGTCAATGCTCGGTCGCCCGTCCTCGGCATAGACGGTCAGTTTTGGCCATTGCTATAAGCATAATTCATCACTTTGCCGAGCGCCGACTTCGGAGGCACTAACGGCAATTGCCGACCTAGCCACAGCCGAAGCCCATTGAGCATCGGCACGGCCCTCGATCGACGAACGGCGTGACGCTGCTCGGGTGTTAGTAGTTTTGTTTCTCGCTCGATGCGATACAAAGCGCCTAGATCTTTGTCAGCGCAGCGTTACCAATGAGTCCTCGCCCTTTTCGCGGCTCCGCGGTTAAGAAGAATAAAAGACCTTTCCCGTAAAGTCCACGGTTACTGAGCAGCTGCAGTCCTCGCTTTTCGCACTGATCGCCACACAAATCTTGCTCAATTCTGCCACGCTCGCTTGAATATTTCCCGACTCAAATCTCTTTTTTCAACCAACGCTTGCACTCAGGCCAACAAACGCCCTACCATCTAGCCATGAATGATTGTCTTTCTTAGGGTCAGTCAAACAGGTTCTTTAACACCCTTGCAATTCCAGCAGCTGCACTGTGGTGACTCGTTTACCCTTCATCCGGTTTCAGCTGCTTTCCAGATATTCAGTCCTAAGACGCTGTATTCTGGAACGCCCGTTGCCCATTTTGCCTAACAGTGCAGGACGATGGATACCTGAATCCCGCAAAACTCCCACACACAATCTGCTCAGAGAATACTTAGTATTCACCTTTTTGGTATCTTGAGTATCAATTCGCTATGCATAGGTTTTAGGGCATTTGTCAGTGCATGAACAAATTACCCATAATATTTTTTTGATAACAATATCATATGGCTCGTTCGAATATTTGCACCATACGGGCTGTGCTATGATTCGAAAATCGGGTTTTCAACAAGGACGAGATAACTACAATGGCTAAATTTCTCATTCGTTTTAGCAAATGGGCGCAGCTTGTAGTTCCGGTGGTTGTGGTTGTATGTATTTGCATCTGGTGGTTGATATGCGGCACTCAAACCACCATCTTGCTCTTGCGGCATGCCGACCGACTTGGCACCCAGGACCTTCTGTCCGGCGCCGGACAGACCCGTGCCCAGGAATTGGCGCATGTGGCACAAAAAACGGGTATCGCCGCAATTTACCATAGCGAAGCGAATCGAACTCTCCAGACCGCCCTGCCACTTGCCAACGCCCTGCAACTGACGCCGGTTCAGATTCCCGCCAATGATGTCCAGGGCTTGGTTGACGACATTTTCGCCAACCATCGCACCGACACAGTACTGGTGGTCGGGCACAGCAATACAGTGCCTGATATCATCACCGCGTTCGGCGGCCCGATGATGGACGACATTCCTCATGGTGAGTACGACAATCTGTTCGTTCTGACCGTATGCCGCTGCAGTTGGCACCAGCCTAAACTCATCAACCTGGAGTATGGAGCGGCATCACCATAGATGGGCCTCATCGATGTTGTCTTGAAGATTCGCGAGCTACTGCTCTTCACTTTGAGGTAAGGAGATATTGTTACCCCGGTTCGATTCCGCTCGCGGAGCCAAATCCCCTGTTGCGTGCGACAACCCGGTTAGTGCAGGTCGATAGCAAACAAGCCTTCGCGTCCTGTACCAATGAGAACCTCGCCCGAATCTGGAAGGTACAAGAGTTTCCGGCTCGTTGCCGGTATACCTTGATCCGTTCCGAGGATGCCGACAAACCTGCGATTCTGATCCAGCAGGACTAACATGCCGCTGGAGTACAACAAGAACCATCGCCCGTGGTCATCGATGACAACATCCACTGGATGACCTGCGGCCATTGGAAACCCCGCCGCACTACCGATACGGAACAGCACAGGAACGAAACCCTGCGGCGTCCAACGCTCAACCGTAGAACCTACCGCAGCGACAGTGCCTGTCTTTTCGTTTCGGAATAAAGAAGTAACGGAATATTTTGAAAGCCGCTCTACCTTGCCATTGCGATCAACCTGCATCACCCCCCGACGTGTTGCCGCCCACACGCGCTCATCCTGCCAAGGCAGCAAGTCACCGACGGACTTGAACGGATGCGTAACGAGTTTGAGCGGTGTGGTCTTACCGTTTTGCAGTAACTGCAGACCACCACCGGGATCAAACGGGGTGGCACCTGTCGCCACCCAGTTTCCGCCGGATGCAGACCTTGCCAAATGAAGAACGTGCGGGGACAGCAGACCTTCCGCCAACCCCAACACCTCTGAGTGCCCTGAATCGACACGCAACACCCCTCTGGATTTAATTGCAAGCAATACCTCGTCCCCGGTACCGTAGGCGGCTGGCCCAAACACCGCGACCGGCAGCTCCTTCCGGGGTAGCCACCGGTTTCGAACACGCCAACTCCCGCGCGAGCGGTGCAACTCGGCCACCCCGCCCCCCGCCGAACTCACAAGCACCGTTTGCCCCTGGTCGCGCACATCCCAGGGCAAGGCATCTGTCCAGATACCTTCACTGAGATCCAGCTTTGCGCGCTGTTCCGCCTGCACATCCGTCAGGGTAAACGCGCCAGCCTCGGTACCAACCAACAAGGTGCCCTGCGAGTCTATCTCCAGCGCAGTAACATGCTGCAAACCTGCGTCGCCCGCCTTTTGCGGCGTGCCACAATCGACAGCCTGCAGGCCATGTCCATACCGCGCGAGGATCAGGCGCTTTTGCTGCGGCTGTGCGACCAGCCCCGTGATCTCCTCCGCGTAACCGCCCGCCCGGGGGCAATAAGGTTCAAATTTTCCATTCGGCGCAATCCGCATGAGGGTGTTACGCCGTGAGGCTGGATTTGGCGTATCCTGTGTTACCACAGCGAGTACCGAATCACCGCTGGCGGGATCTCTCGCCACCGCGGCAATCCCGGCCACTTTGCCCGGCAATCCTTCTGGAACAACCCATGTCACCGCCTTGCCGCGGCACTCGCGTGCGAGCCACGGCACCAGCTGCGTCCCACGCCCCTTTACGCCCGCGACGTAAAGACAGTCCGTACTATGATCAAAGACACCCGCGGTTGCCTCCGCTCCCTCACCGAGTTCGCGCCCCCACGGGCGAACCCCGTCGCGATCGAGCTTCCACATCGTAGCTGCCGCTGTTTCTTCCTGCATCACATCGTTGACAGTGAGCTGGACAATGGCATCGCCATCGGTTCTGGACACCACCACCAGATCCGCGGCCGCGTTTGCATATCTTTCACCGACGATGTCGCTGGTCAGCGGATGCTCGGTGTTCCCGGAAGCAGGATTGACAATTACGAAGCCACGTTCGGTGCCGACAAACAAACGTCCATCGGGCGCAGTCTCGACCTGGAGTACAACTGCCGACGGCAGTCCAGTGCCGACATCATAATGTGAGTATACAGACGCGCTGTCGCGCAGGGCGAAAAGTCCGGAACCTTGCGTCGCAACAAAAAGACTATCACCCGATGCAGCCAGATCGAGGACCTTCGCCGACGAAACCAAGGCCCGCCGGCCCCGGAGTTTGATGCTTTCCCGCGTTGCCGCAGTCGCTTCCCTTGGTACAAACGCATTTGCCAGGGCGCTGACACCCCCTTCATTCGATCCACACTCGCAAACCAAGTCGACCACCAACGCGAGCAATGCAATGCCAAACAGCCCAACGCAGAGGCGGCTTTGCCCCTGCGTTGGACCACAAACCAAATTATGAATGACGGTAAACAGACAGCCTCAGTAATCTGACCGGCCGTTGACTGTGATCACCGCATATGCCGGTGGCACTATCCAGGTCCCTGCCGCTGGTTCGGTCGAGATGCGTTCGTTGGCATCGGTAGCATCCCGGGTTCGGACCCGGTAATAGAGACGAGAGCCTGCGCCACCAGCTTGCAACGTCGCCCACTGAGCGACACTGGGCGTCCAAACGCCATAACACTCGGCGGTCTCAGGCGTGTCGGTGTCTGTATCCACATCGATCCAGCCACTCATTTCCGTTGAACCCGCCGGGAATCCAGCATCGGTCGAGACCTCCACCCGGAACTTCGCATTGCACGGCGCGGTGCCGCTGACCGGACGGGCACTGGTACCGCTGAAGGTGAACCGGGAACCGGTCCAGGCATGGAAGGTCGGTGCCGGTCCGCCAAGCCGCAGGAAATCGTGCTCGGGATGAGTGATGTCGTCGACCGTCAGGTCATCGCCAAGTTCATTGTCTTCGATGTCGATTACGGCTTCGGCACCGTTTTCACCAGCAGGGCAAAGTGACGCGTCTATAGTGGCATTGTCACCATCGATGCATTCCGCCGGAATCGGGAACAAGCCGGTTTTGGCGAAGCCCGCCAGCACCTTGCCGGTCGTATGGTTGCCATTGTGCGCCCACGCGGGCGGGCCACCCGCCAGCCCCGATGTCGCCCATTGTTCAATCATCTCCAGCTCGAGGTCATAGAGGTAGCGATAGATTCCCAGATCGCTGCTACCTGGATCTGCGCCAAAGAAGCCCGTGTTTTTGAGCGCCCGTATCCAACGCACGAAGTATTGCGGGTGGCCCGAAGGTCGGCACTTGCTGCGCATACCCTCACGGACCTGCCACAGGGCAGCTGCCGGAATATGCATATCCGCGTAACCCCCGGTAGCGGCGTTACGGTGCTCCGGAAAATGGTCCCCCGGGCTGCCTGGGTTGAATGGCCAGGTCACCTCGTGCAGGCGCGGAAGCCCGCCTCCTTCGACATGACCGCGGGTACCCTGGCAGTTATTGCTAGCGTCGACACCACCCAGATTCTTGGCAACCCAGCCGCCGGTGCAGTTGGTATTCTCGACGTGATCAGCCCAGGCATCGGTCAAGTCGTGAAAATTGTCCCAGCCAAGCGGAACTGCACATGGCGCCGTGTCGCACCAGTCGGCCGGGCGCGTTTTGGTAAAACGCTCCACCGAGTTGTGGGCGAGTTCGTGAGATACTATAGTACTGTCGTGGGCGAAGTTCATGTAATTCGCACCGGATGTACCGCCGGTTGAGTAGTTGGGGCAGGTGGCATCGTAGTAGCCCTGGCAGGCACCGAAATCCATGTCGGACCACGCGTTACAGCCGGCGGTGGCCGATTCAACCCTTGGTGACCACGGAGCGCTTGGGAATGGCGTGAAGATGCCGTTCGAAATCGCCTGTTTCCAGTTGGAATGAAACAGCGCATAAAAATGCACTTGCTGGAAGGTCACATTACCGCCCGATGAACACACGGCGTTGGCGGCATCGTTGATCGTCGTCTGATCGAAGTTTGCAAGCGTCGCACTGCTGCCGTCAATCGAGTCCGAGATCGAAACGTCATTGGCGTCATAGCCGTCGTCCAGATAATCGACACGATTAACAACATCCGTCAATTGCAACGTGTATTGACCACCAGACGCGGGATCGACCTCAAAGGAGCGTGTTACGTTTGCGCCGGTACCCGGGTCGCGCCGCCATACGCGGCCACGCGCTTGCACATCCGATACTAACGGACTCATTTTCAGGATGGTTCCGGTCTCCGCATCTACCCACGTGAGGAACGGAACGCTGCGGCCGTAGGCGAATCCGTCCAGAATCATGCGCCAGGCATAGCGTAACGACACACCGCCACTGGTATCATTGCCGTAAGGGAGCAACACCAACCACGGTCCATCGCTAACACGCTTACCAGCTACCTTATCAATACCTTTGATCCCGGCCAGCGCCTCGTAACCACGCTGAATCGCTGTTTTGTTGCTTTCCGGCTTGTTGTTGGCAATTGAGTAACGATGGATCAGCGTCCCGCGTACGCTGGTCACGGTCTGCCCTTCCCATCTTGAAGCGAGCAACAAGGTGTGCTCGATCGGCACGTCACCGTGCACCTGCAGGAAGGGGTATACGATCTCGAGGCGTTCGATATCAGCCTTGAACTGGGCGAAGCTCATGCCACGCGCCAGCTTCAGTGCGCGCTCGACATCTGCAGTTGGAGACCTCTTGCCCAGGAACGCATCAATCATGTCGAAGGTCCTCGGACGTGTGGCCTCCTTCTGGTTCCGGTATTCGTCGGCGAGTAATTGCGCCATATCCGCCAGTTTTGGACGCGGTTGTTCCATCCCCTTTTCTGTGAACGTTCTCAACGACTTTAGGCCTGGTTCGAAGCGAGCCGCTTTAAGAAGCGGTGCGATTATGTCGTCGCGTACAGTATGTGCGGACACTTCTTTCGCCGGTCGAGGTTGCAGCGTCATAAAGATACGCCCCGCATCACGGTTGGGGAGTAGCGCTCTGGCGCCCTTGGGTAACGCACGGAGATCAGGTTTTGGCACTTTTCCCGTTTTCAAAGGCGGCGTTTCCACTGATGGCATTGTTATTTCTGCCGGACCGGGGCCATCCTTCACCTGTTTCGGTCTCTTTTGAATCAGATCACAAGCCGCCAGGAGGCTTGCCGCAGCGAGTAAGGTAATCAGGAAAATGCTATCCAGCTTGATGACAGGAAGTTTCGTATCCATATCCTTCACCTCCGTTGTGCGGACAAATGCTCTATATTCAAGCGAGCAATACGAATAGATGCAGCATTATTGTGGTATACGAAAAAGTCTAGGCTAGCCTCGTTGAATGTCAAGCGCGAGCAAATACCTGGACGCCATCAAGGACCAGCATGTGGAAGTGTATATTCAGGTCTAGCAAAATGCCTGCGATCGCCAGGTACAAGGCCATGTTTCTGTAGGTAAAAAGGGGTTGTATTGAACCAACACATATCAATACAACCCTGTGCTACGTTGATTTGCAGCAAAATCTGATCCAACAGGGGCCGGGTATTTTCATTCTGCTCTGACCCGCCTGTGCCAAGGACAGTTGCTTTACTTCAAATACTTTCGGCGGTCTCGGCGGTAAATTTTTCAGTGCAAAAGGTGGGTCATATTTGGATGCAAATTAACACCATGAAGGATCTGCTGGTACTCCTTGCACACTTATCAACTACGATCGCCAAGTTCCTGGAACCCTGAATCGATATTGGCGTCGGCAGTTGAACCAAGTTGATTTATCTCATTGAGATTCCGCCCGCTTTGCCACCAAGCCGGTCACGACATGCGATTCAGCCATGAAAATGTCCCCGTGCTGTTGCTCATAACGGGGATTGTGCCGGCTACGCCGCCTGGGGTCATGTGCGGTTGCTACATAATTCAGCAGAACCCTCTATACTCTTCCCTATAGGATTTTCCATGAGGGCGGAGGGAGTTCGTCATGAAATTGCAGCAACGTCGAATCAGTTTCATGCAGGTAGTGCACCGCGCCTGCCCACCGGCGCTGATCTTGGCCGTGCTGGTTGTGTATCCCGGCCTGGCCCAGCCACAGGAAATTAGACGCGCCCATGACATGGTCTTGAACGGGGAGACGCGGACCTACATGGAGGGACAACAGGGCCGCGAGGAGCTACGCGGCCGCGTCAGCGGCCACCTCAGATTCACCGCAGAGAGCCTCGAGAAAGGCGTGGTGTTGGTCGAGGCGTTCAACTGGGTCGCCTTCGGCGTCGACCAGCGGTCCATCACGGGCATCAAGCCGGAGGGCAAGCCAACATCGGCGCTCGGCTTCACGGTCTCTACGCGCGAGCCGCAAGCGCTCAAGTACGACGAGCGAAAAGGGACACTGAGCGGCGAGCTGCAAGGTCAGCTCAGTCTGGATCAGTTCTTCGAGCTGACCTCGCCCAAGGATCGCGGCAGTGGCCATGACCTGGACATGCGCACGCTGCCGGCGGTGTTGGAGGTCTCGATAGTGCTGGGCAGTCGCCTCCAGCCTCCGAAAGGCGAGCAAGGC
>Ga0316194_10002708_pt1 | contig 12354 bp, 7 predicted proteins | sample CroRivsedime1_MG_FD_204936 | JGI IMG/M metagenome (GOLD analysis project Ga0316194, IMG submission 204936) | Coastal sediment microbial communities from Maine, United States - Cross River sediment 1 | ecosystem: Environmental > Aquatic > Marine > Coastal > Sediment | place: USA: Maine...
ATGATCTGATTCACGGTGAAGGGGCACTGCGGCGTATCACGGCAGAATATCGCCGTGAAATCTTCCAGTCGTTTTCGAATGGAAGCGACGACCTCCTGCTGCTTTTCACTTCTGAGGGACGACAAGCGTTTTTCACCGACGATATCGCCGATCAAGAGCATAGTGGTCGGTGACAGTTCCTCCAGGACGTGCAAGATCGTGATCTGCGCGTTGTACCGGTTGGCCAGACTCGCAGCATATCCGAACGCGAAACGGGCGTTTTCCGACAGATCTGTTGCGTAGAGGATTTTATTGATTTCCGGAATCATGAACACACCGTCGTTTTAAACAGCCGGCCGGCTGGCCGGCTGTTTAGGGAGCAAGTCAAGACAGTGTCCTGGCAAAGACTCAGGCCAGAGCTGCCGTATGACCGCGCGATGAAATTCTATGCCGGCTCTTGGGGTGAAATGATGTCATAGTAGGCCTTTTCCGAAACAGTACCCCAGGCGCCAGCCACTTTCTGGAAGGCTTTAAAGGAGTCATTGACTTTGGTTGCCAGGGGTGTTTTTTTGGCTTCTTCCTCCACGACCTCCAGTGACATTTTACGCAGGGTGTTGAGGACCTCTTCCGGAAACTGGATCAACTCCACGTTGTGTTTGGTGATCAGTTCCTGCAAGGCGGCACCGTTGCGGGCTTCGAACTGGGAGAGGACCCAGAGTTCGTTTTCCATGCAGATCGCATCGAGCATGTGTTGAAGGTCTTTCGGAAGCGACTCATAGGCCTTCTTGTTGAAGAAGTATTCCAAATAAGTTCCCGGTTCGTGCCAGCCGGGATAATAATAGTATTTGGCGGCCTGATAAAAACCCATCCGCAGGTCATGCAGCGGTCCGACCCACTCGGTGGCGTCGATCACGCCGCGCTCCAGGTTGGTGAAGATCTCTCCGCCGGCCGTCAGGACCACCGTTCCGCCGGCTTTCGCCACAACTTTCCCCCCCAGGCCCGGAATGCGCATCTTCAATCCCTTGTAATCGTCGATGGTGTTGATCTTCTTATTGAACCAACCGCCCATCTGTACCCCGGTTGACCCGCCTGGCCGCGGCACCAGGTTGAACGGAGCGTAGCACTCCTCCCAGAGTTTCAGACCGTCGCCGCCGTGAAACCAGGCCGCCATTCCCTGGGCGTTCATGCCGAAGGGAACCGCCGAAAACCACTGAGTTGCCGGTTCCTTGCCGGCCCAGTAGTAGCTGGCGCCGCTGCCGACCTCCACCGTGCCATCGGAAACGGCCTGGAAGCTTTCCAAGGGCGGAACGAGTTCGCCGGCGGCAAACACCTGAATTTTAAGACGGCCGTCACTGACCTCTTCCATCCGTTTGGCCAGACGCTCGCAGCCATCCTGCAGCACCGGCAGTTTGGGCGGCCAGGTGGTCACCATTTTCCATTCATATTTCTTTTCGGTGATGACCGCCGGGGCAGCTGCTTCCTTCTTTTCTTCTTCTTTTTTGCCACAACCTAAGATGCCGGCAGTGGCTGCCAAGGCAGCCGCAGCACCGATACTGGCTTTTCTCAGAAAATCACGTCGCTTCATCTGTATCCTCCTTCTGTCAATGGGTGAGATTGCACGACGGAATCCGCACGAGGTGTCCTCCGCCGGCTTTACTGAACAAGTTCAATCCAAAGGTTTCCAACTTGGTGAAAAATAAAATCTGGATCAAAAACAAGATTCGGTTAACGATACAAACCCTTGCCTTCGTGAGCATCTTTATCGCCCGGCAACAGCAAGGTCAAGATCCAAAAATGACATGTGGCAGCCAGGTGGCCAGCTTTGGGAAAAAGACGATGATCAGCAGGCCGATGAGCTGGAATAGGACAAACGGGATGATCCCGCGGTATATGTGACCGGTGGTTATTTCAGGCGGCGTCACCGCTTTCAGGTAGAACAGCGAAAAGCCGAACGGCGGCGTCAAAAACGAGGTTTGCAGGTTGACCGCGATCAAAACGCAGAACCAGAGCGGATCGTAGCCGAAGTCGATCATGATCGGCGCCAGCACCGGAACGTGAATGAACGTGATTTCGATGAAGTCGAGGAAGAAACCGATGCAAAAAATCAGTCCCATGACGATTGCCAGAACCACATTGTGAGAATACTTGGCGGCCAGGCCTCCCAGAAATTCGCGCACGAGGCCGTCGCCCCCCAGGCCGCGAAAAACCAGTCCGAAGGCCGCCGCGCCGCAGAGGATGATAAAGACCATGCAGGTCAACCTGACGGTGGTCTGCATGACCTGGCGCAAGATGGTCAGGTTGAACTTTCGGTTGGTGATCGTCAGCGCGGTGGCACCGACGGCCCCAACGGCGGCTGCCTCTGTCGGCGAGGCGATGCCTGCGAAAATCGATCCTAGGACGAAGAGCATCAGCGCCAGGGGCGGCACCAGCGCCTTCATGACCCTCAGGGTCATTTGTTTTGGAGAAATGGCGGCCAGCTCCGCCCTCGGGATGGCCGGGGCATACTCTGGCTTGAGGATCGCGATGAGCAGAATGTAGAGGACGAACAAACCAACCAAGACCATACCCGGCAAGACGGCACCCATGAAAAGGTCACCGACGGGAACCCCGACGATGTCGCCGATGAGCACCAGAACGATACTCGGCGGTATAATCTGACCCAGGGTTCCGGAAGCCGACACCGTGCCGGTGGCCAGCTCTTTCTGATAGCCGCGCCGCAGCATGGTGGGCACCGCCAGCAGGCCCATGGTGACCACCGTGGCGCCGACTATTCCAGTCGATGCGCCGAGCAGGGCGCCGACCACGACGACGGATATGGCCAGCCCGCCACGCAGACGGCCGAACAAAAGACCCATGGTGTCGAGCAGGTCCTCAGCCAGGCCGGAGCGCTCCAGCATGACGCCCATGAAAACGAACAGGGGAACGGCGATCAGGGTGATATTGGTCATCACGCCCCAGATCCGCAGGGGCAGCAGGCTGAAGAACGACCAGCCGAAGCCGATCAGGCCGAACACCAGGGCGGTCCCCATCAGGGTGAAGGTGACCGGGAAGCCGGCCATCAGCACAATCGTCAGCGCCAGGAACATCCAGGCCGGGAGGTATTCCATCAGGCGCCCTCCTCCTTAACCGATTCGATCCCGAGGAGTTGAAGCAGGCTGTGAATGCCGAGCGACAATCCCTGAAGGCAGAGAAGGCTGAATCCGAACGGGATCAGACCTTTGACGACATAGCGGTACGGTATGCCGCCGGGATCCGGGGACCCTTCCATCATGGCGTAGGAATTCTCCGCAAAATTCCAGGACGTCAGGATGATCATGATGCAGCCGGGAAACAGAAAAAACAGAACGCCGATCAGGTTGATCCAGGCGCGGCCTTTTGCTGTCAGGCGCTGATAGATGATGTCGACCCGCACGTGACCGTCCTGCAGAAGCGTGTAGCCGGCACCGATCAGAAAGATAAAGGCGAACAGGTGCCACTCGAGCTCCTGGGTGAAAACGAAACTGATATTGAAAAGGTAGCGCATCACGACATCGGTGAAAACCACCAGAACCAAACCGAGGCTCACCCAAGCGACCCCACGTCCGATCCACTCGTTAGTTGTGTCGATGATACGGGCCAGCGTCATGAGTATTTTCATTTCGAGGCACACCCTTGGAGTGAATTGAATTCATTTTAAAATTAAAAATTGTTCATTAAGCATCGGACTATAGGTAAAAGAGAGGCCGGAGTCAAGATTAAATCCTTTATATCCATCGACATATTCACAGACAAACGTGCCGCCGAATCGATACGGTATAGCCGACGATGTGAAGATTTACTTATTGGAACCGTTGAACTCATGTTTTCCTTGATTCGCGGTGGCGGATACATTAGGAGTTGACAATTGGGATAAATCTCATAATAAAGTCGAATGAAAGGAGCGGCCGACCGCCAGGGAGCGATTGGATTTTATGGAGAGAAAACTCGGTTATTGGGCAGACAATTTCATCCAGCGCCAACGAACGGCCCGGGAAGCCATGGGATTGATTCGTCCAGGCCAGCGGGTGTTTATCGGCGCTTCTTCGGGTGAACCGCAGCATCTGGTTCGGGCACTGTCGGAAGATCTGGAACGTCTGACGGATCTCGAGATTGTGCGTTTGATGGCTTATGAGAGCACACCGTTGTCCCTGATTGCCAACAAGTCGCGGGATGAGGCATTGAACATCCGCTTCTTTTATGCCGGTTCGGCCAAGCCGCGCGGCCTGGCCAGAAACAAGCGGTTCATCACCCCTCTCCATCTTTCCGCCGTGCCGCGACTGTTCAAGAGTCGCCGGCTGCCAGTTCACGTCGCTTTGATACAGGTTTCACCACCGGACGATTTCGGGTGGATGAGTCTGGGCGTGTCGGTCGACATCACTCTGGCGGCTGCCCAATCGGCCGACATCGTCATTGCGCAGGTCAATTCCCATATGCCGCGGACCCTGGGACGCAGTTTCGTACATGTCAACGATGTCGACGTCATCGTGGAACACGACGAAGAGCTTCTCACCATCGGGGCAACAGCGGACTCGCAGCAGGCCAACATCATCGCCAAGCACATCGCGCGTCTGGTGGACGACGGCTCCACCATCCAAATCGGGCTCGGCACCACCCCCCAAGCGGTGATGCTGGCCCTCTCGGGAAAAAACGATCTGGGCATTCACACCCAGTTTCTCACCGATGAGGTCATGCATCTGGTGGCCCGAGGGGTGATCACAAACCGCAGGAAAGGAGTGAACGAGGGCAAGATCATCGCCAGCACGGCCATCGGCAGCAAAAGCCTTTACGAATTCATGCACGACAATCCGGGCATCGAACTCTATCCTTCGGATTACGTCAACAACCCGGCCGTCATTGCGCAGCATAATAAAATGGTGTCGATGAACGTGGCGATGACCATCGACCTGAGCGGACAGGTGGCGGCCGACGCCTTGCCGTCCAACCTGTTTTCCGGCTTGACCGGCATGCTCGACTTCGTCAGGGGTGCCGCCCAGGCCGAAAACGGCAAGTCGATCCTGATGCTCCCCTCCACCAACCGAAACGGCAAGAGGAGTCGCATCGTAACGGTGCTGGCCGATACGGCCGTGGTGATTCCCCGCAGCGACGTCTCGTACGTCGTGACCGAGTACGGTGCGGTCAACCTGTTCGGGAAAAGCCTTCAGGAGCGTGCTGTTGCGCTGATCAGCATCGCTCACCCGGATTTTCGCGACCAGCTGTTCCACGAGGCCAAGAATGCGGGACTGCTCAGTCGGGATCGGTCCCTGGCGGAATCCCTTCAGGGGATTTATCCGGTGCAGCTGGAGGAAACGGTCGAGATAAACGGCCAGGAGTTGGTTATCCGGCCGGCCACACCGGTTGACACCCGCCGGATCCAGGAGCATTTCTATGCCCTCGATGGAAAGGATGTGGTGTCGCGCTTTTTTTACGAAAAAACACGGTTTAATCTCGAAGAAATCGAAGGCGTCTCCCAGATCGATTACGTCAACGATCTGACTCTTCTGGCACTCGTGGGGGATCCCGGGTTCCGCCGTGTGGTCGGGATTGGCGAATTTTTGTTCGACCCGGCCAAGAACCTGGCCGAAGTGGCCTTTTCGATCAGCAAGGAATTTCAGGGCAAAGGAATCGGAAAAATCCTGATCCGCAAACTCGGTGCGGCGGCAAGAGATAACGGCATTGCCGGGTTTATAGCCTACACCTCTCATAAAAACGAAAGCATGATCAAGCTGTTCAACAGCCTGCCGTTCACGATAAAAACATTCTTCGACGGTGAGATGCTGATGCTCAGCTGCCGGTTCGACGAGCCGCGCGGCATAGGGTAGATAACGGGGTACCTTCCGTCAGCCACGGGTCGCAACTACACATCCAGGTTCCGGCTAAGGGCCATGACTGTTTAGGAATAAATGCATTGACGGTCCAAAGGTTGATAGGCTTTCAGCAGAGATAAAGGAGGGCGCCTCCGCCCGGATAAACTGTTGCAACCGGCGGCTGAAACTCGCCGCCAACAGGTTCTAAGACTGGACCAGGCCCTTTTTGAAATGATGAGTCCGGATTCAGATTGAAGGTTGTGCTTTTAATACGGCATCGACATCGGGTCCGGTACAAGAACCTGTAGGCGACTCAGACAGTCAGTCACCGTTCGCAACCGCCCATCCGGGCTCTGGCGCATCATTTTATGGCATTTTGGCGGCCTTGACGTAAAAACAATGTAATCCGTTAACTGACATAACTGAGCTAACCGACTCAACTGACACAACCGCTTTAACGACAAATAGAATTTACATGCACCGTGGCGGCTCAAAAGGCCATGAGAGTTTAAAACCTAAAACTTAAAACTTAACACCGAAAATCTAATACCTAAAACCGATCTAAGGAGCTCCAAGTCATCCTATGCCGAAAGTGACCTTTCTACCCCATAAAAAAGAAATTCAAGTTGATGAAGGCGAAATTCTGATCCGGGCCGCTTTGGAAGCCGGGGTGCACGTGAACGCCTCCTGCGGCGGAGAAGGACTCTGCGGCAAATGCCGTGTCATGATCGAAGAGGGTCGCGTCGCGGATGGCACCAGCGAGAAGCTCAGCCGACAGGACGTGGAGAACGGCTATCGCCTGGCCTGCCGCAGCCGTGTTATCGAAGACCTCGTGGTGCGCATTCCGATCGAGTCCGAGGTGGATGCGGCTGTGCTGAACATGCAGGCCACACCGCGGCGCACGGCGCGCATCCAGGAAATGAACCTGGAGGAGCTGAAGGACAAGGGCCTGTTCATGCCGCCCGTGGAAAAGAAATACCTGGAACTGCCTCCTCCCACCGCCCAGGACAACCTGGCCGATGCGACCCGGTTGGTGAGTTTCTTGAAATTGAAGCACAACGAACACCGGCTGGTGGTCGAGCTGCCGGTCATCAGGAAACTGCCCGATGCTTTACGGCAGGACGATTTCCGGATGACGGCCACCCTGGCCAGGCCGGTTCACGAAGGCCGCAAAACCCGCATTATCGACGTGCAACCCGGTGACACAGCCAACCGTAACTACGCCATCGCCGTGGACATCGGGACCACCACCATTTACGCCCAGCTGATCGATCTGATCAGCGGTGACGTGCTGGCCCAGTTCGGGGAATTCAACGCTCAGATCAGCTACGGTGAAGACGTGATCAGTCGGATCGTCTACGCTGAAAAGCCCGGTGGCCTGGAACGGCTGCACGCGGTGGTGCTTCAGACCATCAACACCGTGATTCGAAAAATTATCCGGCGGGCCGGAATCGAGACCGGAGAGGTCTCCGCCATAACCCTGGCCGGCAACACCACCATGACCCAACTCTTTTTGAAGGTGAATCCCCGCTACATTCGGCGATCGCCTTACGTGCCGGCATCCACGTTTTACCCGCCGATCGACGCCGTGGGCTTAGGCTTGGAGTTGGCCGACCACGTTTCCGCGCTGGTGTTTCCCTCCGTTTCCAGCTACGTGGGGGGCGACATCGTTGCCGGTGTCATGGGATCGGGTGTGTACCGCACCGAGGAGCTGACCCTTTTTATCGACATCGGAACCAATGCCGAAATCGTCATCGGCAACAAGGACTGGTTGGCCTGTGCGGCGGCTTCGGCCGGGCCGGCCTTCGAAGGCGGCGGCATCGCCTTCGGCATGCGGGCGGCCGAGGGCGCCATCGAAGATTTCTCGGTCGATCCGTTGACCCAGGAACCGATGATCATCACCATCGGCAACGTGCGACCCAAGGGCATCTGCGGTTCGGGTCTCATCATCTTTGTGGCGACGATGTTCGAAATGGGCCTCATCGATAACCAGGGCAAATTCAACCGGAAGCTCGACACACCGCGCATCCGTGAAACCGACGGCATCTGGGAATACGTTCTGGCCTGGGAAGACGCGACCCAGATCGACCGGGACATCGTCATCACCGAAATCGACATCGAGAACCTCATCCGGGCCAAGGGAGCGATTTACAGTGCCTGCATGACGCTGCTGGCCGAGGTGGGCATGGGCATTGCGGACATCGAGCGCATCGTCCTGGCCGGTGGCTTCGGCAGCTACGTCGATCTGGCCAAGGCGATGACCATCGGTCTGCTGCCGGAGATCGATCCGGATCGGGTGACGTTTGTGGGAAACGGTTCGTTGATGGGTGCCAAGATGAGTGCCCTGACCAACCGGATTCGCCGCGACGTGGTGGAGGCCACCCGCAAGATGACCAATTTCGAGCTGTCGGAGACGCCGTCTTTCATGGACAATTACGTGGCGGCACTGTTTCTGCCCCACACCGATCTCAACCAGTTCCCGAAGCTCAAGGCCCGTCTGGATCAGCGCAGGGCTGTGTTGAATTCCTAATGCGGACGCTTCCCTGACTTCGCTTGATTTTTAGACTCATCTATTGACAAAGATGGTTTACCAATATAAGGAAACGTTTTTGGCAACATCCAATTGAATGCGATGGGCAATTTTAACCTTTTACGGCTTGACTTTCCCTCATCTGTTGCAACGACATCACCAGAGCCCTTCGGGCTGTTACATCATATTATAAAAACAATAAAAACCTGCTGTAATTCGTCTACTTTGTAGAATAGTGAATAGACCGGAAAATTCAAAAGACGAAAGGGGGGGTAAAACTTCGATTCTCCGGGTATTCTCATTTTGCCCGGTTGGTGTGCGCAAGTTCGCGTGGAGCATAACCTCATCGAATGACTAAATTTATTGAGATGAAGGAGGTAACATTGGGCTTCGAATTTTACAAGGAATCGTACACGGGAAAGATCAAGGAGATCACCCTGGGGGAAGGCGCGAAGGCGGTGACCGTCGGCGGAGAAAACTGCTATCCGTTTTACCAGTTTGAAGGTGAAGTGCCCAACAAACCCAGAATCGCCATGGAAGTCTGGGACATGGAGCCGGAAGACTGGGCGGAAGCCGCCTTGAGTCCGTTCAAGGATGTGATTGCCGACCCGGCCGCCTGGGCCAAAAAATGCGTCGACGACTATGGCGCCGAACTGATCGTGCTCCAGTTGAAGAGCATCGATCCGAACGGCCAGAACAGGGGCGCTGCCGACGCGGCCGCCGTGGTTAAAAAAGTGGCCGACGCCATCGACGTGCCGTTGATCGTGTGGGGATGCGCGAACGTTCAGAAGGACGAGGAGGTCCTCAAAAAAGTGGCCGAAACCTGCCAGGACAAGTCCCTGGTCATGGGGCCGGTGGAAGACAAGAACCACAAGGGCATCGGCGCCGCGGCCATGGGCTACGGACACACGATCATCTCATCGTCACCCATCGACGTCAACCTCGCCAAACAGATCAACATCCTGCTCGAAAACCTCGGTGTGCCCAGCGACCGGATCATCATCGATCCAACGACAGGCGGCCTGGGGTACGGTCTGGAGTACTCCTACTCCGTCATGGAGCGCATCCGCATGGCCGCTCTGACGCAGGGCGACGACAAACTGCAGCTGCCGATCATCAACAACGTGGCCAACGAGGTCTGGAAGTGCAAAGAGGCCAAACAGCCGGCGGACAGCGCCCCCATTCTGGGCGACCCGGAGCGGCGGGCCATCCTCATGGAAGCCACCGCGGCGGTCTCTTACCTGACGGCCGGGAGCAACATTCTGATCATGCGCCATCCCGAGGCCATCCGAATGGTCAAGTCATACATCGACCTGATTGCTGACGGCGGGTCCGCGGCCGACGTGGCCCCCATCAAAAAGTCCGTGGCCGATGTCGACATCGACTATGCGTCGCTGGCACCGCAACCGGACCTGACCATCGAAGCCGAGAAGAAGGCAGCCCCGGCAGCCAAGGCAGCGCCGGCGGCCAAGGCAGCCCCGGCTAAACCGGCTGCAGAGGCCAAACCCGCAGCCGCACCCAAACCGGCACCCGCAGCCGCGCCCAAACCGGCGGAAGCACCCAAACCGGCGGAGGCAAAAGTAGAGGCGGCCAAAGTCGACGTGGAGGCCAAGGCCAAGGCCGACGCCGAAGCAAAAGCCAAGGCCGACGCGGAAGCCAAGGCCAAGGCCGAGGAAGAGGCCAAGCGCAAAGCCGAGGCCGCAGCCAAGGCCAAGGCTGAAGCGGAAGCCGCGGCCGCGGCCGCAGCCAATGCCAAAGTCGAGGCAGAGGAAGACAAAATCCGCGCCAAACGCGCGGCAGAGCGCGAAGCCCTGAATGCCAAGCGCAAGCAAGCCGACAAGGGAAAGGTCGCTGAGGAAGCGGCTCTTGAGGCCAAGCAAAAAGAAGCCGCCAAGGCGAAAAAGGCCGGCGTGACACCGGCCGTAGACCAGGAGAGCAAGCTGGAACAGATGCTCTACAAACTGAACCGTATTCACAAGCGCATCGACTAAAGGCTCCGGCATCCGGATCCGGCCGTATGCCGGAACCGCAGGGAGCGAACGGCACTTGAAAAGCCTGACGATATAACAGTATAACAGTTTTCACTTTTAACGACCTCAGAAAAGGAGGAAGAAAGTATGTCAAGACTCGTTGCATTCGCCGCTATCCAGGGTGGCTACAATATCGTTTCCAAGGTTGAAGGAAGGTACAAGAGAGCCCTGCAGACCTACAATGCGGACACCCAGGTGGGGTTTCCCAACACGGCTTACTACCTGCCGGTGATTTATTCCCTGATCGGCCTGAAGGTCGAAACGCTGGAGGATATGAAAAAGCCCCTCGATTTTGCCCGCGGACTGCTGCCGCCCCACGTCAAGGGCCATAATCACCTGCCGTATCTTGGACCCCTGCTGGATGCCGGTATGGCGGCCATCCTGGCATTCGAGCTCGACGAGGCGCTGCGGTATCTGGAAGAGCCCGATTTTTATCTGCACTCCGAAGAACCGGACATCGAGGCCGGCAAGATCTGGCTCGGAGCGGCCGACGACACCGTTTTCCGCAAGAGAGGCGTGGAGTTCGTCGACGGTTCGGCCCCCGGTTTTGCGGCCATCGTCGGTTCGGCACCGGATCCCGAAACCGCCAAGATGATCGTGGAAGAGTATCAGCGCCGCAGCCTCTATATTTTCTGTGCGGCCAACCAAAACGGCACAACCGTGATCGAGCAACTCATAAAGGCCGGGGTTCAGGTCGGCTGGAACACCCGCATCGTTCCCTTCGGCCCGGATATTTCATCGGCCGTCTTCGCTCTCGGGTTCGCCAACCGGGCCGCCATGGCCTTCGGCGGTGTCAAGCCCGGTGATTACAAGAAGATGCTGCTCTACAACAAGGACCGGATCTTCGCTTTCGTCAACGCTTTAGGTGATGTAAACGCCGAATGGGCGGCGGCGGCGGCCGGTGCGGTCAACTGGGGCTTCCCGACCCTGGCCGACACCGACATTCCCGAGATCCTGCCCACGGGTGTCTGCACCTACGAACACGTCGTCGCCAACGTTCCGCACGACAAGATGGTCGAAAAATCGGTGGAGGTCCGCGGCCTGAAGACCACCGTGTCTCAGATCGAGATTCCCTGCGCCTTCGGTCCGGCTTACGAGGGCGAGCGGGTGCGCGGCGCCGATCTGTTCTGCCAGATGGGCGGCGGCAAGACCCAGGCCACCGAACTGGTCAAGATGGCCGAGATGAACGAGATCGAAGACGGCAAGGTGATCATCGACGGTCCGAACGTCACCGACATCAAGGAAGGCGAGACCCTGCCGCTCGGCATTTACGTTCAGGTGGCCGGTCGTCAGTTCCAGACCGATTTCGAACCGATCATCGAGCGCCAGATCCACCATTTAATCAATTACATCCAGGGCGTGATGCACATCGGTCAGCGGGATATCGCGTGGGTGCGTGTCGGCAAGGCGGCCATCGAAAAAGGGTTCACCATCAAAGATATCGGCGTCGTGCTGCATGCCAAGTTCCACCAGGATTTTGGCAACATCCTCGACAAGGTTCAGGTCACCCTGATCACCGACAAGAAAAAAGTCGACGAGCTCACCAAGCGTGCCCGGGGCGAATACAGGACCAGAGACGAACGGGTGGAGAAGATGAAAGACGAGGACGTGGAGACATACTACTCCTGCACCCTCTGCCAGTCTTTCGCGCCCACGCATGTCTGCACGGTCAGCCCGGAGAGAACCGGTCTCTGCGGTGCTTACAACTGGATGGACTGCAAGGCCTCCTTCGAGATCAACCCCACCGGTCCCAACCAGCCGATCGAAAAGGGCGAGTGCCTCGACCCGAAGCTGGGTCAGTGGAAGGGCGTCAACGAGTTCGTCAGAAAAGCTTCCCGGGGGGCCATCGATCACTACAACTTCTATTCCATGGTAATCGACCCGATGACCACCTGCGGCTGCTGCGAATGCATCGCGGCCATGCTGCCGGCCTGTAACGGTGTCATGACCGTTCACCGGGATTACACCGGGGAAACCCCCTGCGGTATGAAGT